>Ga0247816_10000220_pt1 | contig 35094 bp, 34 predicted proteins | sample UWRJL209509C1_FD_179930 | JGI IMG/M metagenome (GOLD analysis project Ga0247816, IMG submission 179930) | Plant litter microbial communities from Arlington Agricultural Research Station in Wisconsin, United States - UWRJ-L209-509C-1 | ecosystem: Environmental > Terrestrial > Plant litter >...
GTGGTGCTCGAGGAGGAAGTTTCCTTTCTGCGTACACTCGCTACAGGTATTCAGCGGTTTGAAAGTTACACCAAGAAACAGGCAGAGTTCCTTATGTCAGAAAATGCAATCGAACTGGAAAAGCCGTTTGAAGATCCATGGGTGTATAGCATTTTGAAAGATCAGATGGTCATTTCCGGAGAGTTCGCTTTTGAACTGCAGGATACCTACGGCTTTCCAATCGACCTGACCGAACTGATGGCCCGGGAAAAGAAATGGACAGTGGATATGGAAGAATACCACAAGAGCCTGCAAAAACAGAAGTCGCGGTCACGCGCTGCTACAGCAATTGACACGGGCGACTGGGTAACGGTCCACGATGATCCTGAAACGGAGTTTGTGGGATATGATTTCCTGGAGATTGAAACCCGCATCCTTAAATACAGACAGGTTACAGCAAAAGGAAAAGAGCAGTACCAGATCGTATTGCAGAAAACCCCGTTTTATGGTGAAAGTGGTGGCCAGGTAGGAGATACCGGCAGGCTGGAAGACCACAGCAGGTTGTTTTCTGTAGATATAACCGATACAAAAAAAGAGAATGGGGTAATTGTCCATTTCACAGACACGCTGCCAGCAGATATTGACGGACAGTTTTGGGCTGTTGTGGACGAAGATAAGCGCGCTCAGACGAATAATAACCACTCGGCGACCCATTTACTCCATGCAGCATTAAAAAGCGTCCTGGGCGATCATGTGAACCAAAAGGGTTCCCTGGTTAATCCGGATTACCTGCGTTTCGATTTTTCGCATTTTGCAAAGATAACCGAAGAGGAACTGGCGAGGATTGAACATATCGTCAATAAAAAAGTACGGGAAAATATCCCATTGAAAGAACAACGACTGGTGCCTTATGCTGAAGCACTGTCAAGCGGGGTTACTGCATTGTTCGGTGAAAAGTATGGCGAGTTTGTCAGGATTATCACTTTTGACGATAACTATTCCAAAGAACTTTGTGGTGGTACACACGTACAGGCCACGGGTCAGATTGGCTATTTTAAGATCTTATCTGAAAGTGCCGTAGCTGCCGGTGTTAGACGTATCGAAGCAATTACCGCTGATGCTGCTGAAGCTTACATTATCAATCAGGATCAGGAAATCAATCAGTTAAAGTCGTTACTTAAAGGAAATAAAGACCTGGCTGCTGCGGTGACCGCGTTGATTGACGAGAATTCACGCCTCAAAAAAGAGGCCGATAGGGCAATTATTGAACGTGCCGGTAACCTGAAACATGATATTGTACATCACATGAAGACGATCAGCGGCATAAATGTGATCGCGGTGGCGGTAGACCTGCCAAATGCCGATGCAGTTAAAAATCTGGCGTTTTCCATAAAGGAGCTGGTTGATAATCTGTTCCTTGTCTTTACTACTTTAATTGATGATAAACCCGGTATTACAGTCATGTTATCAGAAAATCTGGTGGCAGAACGTGGTCTCAATGCGTCCAATATTGTAAGGGAGCTGGCTAAAGATATCCAGGGTGGAGGGGGCGGTCAGCCGTTCTACGCTACTGCCGGCGGTAAAAATAAAGAAGGCTTATCAAAGGTTTTGGAAAAAGTTACTGGCCTGGTGCCGCATGCCTAACCATCCGTACACATGTCAAAACCCATAGTTAGCGGCTTATTATCGTATGGAATGTCCGGAAGGATATTCCATGCACCTTATTTGGCCAGCCATCCTGGTTTTGTATTCAAAGCGGTGCTGGAACGGAACCAGAAAAGTGCTGTACTGACCTATCCATCGTTGCTCAGCTATAGCAGTATAGATGAAATGCTCGGTGACGACGAAATTGAACTCATCATAGTCAATACTCCCAACTATACCCATTTCGATTTTGCTATGCAGGCTTTAAACGCAGGAAAACACGTCCTGATTGAAAAGCCAGCGGCGGTGACCTCCAGGGAAGTTGAAATCATGTTTGAACATGGACGGAAACTAGGCCTGCGTGTTCTGATTTTCCAGAATCGCAGGTTCAACAGCGACTTTTTATCAGCTAAGGAAGTCATTGAAAGCGGCCAGCTTGGAAAGCTCCTGGAAGTCCATTTCAGGATCGACAGATACCGCATGGCTATTGGTAATAAACGTTTCAAAGAAGATAAAGCATTTCCCGGAAATGGCCTCTTGTACGATCTGGGTTCCCATTTAGTTGACGGTGCCATCAGTCTGTTTGGGAAACCATTGAGCTATCGGAAAACGACCGCTATTCACCGCCCCGGATCGGCCGTAGATGATTATTTCCACTTTCATCTAACATTCCCCAATCAGCTCAATGTTTACCTCACCGCGGGTTTGCTGATTGCAGAACCGGAATACGGTTTTGTGCTGCATGGCAGCTCAGGCAGCTTTCTAAAAATGCGAACAGACGTGCAGGAAAGCCAAATTTCTCAGGGTATATTGCCTGATCAGGCCGGTTTTGGTATAGAACCAGAAGGAGCAGAGGCCAAGCTGGTAATGATGGATGCGCAGGGGCAGAAGTCTACAACCTTCGTAGTGGCCCCAAAGGGTACTTATACTGAGATTTTTGAAGCAGTTTACCAATCTATCCGCAATCAGGCGGCTTTTCCTGTTAGCGAAGAAGAAGTGCTGTGGCAGATTCAAATGCTGGAAGACTAATTCAGTTTAATCGCTCCATCACATTAGAAATCTCCTCCCGGATACCTGTGTATTTATTTAGGCGTGATAGCCTAAGAATGACCTTTTGAAAACAATACTATGAGCTTTTCACAATAATTTCCTCTGCACTTCCTTCGTAAATTTGTATCGTCATCATGATAAAACAAAACAATTTTTTATCAATTTTAAAGTAGATACAATGAAACAAGTAATCTTAATCACAGGTGCCTCCTCCGGAATCGGAAAAGCCACTGCCAAATACTTTGCAGCACAGGATTGGAATGTTATTGCTACCATGCGTAGCCCTGAAAAAGAAACTGAGTTAACCCAGCTCAGCAATGTTCTGGTTGTAAAGCTTGATGTACAGGATCCTGCAACCATCAACACTGCTATTCAAACCGGTATAGATCATTTCGGGCAAATTGACGTATTGGTCAACAATGCCGGGTATGGCCAGGCTGGTGTGTTTGAATCTGTTCCTCCAGAACAGGTAATCAAACAATTTGATGTGAATGTATTCGGTGTAATGAATACCATCAGGGCCATACTTCCTTATTTCCGCAAGCGCGGCGAAGGAATGATCCTCAATATCAGTTCCGGCGCCGGGCAGTTTACACTTCCAACCTTATCTTTATACAACGCATCTAAATATGCCCTGGAAGGATTTTCTGAGGCATTATCCTATGAATTGTCGCCGCTAAATATCAAAGTCAAAATTGTTGAGCCCGGAGGTACAGAAACCAATTTCAACGCCACTACCGCAAATGAAGCCTCAGGAAATCTGCAACTTGACGATTACAAACCATTTCTGGCATCGGCAGGTAAGATGTTCGAAGGAATGATTGCGGCCCGCCTAGCTACAGTAGACAACGTTGCCGAAGTAATTTTTACAGCAATAACTGACGGAAAAGACACTTTTCGGTATGTGATAGGCAACGCAGAGTTCAGCGCACGAATGAAAGCCAGGAAGGAAATGAGCGATCAGGAATATATTGATCATATGCACGAACGCATTTCAGAAAATTTACCGCAGTAACCACTCTACGGAATTAGCGTGTATTGGCGTTAATTCCGTAAATTAAACCCCAAATCAATTTAAAAATTTAACAGCAATGCCCGTCAAATCCGAGCCATTACCTTCCATTGTCTATTCGTGCTATTTCAACGTCAGCCGGGCGGGTGAGCAGTTTGTGCCCGACCATATATTCAGTTGCCAGCTTTCGGGTTCGATGGTGGTGAATTACGGCGAGAATGATTATTTGTTCAACGAAGGCGATTTCAGGTTCAGCAGAAGGAATTGTCTGGCTAGGTTTATCAAAAGACCGGGAGTTAATGGTGATTTTAAAACGCTCGCCATACGTTTTGACCAGGACACCTTAAGGGAATTCAGTGCAGAATACGGATATAGCGCAGGAAAACCACATTCTGCTAGTCCGATAGTCCCGCTGCAGCCGGTTAAGGCCTATAAGGATTTTGTGGATTCCCTGATTCCCTATTTGCTTGCCGATCAGCAGATGGACCAGGCACTGATCAAACTGAAATTGAAGGAAGCCTTGCTGATCCTCCTCAAGTTCAATCCCGAGCTTAAAGATGTTTTATTTGATTTTAGTGAACCTGGAAAAATAGACCTGGAGGGCTTCATGGAAAAAAACTTCCAGTTCAATGTGGGTTTAAACCGGTTCGCTTATATGACCGGACGCAGCCTGGCCACATTCAAAAGGGATTTTCAAAAGATCTATCAGCAATCGCCCAGCCGCTGGCTGGTGAGGCGACGCCTGCAGGAAGCGCATTTCCAGATTAAAGAACAGGGTAAAAGACCGTCAGATGTTTATTATAACATAGGATTTGAAGATTTTTCGCATTTTTCACAAGCGTTCAGGCAGGTCTATGGGGTATCCCCGTCTAAACTGAAGACCGTATAATCCCCCTAAATCTTTGTCCTCTGGATTCGAACCGCATTCAAAATGGCAAGTAAGGCAACCCCGACATCAGCTATTACCGCTTCCCATAGCGTAGCGACACCGCCGGCACCCAATATCAGCACGATCACTTTTACCCCCATCGCCAGTGCAATGTTCTGCCAAACGATATTCCTTGTAATCCTGCCTACCTTAATCGCGGTAACAATTTTCATCGGCTGGTCGTTCTGAATGACTATGTCAGCAGTTTCAATAGTCGCATCGCTACCCAGGCCGCCCATCGCTATCCCCGCATCGGCTAATGCTACTACAGGTGCATCATTGATCCCATCACCCACAAACGCAATCCTTCTGCCTTCATCTTTTAGTGACTGCACTTTTTGTACTTTATCCTCAGGTAGCAGGTCACCAAAAGCCTTGTCGATACCCAGCAGCCTGCTTACTTTATCCACCACCGCCTGTTTGTCGCCACTCAACATTACGGTCTGCAATTTCAGTTGGTGCATCGCTTTAATGGCGGCTACTGCATCTTCTTTTAATTCGTCCGCTATGGTGATATAACCAGCATAAATGCCGCCTATTGCAATAACTACCACTGTATCTTCTTCTTCAACAACGGTTTGGTCATAAGTTATTCCGAACTGGTCCAGCAGTTTCGCATTTCCTGCCAATACATCTTTTCCGTTTATTACTCCCTTCAGGCCTTTTCCAGGCACTTCTTCGGTTTGTTCAATACTGAGGTCAGCAGAAAGTTTTCCTGCATGAGTGGTAATTGCTACAGCAATAGGGTGGGTCGACTTACTTTCAAGGGCTGCGGCCAACTCTACCAGATGTTTGTCGTCGCCGTTTACAGCATATACTTTCTGCACTTTAAACACCCCTTTAGTCAATGTTCCGGTTTTGTCCATCACGATGGTGTTGATTTTGGTCATTACATCAAGAAAATTGGAGCCTTTAAACAGAATGCCGTTTTTAGAAGCCAGTCCAATTCCTCCGAAATAACCCAACGGAATAGAAACCACCAGCGCACAGGGGCAGCTGATCACCAGGAATACGAGGCCGCGGTATAACCAGTCGCGAAAAACGTAGGTATCCACCAAAAAGTAGGGAAGTAGCACCACCAGCAGGGCCAGTGCAAATACTACGGGCGTATATACTTTTGCAAAACGCGAGATAAATAGCTGGGTTTTCGACTTCCGGGCCGTAGCGTCCTGCACCATTTCCAGGATCTTGCTCAGTTTACTGTCTTTAAAAAGCGCAAGTACCTTGATTTCGGTCACCGTGTTCAGGTTGATCATACCGGCAAGTACGGTGTCTCCTTTAGCCTTTGAGTCTGGTTTACTTTCGCCGGTCATCGCTGCGGTATTAAAAGTACCTTTGTCCGAAAGCAATTCTCCATCCAGGGCAACTTTCTCGCCTGGTTTAACCTGTACTTGCTCGTTAATCAGTACTTCCGCAGGATTAACTGTTTGAAGTTCCCCATTGCGTAAAACCTGAACCGTATCCGGACGAATGTCGAGCAAGGCTTTAATGCTTCTTTTGGCATTGGATACCGCAGTATCCTGGAACCATTCGCCAATCGAGTAAAAAACCATCACTGCTACGCCCTCGCTATAGGAACGAATAGAAAAAGCCCCTATCGTAGCTACACTCATCAGGAAAAATTCATTAAAAAAATCAAGGCGCATTGCCTTTTTGAAAGAGAGTTTGAGCACGTCCCAGCCTGCAAGCAGGTAAGCAACGCCGAAAATGAGTATTTGCAGGAGTTCCGGCACCTTCACTTTAAAGCCAAAATCCAGCGTTAACATTGCTGCCAGGATGATCAGCGCTGTAATCAGCGGAATTTGTCCCTTCCAGCCCGAATCCTGATCCCCACCATGGTCGTGATCGTGGTCGTGGTCATCGTCGTCATCATCATGATCATGACCTTCATGATTGTGATCGTCGCGGTTGTCTGCTGTATGCTGATGTTTTTTGTGCTCTTGCTGTTTGTGCTCGTGTGGTTCTGCAGAACAGCATTCGCCAGTATGTGGTTTGCTCATTATCTTTTATTTCCATGTCAGCCAATCTATCAGCTAACGTTACAGTATAAAAGTACGGCGAAAACGTATGCAATGGCATTGCAAACTCAAATTGTGCCTAATGGACACATTTGTTACATGTTCCTTTTACAATCAGGTTAACTTCTTCAGAAGCAAAACCATCGGGCAATGTAACCTGCGGGATTTTTGATTTTGGAAGACAGGAAGTTTCCTTGCAGGCATGGCAGAAAAAATGAACGTGCAGATCGTGGTGGTGTCCCGCCTTACATTCTGCAGCGCAAAGTGCGTATTTTGGCGCTCCAGAGCCATCATCTATACTATGTACAAGTCCCTTTTCTTCAAATTTTTTCAGCACCCGGTATAAAGTTACCCTGTCAGAAGGGTCGAGGCCCTTTTCAACATCTGTCAGGCTGATTGCAGAGGATTGTTTCAGCAGAAATTCCAATACCAGAAGCCTCATCGCTGTGGGGTTGATGTTTTTGCTGGTGAGAATAACTTCAATGTCTCTGATCATAATAACTAATCTGTTTTGTACAGATGTTTAGGATTTGATGTAAAAATAAAAAAAGTTGTCAAGTATCTCGTCATGATGCACAGATACTTGACAACTTAGTGATAATATATATAAGTAATGTTATCCTCTTTGTCCGCCATGGCCATGATCGCCACCCCGGCCATTGCCTCCGCGGTTATCGCCACCACGTCCGCGGCCACCACCATTATTTTGTCTGTGGTCGTTTCCCCTGTTTCCGCCATGGTTGTCAAAATGATTGCCATGTCCTGGATTGCCATGTGAAGGGCCAAAGTTATTTCTATGTGCCGGTCCCCTGTTATAGTCGTGTCTGTTATAGTCGCGTCTGTTAACTACCCTTGGTCCCCTGTTGTATCCTCTGGAGTAGCCTCCTCCGCGATAATTTGTTACATATCTGGTGCGGTAGGCACTATGTCTCAACCACGGATTTGGGGAGTTAATCACCACTTTTCTGCCGCGGTACAAGTCGTATCCACGGTAACGGGCAGGCAGGTAACTCCGGTGTACCCAGCTTCCGCCATCCAGGTAAACGTAGTTTCTTGTAGGTACATCATAATAGCAATCTACATCCGGCAGGTAGTAGTAATCTACATGATTGTATCCTCTGGGCCCCCATTGGGGCTGTAAGCCTATGTTAACACTTAAGCTCACCTGGGCTTTTGCTGGTGCAGTTACCAGGGATGCGATCCCTATTGCTGCAATTAAAAGTAGTTTTTTCATAACGCTTTCCATTTGTGTGTGATAACTTATATTCAAAGTTTATGCCATATTATAATTGTTCCTAACCACATGCGCATAAACTTATTTGGTTATATTTGTGAGACAGTAATTCACGACATTAGTTTAATTTATTGCCCTTAAATGATTACGAAAACTGCAATTTCTGCCACAGAATTTGAATTGGTATCAGGCTTAGAGATTCACGTTCAGTTAAATACAGCTTCAAAAATATTTTCTTCTGATAGTGCTGCTTTTGGTGCAAAACCGAATGAACATATCTCTCCAGTATCACTTGCCCTGCCTGGCGCGTTGCCAAAACTGAACAAAGAGGTGGTGGCAAAAGCGATCAAAATGGGCCTGGCGCTCAATTGTACAATTAATCAGACCAACTTTTTCGACAGAAAGAATTACTTCTATGCTGATCTTCCTAAAGGATACCAGATCACACAGGATAACCGCCCTATCTGCCAGAATGGATATATAGACCTTACATTAAGTGATGGTACCGAAAAACGGATTGGTATTAACCGCATCCATTTAGAAGAAGATGCAGGAAAGAGCCTGCATGATCAGAACGAAAGTTATTCCTATGTAGACCTGAACAGGGCAGGAGTGCCACTTATTGAAATTGTGACCGAACCTGATATCCGTTCCGCGGAAGAGGCTTCTGCACTGCTTACAGAAATGAGAAAGCTAGTGCGGCATCTTGATGTGAGTGACGGAAACATGGAAGAAGGTAGTTTGCGGTGTGACGCAAATATCTCCATCCGTGAAAAGGGCACTACCGAATTCGGCACCCGGTGTGAGGTGAAAAACCTCAACTCTATCAGAAACGTCCGCAGGGCGATGGAGTTCGAATTTAACCGTCAGCAGGAACTGGTGTCATCCGGAGGCTCGATTGTTCAAAGTACGCTTACTTTTGATGCCGACCAGGGGACCACTGCCCCTATGCGGACTAAAGAAATGGCCAACGATTACCGGTATTTCCCCGATCCCGATCTGCCGCCGGTATCTATATCAGACGAATGGCTGGCACAGCTTAGAGCGGCCATGCCTGCGTTGCCTAAAGAAGTTACGGCCAAACTGGTAGCCGACTTTTCTATCAGCCCCTCAGAAGCGGTCATCTTTGCGGAGGACCCAGCTTTGCTGTTATATCTCAATACCGCCTTGTCAGGGGTTAACAATTCTAAAAACCTGATCAACTGGCTGGCGGGGCCAATCAGGGCTTTACTGAATGAACAAGGCCTCACTATTGCTTCCTTTAAAGTATTACCCTTACAACTCGCTGAGGTAATTAACCTCGTGGACGATAAGAAGGTTACCCAGCAGATTGCCCTGCAGCAACTTTTACCTGCTATACAGCAGCATCCTGGTGCCAATGTTTCAGAACTCGCTGCTTCAATGAACTTGCTGATTGTTGAGAACAAAGACGAACTCTCCGGCTTTGCAGACCTGGTACTTGAAAAGTTCAAGCCTCAGGTTTTAGCTTATAAAAATGGTAAGAAAGGCGTTCTTGGTTTGTTTGTGGGTGAAGTGATGAAAATGGCAAAAGGTAAAGCAGATCCGCAAAAAATCAACCAGCTACTCGAAGAAAAACTAAAATAGCCGGCCTATCAGCCGGATAATATTTATAAAATGAAGACAAATATCAATTTATCTATTAAAAAAATAACCTTCTTCCTGGCGCTTTGCATCGTATTTGCAGCCTGTAAAGACAAAAGCAAGTTTGAAATAGGAGGTACCTTTACCAATGCAAAACCTAAATCGCAGGTTTACCTTTATTCAATTGATAAAAATAGTGAAACTGCAATTGACTCCACTGTTTTGTCTGATAAAGGTAGTTTCAAGTTCAGCCATAGTACAGAACAGGTTGATTTTTTCAAAGTTAAAATTGACAATAGCGAGTATGTGCTGATCGCTAAAAACGGCGATGTGATTAAACTTGATGCCGACCTGTCCAATGAATCACTTGAATATACATTGTCAGGTGCTGAGGACGCGGATAAACTGGAAGAATTAAATAAGAATAAAAACCAATATGTAGCCAAGCTGGCGCAGCTTGAAGCACAGTTTCAGGAGAATGTAACCAAAGACCCGGCCAGCAGGCAGGCTATTATTAACCAGATGACCCCTGAACTGATCCGTGTAAAACAGGCTTTGGTAGAATATATCCTGAAGTTTGCAATGGAAAACACCAGTTCCCTGGCCAGCTTTTACGCGATCAATTCTTTAAGCCCGGGCGATTATGAGCAGGAAATGCTGGCCTACGCCGATAAAATTAAAAGCAACTTTAACCACAATCAGGCTGTAACGGATTTCCTTGTAAGGATGGCCAAATTAAGATCCGTGCAGGTTGGTCAGCCAGCGCCGGATTTCAGCATGCCTACCATTGATGATAAAACTATCAAATTATCAAGCCTGAAAGGCAAATATGTGATGATCGATTTCTGGGCATCCTGGTGCCAGCCCTGCAGGCAGGAGAATCCTAACGTTGTAAGGGTATATAATAAGTATAAAAATAAAAACTTCACTATATTAGGTATCTCTCTTGATAAGGATCCGGTAGCCTGGAAACAGGCGGTTCAGCAGGATGGTTTAAGCTGGACACATGCAAGTGAGCTCAGCGATTTTGATGGCCCAACTGTAAAGGCTTACCAGGTGCAGGCCATTCCGGCATCGTTCATCATCGATCCCGAAGGAAAAATTATTGCGAAAAACCTCAGGGCAGAAGAACTTGATTCATTTTTGGCCAAGACTTTACGTTAATCCTAAGTCCATGTTAAACTAACGGAGGCTATTAACAATTTGTTAACTTGCATTTAACCTCTTAGTATAATTGATTACTTAATTTCGTAACAAATATTTAAAGAACATGAGCACCGTAAAACAAAAGATACTGATAGTTGATGATGAGCCTGATATTTTAGAGTTGATTGAATACAACCTGAAAAAAGAGGGTTACCAGGTATATTTGGCCAGCAATGGACAGGACGGTATCGCGGTAGCAAAAAAAGTACATCCCGATCTTATCATTCTGGACATCATGATGCCTAAGATGGATGGTATTGAGGCTTGCCGTCTCATGCGTGCCATTCCGGAATTCAAAAACACTTTTATGGTATTCCTTACCGCCAGAAGTGAAGAGTATTCTGAAATCGCGGGATTTAATGTAGGTGCTGACGACTACATTGCAAAACCGATTAAACCAAGGGCCCTGGTGAGCAGGATCAATGCTATACTCCGCAGGAATGTAAGTAATGACGAAGTTTCTGAGAATAAGGTTGAAATCGGCGATCTGGTAATCGACAGGGAAGCTTACCTGGTTTATCAAGGGGGCCAAAAGGTTGTCCTTGCCAAGAAAGAATTTGAACTGTTGTACCTGCTGGCCTCTAAACCAGGAAAAGTTTATACACGCGAATCTATTCTGAAAAATATCTGGGAAGACTCTGTAGTGGTTACCAACAGGACCATCGACGTACACATTCGTAAATTAAGGGAGAAATTAGGTGAAACTTATGTAGCAACGGTAAAGGGTGTAGGGTATAAGTTCGAACTTTCTTAGTACTTTTGTACTTTAAGAAAACCCACACCATTGAAATATCCTTTATTTAAAGATCTGATCCTATTCGAAGACGATAACCATATCGTTGTTAATAAGCCGCCATTTGTAGCCTCACTAGACGAACGTGGCGGCTCAGGCGAAGTAAATATTCTTCGTCTGGCCAGGCAATACTCCGATGATGCGCAAGTGTGCCATCGTCTGGACAAAGAAACATCAGGTGCAATTATCATTGCGAAAAACCCTGAAGCCTACCGCTCGGTTGCCATGCAATTTGAGAAGCGTAAAGTTAAGAAGACTTATCATGCCATCGTTGACGGTCAGTTTTCATTTAATGAACTTTTTATCGACCTTCCGATTCTGAATGACGGTAACCGGAGCGTGACTATCGACCGCAAGGAAGGTAAACGTGCCGAAACCATCTTCAATTCTGTTAAATTCTATAAACATTATACATTGGTTGAATGTAAACCGATTACGGGACGCATGCACCAGATCAGGATCCACCTGGCAACACAGCGTGCTGCAATAGCGGGCGACTCCCTTTACAAGGGAAAGCCAGTATACCTGTCAAGTATAAAAAAGGGGTACAGAATTGCAAAAGACGATGAAGAACAGCCTATCATGAAACGTTTTGCATTGCATGCAAAACATCTGGTTTTTAAAGGGCTGGATGATCAGGATATTGTAATTGAAGCTCCTTATCCAAAAGATTTTGCTACGCTGATTAAATTGTTAGATAAATTCGATTCTTAAACACAAGCTAATGTATGTGAGATTGGTAACCTATCTTGACGGCCTTAACCAATACAGAAGGACCAAAATATCAAACCAAAAATTTCTGGTTATCGCCGCCCTTGTGGTGGGGATACTGGCGGGACTTGCGGCATCAATATTGAAGACGCTGACACACCGTATTGAGGATTTTCTGCAGGACGGCTTCCATTGGCAATACAAATACTATCTATTCCTGGTTTTTCCCCTTATTGGTATACTGCTATCGGTCATGTATGTCCGGCGCTTTATCAGAAAAGGGAAATTCGAAACTGGTTTAACGCCTATACTGTACACCATCGCTAAAAAATCCAGTCGCGTGGAACCGCACAATATCTATTCACAGATCATTACCGCTGCGCTTACAGTGGGCTTTGGAGGGTCGACGGGTCTGGAGGCGCCAATCGTGCAAAGTGGTGCAGGAATAGGTTCTGTAGTAGGTCGTTTCCTTGGATTGTCTTACCGCGAAACTACCATGTTGCTCGCCTGTGGTGCAGCTGCAGGAATTGCCGGTGCCTTCAACAGTCCGATAGCGGGAATAGTATTCGCAATTGAGATCCTGCTGCCTGAGTTTTCTATTCCTGCATTTATCCCTTTACTGCTGGCTTCTGCTACGGCAGCTGTTGTAGCACGGTTCTTTTACAATGAGCAGCTGTTTTTCCTGGTTACCGAAGGCTGGGTGGTAAATGCACTCATTTGGTACGTGGTCCTGGCAATTTTAATCGGCGTCTTTTCTATCTACTTCAATAAGATCTATTATTTTATCAAACATGTCTTTCATGATATCAAGGGCCCTTATCAAAGGGTGATTGCGGGAGGTGTGGTATTAGGGGCAATGGTCTTCCTGTTTCCTACACTGTACGGTGAAGGCTACATCACAATAAAAAACCTCCTGGGCGGAAACTACAGTACGGTGATTACGAACAGCATTTTCTCTTCGTACAGCAACCTGCCATGGGCAATTATACTTTTTACTACAATTACGCTATTTGCTAAATCTGCGGCTACGCTGATCACGCTCGGCGCAGGTGGCAACGGGGGCATCTTTGCACCAAGTTTAATCATGGGGGGACTCATTGGCTTTGTGCTCGCTTTTACTATAAACACGTTAGGCATAGCGCATGTTAATGTGGCTAACTTCATTGTAGCCGGTATGGCTGCATCGCTCAGCGCAATAATGCATGCACCATTAACAGGGATCTTCCTGATTGCGGAGATTACTGGTGGTTATGTGCTGATGGTACCGCTAATGATTACATCGGCCATCGCTTACCTGATCAGCAGAAGTAAACACAGGTATTCGATCTACACGAAACCACTTGCTGAAGCAGGCAACCTAATGTCTTACGAGGACAAGGATTCAACGGTACTGCACATGATGCGTCTGAAGTACCTCATCGAGAAAGACTACCTGATACTGAATGAAAATGAACTGATCGCGGAAAGATTACCTGATATCCTTGTGTCTAAAAGAAATGTCTTCCCGGTAATTGGTGATGACAGGACTTTTAAAGGCCTGATCTACGTGGAAGATGTACTGAAAAAGGCTATCCACGTTTCTGGTACTGCGGAACTCACTGTACACGACCTGACACAGACTGCTCCGGATGTTCTTTTTATTAACGATTCGCTAAAGGATGTGTTAAAGAAGATGGAAAAGGAAAATGCCTGGTTGCTTCCGGTGTTAAATGAACAGGAAGAGTTTGTGGGAATTGTATCTAAGACGGCGATATTTAATAAATATAGGGCGTTGCTGAGTAGGCAAAGTGATTATTAGGAGGGAGCTCCTGGGGAAAATCAGGTATGGTATTTTCAATGCTGCCAATTGCTGAAACGCAATTGAATGCATTGAAAACACCATACCTGATTTTAATCCAAGTCGTCCTGAGGGGGGCATCCAACAGGTTTTGCAAACCCCTCATCATGCATACCTACTTTTTCCCTTATTCGATGGCAATATTTTTGCATGTCTCATATGCATAGCTATTTACTTTAACCTTGTTCGGTGCACATACTTTTTCATGTCTCATATGAATAGCTATTTGCATAACCTTGTTCGGTGCACATACGTTTTCATGTCTCGTATACATAGCTATTTACTTTAACCTTGTTCGGTGCCAATATTTTTGCATGTCTCATATGAATAGCTATTTACTTTAACCTTGTTAGGTGCAAATAATTTTGCATGTCTCATATGAGTAGCTATTTACTTTAACCTTGTTCGGGGCCAATATTTTTGCACGTCTCATATGCATAGCTGTTTACTTTAACCTTGTACGGTGCACATACTTTTTCATGTCTCGTATGCCTAGCTAAATTTCTTTTTTGAGGAGCCGTATTTACTTTGTTCGAAGAATGTGAAACAGATTTGTTAATATCCAAAATTAAATGGAAATTGCTGTAAAGGCTGCGCAGAATAGCTACTGAATTGTGTTTAATACTTTTATAATCAGTTTACAATAGGCTATTGCTACAGTTTAATATTGGTTTTTAACAACTACTTTACTATTATAACTCTTCTAGTATGAAAAAAGTAACGGGTCTCGGCGGGGTATTTTTTAAATGTGAAAATCCGCAAAGTATGAACGAATGGTACGCCAAAAATCTTGGATTGGAAACCAGCGAATACGGAACAACATTCGAGTGGCGGCAAGCCGATGATCCGTCCAAGGAAGGATCCACTTCCTGGAGCACCTTTCCCCAGGATACAAAATATTTTAACCCATCGTCGAAACCCTTTATGATCAATTACCGCGTCGAAAATTTGGTTGCGCTTGTTGAGGAACTTAAAAAGGAAAACGTTACAATTGTTGATGAAATCGCCGAATACGACTATGGTAAATTCGTTCACGTACTCGACCCGGAAGGGAATATCATCGAACTCTGGGAACCATCGTAAGGTTAGTAGTCATGCACGGATGACCTTCCTCCATTTGGTTGAATGTGGGCGGGAGTGATGTAGCAATAGTTGGGGAATGGATCGGAATTGTTGTTGCAGTGGGGGAATGAATAGGAGATAGGGATTACGCAGGCTAGCCGTCATCCACGGATGACCTCCCCCCATTTGGTTGAATGGGGAGGGAGTGATGTAGCAAATATCGTGGGGGACTGGATCGGGAATGTTGTAGCAGTGGGGGAATGAATAGGAGATAGGGATTGCGCAGGCTAGGCATGATGCATATGGATAACCTAAAAAAAAACGATACTGTGTTTTCAATGCCTTCAATTGCGTTTCAGCAATTGGCAGCATTGAAAACACAGTATCGTTTTTTCAGCGAAGCCAGAAAATCTTCAATAACCTATGAAAATCCGCCATCGCCCTATGCAGTATCTACTCCGTTACCCTCTTCAACCCAAACTTCTCGATCTTACTATACAAATGACTTCTCTGAATATCGATGTCATCAGCCGTCTTAGATACATTCCAGTTGTTCTTTTCCAGCTTAAACTTGATAAATTCCCTTTCCGCATGATCCTTATAATCCTGGAAATTATTAAATTTATCATAATTCGTAGAACTAACCGAAGCCCCATTGCCAGATGTATTTCCTGGTGTCGCTGCACCAATGTTCGTGCCTCCGCCTGGATTAGCAAATGCAGTAACATCATGTTCAGTTATAATCTTGTCACTCAGTATGATCAATCGCTCAATCATATTGTGTAACTCCCGAACATTTCCAGTCCATGGAAGGTTCTGCAATGCTTCCATTCCGTTGTCGCTGATTTTCTTCACTGGCATACCATAATCTTTACAGATCTCTTCCAGGAAGCTTAAAGCAATTTCAGGGATATCTTCCCTGCGTTCAGTCAGGTGTGGTACGTGGATATTGATTACGTTCAGGCGGTGGTACAAGTCCATTCTGAAATTACCGTCCTCAATTTCCTTCATCAGGTCTTTATTCGTTGCCGCAAGCACCCGCACGTTTACTTCCAATTCCTTTTCACCGCCTACGCGGGTTATTTTATGTTCCTGTAACGCACGCAGTACCTTCGCCTGCGCAGAAAGGCTCATATCACCAATCTCATCCAGGAATAATGTTCCGCCATTCGCCAGTTCAAATTTACCAATCCGTTGTTTCACGGCAGACGTAAACGAACCTTTTTCGTGACCGAAGAGTTCACTTTCTATCAGTTCAGAAGGAATCGCTGCACAATTCACCTCAATAAGCGGACTTTCAGCCCTGTGCGATTTTTCGTGCAGCCAGCGTGCAACCAGTTCCTTTCCGCTACCATTTGCACCAGTAATCAGTACACGCGCTTCAGTAGGGGCAACACGTTCAATTGTTTCCTTAATTTTATTGATGTTTTCAGAACTACCAAGGATATCCCTTGTTTTGCTGACTTTTCTTTTCAGTACCTTCGTTTCCGTAACCAGGGTGCCTCTGTCGAGTGCATTCCGTACAGTAATCAGCAGGCGGTTCAGGTCAGGTGGTTTAGAAATGAAATCGAAGGCTCCTTTTTTACTGGCTTCAATTGCCGTCTCCACCGTACCGTGGCCCGAGATCATGATAAAAGGAAGATCAGGACTATAGGCCAATGCTTGTTCAAGCACTTCCATACCGTCCATCTTATTCATTTTGATGTCGCACAACACCAGGTCGAACTTTTTCTTTTTGATCAGCTCAAGCCCGTCTACGCCATTATCAATATCGTCTACCTCGTAGTTTTCGTACTCTAAGATTTCACGTAAGGTGCTTCTTATTGCACGTTCATCATCAATAATCAATAATTTTGCCATAGGTTGTACTGTCTTCTCTTTTATTGGATACGAATATATTTACTAATTATCAATTTATAGCTGATAAAATAAAAAAATGCAAGCCTATAAGCCGGGTTCTGTACCCTGATAAATCAGGGCTTCTATCATTAATCTACTATAAATGTTGCCATTTATCTCTAACGACCTACCCACTGACATCGGACGAGCAGCCCTACATGCGTCAGCCTATTTGGTCTTTCAACTCCCGGGGTTTACCAGCTCCTCCGGTCGCCCGGAGAATTCGTGAGCTCTTACCTCACGTTTTCAACCTTACCTGTGCCTAAGCCATCGGCGGTATACTTTCTGCGGCACTTTCCATAATTCAGGTCTTCATTCCCAAACCTCTTCCCGTTAGGAAGCGGGATGCTCTGCGTTGCCCGGACTTTCCTCTTTAAGATGCAATAAAGCATTACTTCCAGCGATAGAACAGCTTGCATTTGGCGCAAAGATATAAAACCTCCAATGATTACACCTAACATTTATAAATGAATCTCAAGCAGCTATTATAGCATGCTGAAATGTATTCCCGCATGCTGGTCTCTGCGGCCCGCTTTTATCTTACCCGTCCTTGTGTTCTTCCATCTGCTACAATATTATTGATCAGTATACTTATCAATGTATCGTAATGCATGGTAATCTGGGTACACAGTTTTACTTATTTACAGTTCTCAAGGTCTTTCCCTACCTGTTCTTGCGTATACATCCCCTGCTTTGCACCAAAGCCGTTAGTAATATAGACAATGAGCTGCGCAATATCAATATTCGCCAGGTTCAGGTCGGGCATTTTGCCCTCATATACTTTTCCATGTACCGTAACGGGGGCTGATAATCCATTTTTAATGATACATGCCAATGCCTTTTTGTTCGTCTTCATGTAAACACTGTCTGTGATAGGGGGTACCAGTTCTCCCAGTCCTTCACCTTTTTCACCATGGCAATTCTGGCAATGCCTGATGTATAAGTCGCGGCCGTTCACGTAATACGCATCACGTTCTACCTTCTCTGCCGTCTGGCATGAATACACCATACCCAACAAAACCATTGAAACCAAACTCAGCAGGATAAATTTCCTCATCTTATTGTTTGTCTTCAGCCAATAACAAAGGAATATCCTTTTTGAGCTGGGCTACCTGCCCCGCATCTGTTCCATCATACGCACCGCGGATCCTGCGGTCTTTATCAATCAGTACAAGAAATCCCTGATGCACAAAGCCTTGTTTATCGGTGCTGTCCTGTCCAACGGCAACAAGGTAACTTTTCTCCGCCAGTGTGTAAATTTCATCTTTACTGCCATGCACAAACTGCCATCTCGGGCCGTCTACACCAAGTTTCTGTGCGTATTTTTTAAGCACCGATGGGGTGTCATATTTAAAGTCTATGGTATGTGATAAAAACATTACATCCTGATTGTCTTTAAATTCATCGAATATTGTTTTCATATTACGGTGCATGATCGGGCAGATGCTATTGCAGGAAGTAAAAAAGAAATCGGCAATGTATACTTTGCCCTTAAAGTGATCATTTGTAATATAAGTACTATCCTGATTAAGCAATTTGAAAGCAGGTATCGTTTGATAAACTGTGTCCACACCGGTACTGCCGTCGCTGTTTTTAACAGATTTGGTTTCTCTCAGGCCATAAATTGGAAGTTTTCTATCGCTTTTGCACGAGGATAAGAAAAGTATTACAGTAAAAAACGCAGCAAATGCAAACTTAAAGTGGTATCTCATTAGTAGAATATTTATTATATCGTGATTTAAAAAGGTCGTTACAGAAAAAGCCTGAATTGTACGGGCAAATTTTGTCATATTATTTATGCCTGTAACATTTAACACAAATTGATTGTTAAGACAAAGGTACATTACTGTGAAAATAAAGTGTAAGGTAGCTGTAAATATTTATTAGTTTTGCCCCAAGAATTGTAACACTTAATGAGAAAGAGATATAATGCTGCCATCACAGCTTTAGGAGGATATGTGCCGGAGACCATTTTAACTAACCATGATCTGGAAAAGATGGTGGATACGAATAATGACTGGATAATTTCAAGAACTGGTATTCATGAACGCCGGATCCTGAATGATGCTTCTCTTGCGACTTCTGATTTAGCTACTATGGCCGTTAAAAGGCTGTTGGAAGATAGTAAAATTGATCCTGATGATATCGAATGCGTAATCGTTGCCACAGCAACACCAGATTATATCATGGTGTCTACTGCAAGTATCGTGTGCGAGAAAGCAGGTCTTAAAAATGCCTGGGGAGTAGATTCCAATGCAGCATGCAGTGGTTTCCTATATGCACTTACACTAGGTGCCAGTCTCATTGAAAGCAACCGTTATAAAAATGTAATCGTTATTGGTGCTGATGTTAACAGCTCAATTGTAAACTATGCTGATAGAAATACCTGTATCCTGTTCGGCGATGGGGCTGGTGCAGTTTTGCTTGAACAAACAGAAAATGAAGTTGGCCTGGTAGATAATGTATTCAGAACTGACGGCGTTGGTAAAGAACACCTCATCGTAACAGCAGGAGGGTCGCTCAATCCTTCTTCTGCAGAAACCCTTGATCAAAAATTAAATTATATCTCCCAAAATGGCCGTATCGTATTTAAGGCTGCGATAGAAGGGATGACCCAGACTTGTACTGAAATCATGGACAGAAATGATCTGTCTACTTCAGATATCAACTGGCTGATCCCTCACCAGGCAAACCTAAGAATTATTCACGCAGTTGGCGATAAACTAGGAATTAGCCAGGACAAGGTTAAAGTGAACATACAACGTTACGGCAATACTACGGCTGCAACCATTCCTTTATGTTTATGGGAATTCAAAGAAGATTTCAAAGAAAATGATAATATTCTCCTCACTGCATTTGGTGCTGGTTTCTCATGGGGGGCCACCTATCTTATCTGGGGTAAATTAAGGAGTTAAAAACTAATGTTAATACGCAACATTGCCATATTATTGCTATTGTGCTCGGTTTCAATGAACCTGTCAGGACTGTTTGTCTTTGCCGGTTTTGAAATCAACAGTAGTTATATAGCAAAAGAGCTGTGTGTCAACAAGAATAAACCTGAACTGCACTGTAATGGCAAGTGTTACCTGATGAATAAGCTCAAACAGGCCCAGGAAAAAGAACAAAAACAGGAACATCAGTTCCAGAAAGTCCAATTGCAGGAAGCCATTGTAACCCTGCCTTTCGTCTTCAAACAGTACGTTATTGCGGCTACAAGTTTTCGTATTCCTTTAACTACAGGAATGCCGGTTGCCAAAGTCAATTCAATTTTTCACCCTCCCCAGTTCGCCTCTAATCTGAATTTGTTGTATACTGCTCAGCTGTTAAGCTGATTTGCTGTATACTGATACAGGTTCAGCTGATCGCTGTGAGGATCCCCTCACCGTTTTTCAGGTATGCTTCAGCTATCTGATTAATCTACGCTTCAGGCATACGATAAATCTACGCTTCAGGAATAGGATAAATCTGCCCTTCAGGAATAGGATAAATCTACGCTTCAGGAATAGGAGTTAACTACGCTTTAGGCATAGGATTTAACTACGCTTCAGGAATAGGATTTAACTAGGCTCAGGCATAATATAAATCTGCGCTTCAGGCATAGGATAGATCAACGCTTCAGGCTTAAGATTAAACTACGCTTTAGACATATCATTTAATTATGCTTTAAGCATATCATTCAATTGTGCTTCAAGTATATCATTTAATTATGCAGATCCGGCTAAACGGCTTTACCCGTCGCTGGCCGGTTACCCTTTACAGTTTGAACCTCTTGTGGATGCACCTTGTGCAGGCTCAAGGGGGCAACGGCTAAAAAATATACTGAAATGAATAAATTCATAGCTGCGCTTGCCCTTGCAATGGGGGCGGTAGCATGTACACCAGGCGCTAATTATAAAACAGAACGGGACGAGGTCATGAAATTCCATGACGTAGTGATGGAAGACCACGGCAAGCTGGTAGATAACCAGATGAAACTTGATACTCTCCTGAAAACCCTGCCCACACTATTCAAACAAAATCCATCCGTGGATACGCTCAAAGAAAAAAAGGCAATTGTAGAAACCCAGGTTAGGTTAGACCAGGCCGAAGAGCTGATGAACGACTGGATGCATAAGTTTGAACCCGACATCACCGGGAAATCAAATGACGAAGCCGTGGCTTACTTTAAAGCGGAACATGTAAAAATCGGGAAAATCGATAGTCTTTACAAGGCTGAAATCAAAGCGTCCAATGCCTATCTCCAAAAATTTAAGAAATAATGGCCAAAGTATTTATTTTTAGTTTATTGCTGCTTGGCATACTGGCCGGCTGCAAAGACAAACAAAAACGGCTGCCCTTTCTTCAGCAGGACGTAGTAGGAAAAGATACCGTTTACCGCACCATTCCTGATTTCAAGTTCCTGAACCAGGATAGCCTTGCAGTTACGAATAAGGATTTCGATGGAAAAATTTATGTGGCCGATTTCTTTTTCACTACTTGTCCAACCATCTGTCCCATCATGCACCGGAATTTATTAAAGGTTTACCAGAAATACCTTGATAATCCCGAGGTGAGACTTGCCTCGCATACCATTGACACGAAATATGATACCCCTTCAACGATGAAGACTTACGCGAACAAACTTGGTGTGAAAGGAGATCAGTGGGAGTTTTTGTGGGGAACCAGGGATTCGGTTTATGCCATTGCGGAACGCAACTACCTTGTTTCTGTAGGGGCGGACAGCAAGGCCCCGGGAGGTTTTATCCATCAGGGCTACCTTATTCTGATTGACAAACACAGGCGGATCCGCGGTGCGTACGACGGAACTGAAGATGCGCAGGTTACGCAGCTCATGGATGATATGGATATTTTACTGGCGGAAGAAAATAATTAAGATGGAACAGACAACTTCAAGTATCAAACGCCAGGTCAAACGCAATATGTTCAAATGGCATCGCATACTGGGTATCATGACCGTTATCCCCGTGATTTTTTGGACCTGCTCTGGATTGAGCCATCCCATTATTGCGCATTGGTTTAAAGTGCCACTGGCGCACGAGTTTATCAAACCAATAAGTATTGATACCCAGCAGGTCAGGTTATCTGCCAGTAAGGTATTGAGTAAAAATGGGATTAATCTTCTTCGCAATTTCAGACTGGTTAGTTTTGGTGGCAAAACCTATTACCAGGTAAAAGACCGGAAAAAGGAAAACCTATATTTCTCGGCCACAGATGGTACTAAACTGGTGAATGGCGACAAGCTCTACGCAACTTATCTCGGACGCTATTTCCTGGGAGACAGCACCAGTAAAATCAGCAGTATTGAACAGGTGGACAGTTTTACTGACCAGTATCAGTACGTCAACAGGTTATTGCCCGTTTGGAAACTCGCTTTCGAGAGAAAGGACGGCATGGATGTGTATGTAGAAACTTCTCAAAGCAGGCTGGCAAATTACAACGACACCAACCGGAAAGTCTTTTTATGGCTGTTCAGTAATCTTCATAGTTACCAGTTTGTGGCCAAAATCACCAATAACACCTTCAGGTATGTGCTGATCCTTACTTTCGCTTCCATTGTTATATTCTCTACTTTGAGTGGCCTGTTAATTTATGGGTTCCTTTGGAATAAGTTCAAAAAACCACAAACCGGACAGAAGGTAGGTTTTTTACGCCGCAACCACCGCAGTATCGGGATTGCTACTTCTCTTGTTACCTTAACTTTTATTGGTTCTGGCGCCTACCATGCTACGCGTAAGTTTAAACCAGATGACCGCATCAGTTATGTGTCCGAGCCGGAGATCAAAAGCAAAGAACTGGCTTTTTCATCCCTGGAACTTCCGGTCAACTGGGCAGAAGTCAGCAACATTTCTGTCGCAAGGTTTGGTGGCAAAACTTACTACCAGGTGCGTACCATTAAAAAGGAGAATGACAGCTGGAAAAAACAGCAGGTAGCTAAGGCAGAAACCCTTTTTGAAGGGAAGGAGAAAAAAACGAAGCCAGACCTGGATTACTATGATGCAGCAAACGGACAACTCTTACCTGACGGGGTAATGGAACACAGTTACAGTTTGGTGAAACAATTTGTGGCACAGGGCGCGGCGGATGGAGAGGCTGCCTGCTGCGAGATGATGGCCAATGCGGCGGCAGACCAGTCGGCACCCCTCATCATCTCATCGTCAGATTTCCTTACCAAATTTGATACAGATTATGGCTTTATCAACAAAAGACTGCCCGTAGTAAAGATCGCATTGAGCACGCCAGAACATCTTACTTATTACCTCGAACCAGCAACAGGAAGGCTCGCAGCGCGGGTACAGGATGGCGACAGGCGCGAAGGACTGAGTTTTGCGGTGTTCCACAAGTTTTTACTCGTAGATTTTGCAGGTAAAAACTTCAGGGATTTCCTCACCGCTTTCGCTGCTATGGGCGTCCTGGTAGTAAGTGTGATGGGCCTCATCCTCTTTGTTAAAACGAATTAGGTGTCTTTCTAGTGACAATATATATCAGTGTTAATGAAACATATTCCATATATTACTGTTTCAATATATATAAACACGTTACATCATGAAAATATCTAGAATATTATTACCCCTTCAGCTCTTAATCGAGGCCGTAACAAAACTCGTTAATTCAACGGTTAACCGCAGCCAATTGCCAACTCCAATCCCAGTTAGGGTTCAGGAAAACAACAGGTTCGCGCTAATGAAATCACGAGAAGCAGAACGCAGACAACAAGGAATATAATCATATCACAATCATAAAGCTGCCCCAAAAAGGCAGCTTTACTTTTATACGCATAATTATGGCAAAAACAGTGGCAGCCAGCCTGGTCGAAATATTGGAGCATGCAGGAGTGAAGCATGTTCATGGAGTAGTAGGTGACTCATTAAACGGAATAGTAGAGGAAATACGGAATTCTAAAACAATCAAATGGATACATTACCGCCATGAAGAAGCTGCGGCTTTTGCTGCTGGTGCAGAAGCACAGCTAACCGGTAAGCTGGCTGTTTGTGCAGGCAGTTGCGGACCTGGAAATATGCACCTGATTAATGGACTATATGATGCACACCGCAGTAACGCTCCGGTATTGGCTATCGCGGCGCATATCCCAAGTGAACAAATCGGCACTTCCTATTTCCAGGAAACACGTCCAGAATCCTTGTTTCGCGAATGCAGTTATTATTGCGAGACTATAGCTTCATCGAGGCAGATGCCCAGGGTACTACAGATCGCTATGCAAACCGCCATCAGTCAGAATGGGGTAGCGGTAATCAGTTTGTCGGGCGATGTTGCCATGCAGAAAGTTGAACAGGAGGAACTGGAGCATGCCGTATTCCTCAATCGGCCTGCAATACGGCCATCAGATGAAGAACTGCAGAAACTTGCACAAATGATCAACCAGGCTAAAAAGGTAACTCTTTTATGTGGTGCTGGTTGTGCTGGTGCCCATGATATGCTGCTCAATCTGGCGGGTAAAATTAAATCACCCATCGTTCATGCCCTGCGCGGTAAAGAACACGTACAATATGATAATCCCTACGATGTAGGCATGACCGGCCTGATCGGTATTGCTTCAGGTTACCACGCCGTGGAAGAAAGTGACCTGCTGATCATGCTGGGTACCGACTTCCCCTACAAAGAATGGTTCCCTTCTAAATCTAAAATTGTACAATTGGATATTCGTCCTGAAAGATTGGGGAGAAGGTGTAAGCTCGACCTCGGCCTTGCCGGAGATGTAAAAGAAACCATCAGGGCGATCCTGCCATTTCTGGAAGAAGTTACCGATGCATCTTTTCTTGAAAAATGCCAGGAACGTTTCCAGGATAACAGAAAAAACCTGATGGAACATGCCAAACCTGTTTCAGGCAAAGCTATCCATCCCGAATACTTAACCAGGGTATTGAGCGAGCAGGCAGCAGACGATGCCATCTTTACTACTGATGTGGGTACACCAACCGTATGGGCCGCACGTTACCTTGATATGAAAGCCGGAAGAAGGCTCATTGGTTCTTTTAACCATGGATCAATGGCCAGTGCCATGCCACAGGCGATAGGGGCACAGTTTACCTATCCCGATCGTCAGGTCATCTCTCTATCAGGTGACGGTGGGTTTGCTATGCTGATGGGTGATATACTCACCATTTTTCAGTATGACCTGCCGGTAAAACTGATCGTATATAACAATAGTTCACTTGGTTTTGTAGCTATGGAAATGAAAGTGATTGGTATGCCTCCTTTTGGAACAGACCTGAAAAATCCTGATTTCGCAAAAATGGCCGAAGCTATTGGTATCAAAGGTATCAGGGTAGAGGAGTCAGAAGACGTAGAATCGGCAATTGCCGCTGCACTGGCACATCCTGGCCCGGTGCTGGTAGATGTGGTTGTCAACCAGACAGAACTGTCCATGCCACCAAAAATCGAATTCGAACAAGCCAAGGGATTTGGGATCTACATGCTTAAACAAACGCTGTTGGGCGACGGAAAAGAGGTTTGGGATACCATCAGTTCAAATTTTTTAGGTAAATAGCAGTATGAATGTATTTATTACAAGAGTTATTTCTCAAGAGGGATTAAAGCTTTTAAAAGAGGCAGGACATACGGTAAAACAATGGACGGAAAAGAGAAGTCTTACCGTTGACGAATTAATTGAAGAATGCCGCTGGGCAGATGCATTGCTTAGTGCAGGCCAGCGTCTTACCAAAGAGTTTCTTGAGGCCAGTACACACCTCAAAATAATTGCTCTTCATTCCGTTGGTTATGATAACGTGGATGTTGAAACGGCTAACCGTCTTCATATCCCTATTGGCAATACACCAGGCGTGTTAAGTGGAGCTACGGCAGACACAGCTTTTCTATTAATGATGGCCGCATCACGGAAGGCGTTTTACATGCACAAAACTATTATTGCCGGTGAATGGGATTTCTTTGATCCTATTGCCAACCTCGGGACAGAGCTCAATGGTTGTACTCTGGGGGTATTTGGTTTAGGTAAAATCGGGATCGAAATGGCTAAACGTTGCGCCGGTGCCTTTGGTATGAAGATCATTTATCATAACAGAAGCAGGAACGAAGAGGCCGAAGAAGCACTCGGTGCAGAATACGTGTCCTTCGAAGAATTATTGAAAAGGAGCGATGTATTAACAGTGCATACTGCCTTAACACCAGAAACCAGCGGTAAATTTAATGCTGATGCATTTAAACAAATGAAACCGGGGGCTATTTTTATCAATACTGCCAGAGGGGCGATCCATAATGAAGAAGACCTTATCGAAGCCTTACAAAACAAAGTAATCTGGGGTGCAGGCCTTGACGTAACCAATCCTGAGCCTATGAAAGCAGATAACCCCTTACTGAGTATGCCAGGTGTTGCTGTATTGCCACATATCGGCTCTGCTACGGAAGGTACAAGAAATGCAATGGCAAGATTAGCTGCACAGAATATCATTGCAGGCCTTGCCGGTCAGGAGATTCCATTCCCCGTTAACCCGGAGGTATATCAGCATTAACTCAGAGACGATTTACTGCAGCTTATAAAGGTATAAGCTAATACAATATTATTAGCTTATACCTATTAATAGTTAACACCTGTATTATACATTCGGTTATACCTATCGGGTGTATAATACAGGTGTTTATATTTTAATAATTTAAGCGCCTGGCTCGTGAAGGTGAACCTGGCTCTTCAGCACTTCAATTTCATGCTGCAGGCGTTTAACCTTTTGCAAAAGGTTTACGATCGCTTCAATTCCTGCAATGTTAATTTGCAGATCATAGTGGAAGTGAATAAAACGTTCCATTTCCTCCAGCTGTTTAAAATGGATGTACTTATTATCATCAACTATCGTCAGTACAATTAATCCTGCTTCTTCCAGGTCACCTATAAACTTGGGCTCTACCGAATAGGTTACACAGTATTCACTTATTGTTATTAATTCTGTTTCCATAGCAATATGAATTGAATTCGTATTATTTTGACAGCATCAACACTTCTTTTGATGGGCCTTTCAATTTCTGATCAACCCGGTCATTTAATAGTTAGTTTTGCGGTTACTTATTCAAGTCCTTCAATTTTTTTACTTACTCAAGTAGCGCAACTCTTTACTTACACAAGTCCTGCAATTCTTTTACTTACTCAAGTAGCGCAACTCTTTACTTACACTAGTCCTGCAACTCTTTTACTTACTCAGGTCCTGCAACTCTTTGAAAAGTGCGGTTTGCTTTTCCGATAATCCTGTAGGTATTTTAACAGTATAAGTTACAAAAAGGTTCCCGGATTGTCCTTCTTTTTTATAAACAGGAAAGCCTTTGCCCTTTAAGCGTATTTTAGTATCGTTCTGCGTGCCTGCCGGAACCTTAAGTTTCACCTTGCCGTCCAGCGTATCCACAGTAACTTCCCCACCAAGTACTGCCGTATACAAATCGATCTCCTTAGTAATGTAAAGATCGTCATTTAGCCTTCTAAAGATAAGGTCGTCCGCTATCGTAATCGTAATGAAAAGGTCCCCATTCGGGCCGTTGTTTGCTCCCTGTCCGCCTTGCCCAGCCAGTTTAATCACCTGTCCGTTTGCAATACCCGCGGGAATGGTAATCCTCAGGTTCTTGCCATTAACGGTGATTGTTGGTTTATGTGTTGTTGCCGCTTCCCTGAAGGTAATTTTAAGTTCTGCCTGCAAATCCTGACCTTTAAAACGGGCGCTGTTCCGTTGCGATCTGCTGCTACCGCCACCCCCAAACATCGATTCAAAGAAATCTGAGAAATCGCCGCCGCCAAATCCGCCAGAACCTCCGCTGAAACCGCCTGTTCCGCTTCCAAAACCACCGCCGAAAGGATTTCCTCCGCCGCCACCAGATTGTCGCGAGCCCTCAAACTGGTCTGCATGTTTCCAGTTTTCTCCGTATTCATCAAATTTCTTGCGTTTTTCAGGATCATTTAATACCTCATTGGCCTCATTGATCTGCTGAAACATTTTATTGGCTTCTTTGTCGTCAGGATTTAAATCCGGATGGTATTTACGCGCGAGTTTTCTGTATGCTTTTTTAATATCGTCCTGTGATGCTTTTTTATCAACCCCCAGAATCTTATAATAATCGATGTATGCCATAGTTTAAATAGATATCAATGCACAAATTTACGGTTTATATCGCTAAAAAATCAGTTCTGGATACAATCTGCTGTCATAAAATATTCTGCTCCCAGAATCGGCCTTATGGTAATAAACCTGCTTAGGTTCGCATCTAACAGTAAACCCATCTTCGTGGTCATGGCATTAGTTTCAAGCAGGAGAAGTCCAGGTGACACTACCATCCGATCAATAGTTTTCTACAAAAATTATTTATATTATTAAAAATTTTGATGCGAATAGCTTCAGGTAGTAATTTTTTTGCTAGAAAGTTTTAATATCTGTTTTTTTTGCGTAAGTTGTGGTAAGGCAGGAAATAAATGCATTGAGACAGTTGAGACTGTTTTTAGATTAAAATTTATTTTTCTAGCTTGGCGATCTAATCAATAACCAAATGAAACCCCTTTCCATAAAGGATATTGCCAAGGCGGCAAATGTATCCATCACCACAGTCTCCTTCATCCTGAACGGTAAAGCCGAAAAAATGCGCATTAGCCAGGAAATGATTACCAAAGTGGAAAAAATAATTAAGGAATTAGGCTTCAGGCCCAATCAGGTGGCAAGAAGCTTAAGAACCGGCAACACAAAAACTATAGGCCTTATCGTTGAGGATATCTCGAATCCATTTTTCGCTTCAATAGCAAGACTCATTGAAGATAAAGCTTACCGGCACGGCTATAAAATCATCTATTCGAGCACCGAGAATAACCTGGACAAAGCGAGGGGACTGATCAGGATGTTCAAATCAAGACAGGTCGACGGTTATATCATCGCGCCAATGACAGGTATGGAGGAAGACATCCGGGACTTGCTGAAAGACCGCACACCTGTAGTGGTATTTGACCGTCATTTGCCAGGACTGGAGGTTAGCACTGTTTTAGTCGACAACTCTGAGGGTACTTATCTTGCCACTCAATCGTTAATTGAACACGGAAAGAAAAACATAGCTTTTGTAACGGTAGATGTTGAAGTGGAGGAGATTAAAGACCGCTATGCGGGATATGAAAATGCACTGAAATCCAAGGGGATAACGCCTGATACTGAGATCTGCAAGCTAATTCCTTTTACTAATACTGCGGATGAAACTACGGCAGAATTAATAGATTTCTTCACTAAAAACCCGCGAATTGATGCGGTACTTTTTGCTACGAATTACCTGGCAGTGAGGGGGTTGTTTTGCTTCAAAGAAATGAATAAACAAGTTGGGGAAGATTTTAGGGTTATTGCCTTTGATGATCATGATATATTTAAGTTGCATTCGCCAAATATCAGCGCGGTTTATCAGCCAATTGAGGATATTGCAGATCAGGTGATTTCGCTTATACTGAAAGAGCTGTCTGTTGTTGATGTTTTCGAGGAAACTGAGTTTAAACAGGTTGTTTTGTCTTCAACTTTAATTGAACGGTAATGTTGTGAAGATCTATTCTTCATTTACAGTCTGAGGATTTTGCAAGTTTGAAAAATGAGGTATTTGCATTCCGGCTGGGAAAACGCTGCGCTACGCTTGCATGATCCCTATGCCGTCATGTCAAACACCTCATTTTTTGCAATAGGAAACCTTTAGATATACTGCCCTGCAACTGATCACCTGTCCAAATCCGAACCCATATAGCCGTTCATTTAGCGTCTTATCCGTTTCAGATTACCAGGCATCCTGATTTATGCGTCTAGTAGAAAATGCCCTCTCCAACCTTCTTGCATCGGATATGTCTCAAAGAGTGTTGTAATGGAGTTTGCAGGCTATGCATCATGCACGGATATATTCCAACTGGTTTTGTAATGGAGTTTGCAGGCTATGCATCATGCACGGATATATCCCAACTGGTCTTGTAATGGAGTTTGCAGGCTATGCATCATGAACGGATATATTCCAACTGGTCTTGTAATGGAGTTTGCAGGCTATGCATCATGCACGGATATATCCCAACTGGTCTTGTAATGGAACTTGCAGGCTATGCATCATGCATGGATATATTTCAACAGGTTTTGTTATGGAGTTTGCAGGCTATGCATCATGCACGGATATATCCCAACTGGTCTTGTAATGGAGTTTGCAGGCTATGCATCAGGCATGGATATATTTCAACAGGTTTTGTTATGGAGTTTGCAGGCTAAGCATCTCGCAGAAGATTATCTAAAAAAAAATGGTACCGTGTTTTCAATGCCTTCAATTGCGTTTCAGCAATTGGCAGCATTGAAAATATGGTACCATTTTTTAAGCGAAGCTAGATGATCTCGAAAACCCTTACTATAACCTTATGCCTGCAAGTCCTCCATTAAAGACTTAATCTTATTCCCTAATGCAGCATCCTCTTCCTTAAACGCCGCTTTATCCGCCAATGGCGCATTTACGCTGCAATAAAATTTAATCTTTGGCTCAGTACCCGACGGGCGCGCCGACACAATACTTCCATCCTCAGTGATAAACTGCAACACATCCGATTTCGGGAAATCAAGCTTAGTCTTTTCACCAGTTGCCAGGTCAGTCTCCACGCCAAGTTCATAATCCTTTAACAGGCTTACTTTAGAACCACCAAGCGTAACAGGAGGATTCTCCCTGAATTTCACCATCATTGCTTTGATTTCCTCAGCACCTGTCTTTCCTTTTTTCGTTAGCGATACCAATTCTTCCTTATACAGGCCGTATTCCACGTAAGTGTCAAGCAACGCATCGTATAAACTAGAGCCTTTATCTTTATAGAAAGCAGTCATTTCCGCGATAAACGCACATGAAATGATCGCATCTTTATCCCTTACCAATTCACCAATCAGGTAACCATAACTTTCCTCACCACCGCCAATGAAGGTCTTTTTGCCTTGAAGGCTGGTGATCAGTTGTCCTATGAATTTAAATCCTGTTAAGGTATTGTAGCATGTTACATTTTTAGCCTCAGCAATTGCATCAATCAGGTTTGAAGTTACAATCGTTTTAACAATGTACTGGTTACCGTCAAGTTTGCCTTTTTCTTCCCAGGCAGTAAGCAGATAGTTGATTAACAAACTGCCGGTCTGGTTACCGTTTAGTAATACAAACTCACCATCGTTGTTTTTTACTGCAATACCAACGCGGTCGGCATCAGGGTCAGTGGCCAATACCAGGTCCGCATCAATTTCCTGTGCTAGTTTCAATGCTAAAGTAAGAGCTTCCTTTTCTTCAGGGTTAGGGTAAACTACCGTAGGGAAGTTTCCGTCAGGGGTACTTTGTTCCTTCACCAATGTAAGGTTCATAAATCCGAATTGCTCAAGTGCTTTAGGTACCAGCGTAATTCCCGTTCCATGGATGGGAGAGTAAACTATTTTCAGGTCTTTCTGACGCGCAATTGCTTCAGGAGAAACTGATAATTCAGTAATTTTATCAAGGTATAACTGATCAATTTCTTCACCAATCAGCTCAACTTTGGAGTCATCACGGTCAAACTTAACTTCATCAATACTTTTAATTTTTCCCACTTCATCCATTACCATTGTGTCGTCAGGAGACGTAAACTGTCCGCCGTCAGCACCATAGGCTTTGTACCCGTTATATTCCTTTGGGTTATGTGAAGCAGTCAGCATTACTCCGCTGCGGCATCCCAGTTCCCTGATAGCGAAAGATAACTCCGGGGTAGGGCGTAGTGCTTTAAAGAAGTATACATGTATACCATTTGCCGAAAACACGTCAGCTGCTATTTTTGCAAAGTAATCAGAATTGTTCCTGCTATCGTGTGCTATTGCAACTTTGATCTGCTCGCCAGGGTATTTATTTAGCAGGTAATTGCTCAATCCCTGCGTAGCCGTGCCGATCGTATATTTGTTGATACGGTTAGATCCTGCACCCATGATACCACGCAAACCACCGGTACCAAATTCAAGACTTCTGTAAAAAGCATCTGTTAACTCTGTTGATGCATCTTTATCAATTAGTTGTTGAATTTCGTTTTTGGTCTCTTGATCGTAATTGCCGTTAAGCCATTCGTTAATGGTGTTCTGTGTAGCTACTTCTAGTTGCATGTTTTCAGTTAAATTATTAGGTATTATTATGTGGTTAACAAAAATTGGGGCAAGTGTGTTTGGTCGTTGTTTAAAAACATTACTGAACCCTAATTTTATTTTGTTTATATCGTGATTATTAAGCGCGTTTTGTTAATTTCACGCCCCAATACAATTATATACCAAAAAAACTGAATTTAAAATACCTGCATCAAATAAAATAGATCAGGCATGTAATTTTCAGTCAAATCATTAAAATAAATTAAGAAAATGAAAATTTTAAAGTTTGGCGGAACTTCTGTCGGAAGTCCTGAGCGGATGACGAAATTGCTGGATATCATTAATCCGGCTGAAGAGCAAATTGTAGTTTTATCGGCCGTGTCCGGTACTACAAATAGTTTAGTGGAGATTTCAGGCAAACTTTTAAAGGAAGATAAACAGGGGGCGTTAACATTGATTAACGCTTTGAGAGAAAAATATAGTGTTTTTGTAGCTGAACTGCTTCCAGAAGGCGATTTCAGGGCACAGGGTCAGGAAGTGGTAGATTATCACTTTCAGTTTTTGGCTTCCCTTGCCAATGATATGTTTACCCCGGTAGAGGAGAAGATCGTCCTGGCCGAAGGCGAACTGTTGTCAACTACTTTGTACCATATCTATCTGAAGTCAATCGGAGTACCTTCTGTGTTACTGCCGGCGCTCGACTTCATGAAGATCGACGAAGACAACGAACCTGATATCGCGTTCAGTACAGCTAACCTTAAGCCTTTGCTGGAAAAACATGCAGGCAATAAATTGTTTATTACGCAGGGCTTTATCTGCAGGAACAGCTTTGGAGAAGTAGATAACCTTCGCCGTGGCGGAAGTGACTATACAGCATCCCTGATTGGGGCAGCAATACTGGCGGAAGAAGTTCAAATCTGGACGGATATCGACGGTATGCACAACAACGATCCCAGGATTGTAAAAGGAACTAAGCCAATTTCGCACCTGTCTTTTGATGAGGCTGCAGAGCTGGCATATTTCGGTGCAAAAATCCTTCACCCGCAATCGGTATTCCCGGCTGCAAAGTTTAAGATCCCGGTGCGTTTGCTCAACACCATGGAGCCTTCAGCGGCAGGAACTTTGATTTCAGCGGAAAGCGAAAAAGGAAAGATCAAATCTATCGCTGCCAAAGACGGCATTACAGCGATTAAGATTCAGTCTAGCCGTATGCTGTTGGCCTATGGTTTCCTGAGAAGGATATTTGAAATCTTTGAACGCTACAAAACGCCGATTGACATGATCACTACTTCTGAAGTGGCGGTTTCGTTGACAATTGATTTTACGGATAACCTGGAGCAGATTATTGAGGAACTGCATGATTTTGGTTCGGTAGATATCGACCGTGATATGAGTATTGTGTGCGTAGTAGGAGATTTTGGAGCAGAAAAACATGGCTTTGCTGCCCGCGTGCTTGACTCTGTGAAACATATCCCTATACGGATGATCTCTTACGGAGGCAGTAACTATAATATTTCACTGTTAATTCACACGAATGACAAAACGGAAGCACTAAGAAGTTTACATAACCGTATTTTTGAGTAATACGGAGGCTATCTCTTTTTGATCCACACCAGGATGGCGATGACGATAAACAGGAGCAGGACGGAAAGCCTTACCCTTCGGTCGTACTCTTTCCTGGTGATTTTAGCACGCTGGAGATCGAAATAGTTACCCATGTAAATCAATACCATTCCAACTAAACAAAATACAATAAGATATTTAAACATTATGTTTTCTAACAAAGATATATCGCAATTTACAGATTTAGAAACACCTTTTTATTATTATGATCTGGCTTTGCTGCAACAAACGCTTGATTCATGCGCTGCTGCTGCAAAAGTCCACGGTTTCCATGTGCACTACGCTATGAAAGCTAATTTTAATGATACACTGCTTGACAGGATCAAAGCCACGGGTTTTGGTGCGGATTGTGTAAGTGGCAATGAGGTGAAAAAAGCAATTGAACGCGGGTTCGACCGTCAACACATCGTATTTGCGGGTGTAGGAAAATCGGACAGGGAAATCAACGAGGCGCTGGACCAGGACATTTTCTGCTTTAATGTGGAGTCTGTACAGGAGCTTGAAGTGATCAATGAACTTGCAGGAAAGAAAAATAAAAAAGCTAAGATAGCAATCAGGATCAACCCTAATGTTGATGCGCATACACACCATAATATCACAACGGGCCTTGACGAAAATAAGTTTGGGGTAAATGCATGGGACCTTCCTGCCTGTGCGGATGCACTTAAGGTATCGCCCAACCTTGAATTCATTGGGATTCACTTCCACATCGGTTCGCAGATCACAAACCTTGACGTGTATAAGAACCTTTGTGTACGTGTAAACGAATTTGCTACCTGGTTTGAGGAACGCGGGTTCATGGTGAAGGTTTTAAATGTAGGGGGTGGCCTGGGAATTGATTACCATAACCCGGAACAACAAATCCCTGATTTTACTGCATACTTCAAAATATTTAATGATTTCCTTGAAAGCAGGGACAATCAGGAGGTGCATTTTGAACTGGGCAGGGCTTTGGTGGGGCAATGTTCTTCGCTGATCAGCAAGGTGCTGTATGTTAAAAACGGTAAAAAGAAAAACTTTATCATCCTTGATGCGGGTATGACTGAGTTGATGCGCCCTGCTTTGTATCAGGCGTATCACCAGATTGAAAATATCACTAAGCAGGATGCTGAAGCAACGGTGAAATATGATGTAGTTGGGCCGATTTGTGAGAGTACTGATTGTTTTGGCAAGGAGGTTTTGTTGCAGGAGACGCAGCGGGGCGATCTTGTTGGGATCAGGAGTACTGGGGCATATGGCGAGGTGATGAGTTCGCATTATAATTTGCGGGAGAATGTAAGGGTTGCGTTTAGCGAACCTTTGTAAAGAATTCATTAGATCCTGCTTTATTGAAAAAAGGTGCTATTATTTTCTTCCTCATTCCCTGGTATTCGGGAATGCATGTCAGAAAACAACAGCACCTTTTTTTTATAGTGTATCCACTGAGAT
>Ga0247816_10000221_pt1 | contig 34809 bp, 29 predicted proteins | sample UWRJL209509C1_FD_179930 | JGI IMG/M metagenome (GOLD analysis project Ga0247816, IMG submission 179930) | Plant litter microbial communities from Arlington Agricultural Research Station in Wisconsin, United States - UWRJ-L209-509C-1 | ecosystem: Environmental > Terrestrial > Plant litter >...
ATTCGGTTGTCTGTAAACGCCAGAGAGTTTTTTTAAGTTTATAATTTAGTTCGCGAGACCATTTAACCTTCAGAAAATATATAATTGCTTCTCGCCCGCAGAAAAATTCAGAGCGGTTTCTCCATTCGGAGTTTACTGTATATGCCTGCACAATCCTTTCAGGATCGCAGCTGTTCCATGCATTTTCCGCGAATTCGACTTTCTCAATGGCAGTTTTTAATGTAAATGGTGGTAGGGGCATTTTCTGTTCCATAGAAATTTATTTCTAAATAATAATAGCAAGATCCACATGACTTCATGGGATCCCGCTAAAAAATTGTCTTTGTAACTTTAAAACATTAGCTACGACCAGCACCCATTCCGCCATCTACATCCCAAATAGCACCGGTAATCCATGACGCATCATCCGATAGCAGGTAAGTGATTACATTAGCGATGTCTTCTACCTGACCAATACGACCAAGTGGGTGAATACTATTAAGTCCTTTATACGCTTCCTTCACACCTTCGGCTGATCCGGCTATTTTATCAAGCACATGGGTTTCAACTACGCCGGGTGCAATTGCATTAACCCTAATTTTGTCATCAGATAACTCCATGGCAAGTTGCTGAGTGAAAGAATGGAGCCCAGCCTTTGCCATGGAGTATGTTGATGTTGGAGTTCCTTTGATAGCTTGTTTAGCCCAATAAGAACCGATGTTAACTATGGAGCCACCTCCACTTGATTTCATCTTAAGTGCTACAGCCTGTGTTATAAAATAAAACCCTCTATTTATGTTGAGGAAGGAATCATAATCCTCCGTTGTGGATTCAAGGAATGGCTTTGGGGCAAAGATACCAGATGCATTAACCAGGTAGTCTATTGCGTCATCTTCACTTTTCAATTCTGCTACAAAACTTTCGACTTCCGAGGGTATTGATAAATTTACTCTCTTGCCAGTTACTGTACCAATAGCACTCAGTTCCTCGACCGCCAAGTTGATGCTGTTCTGGTCTTTACTTACAATGAGGACCCTTGCACCCATTTCCAGGAGACTTTTTGCAGTGGCCTTACCCATACCACTTGATCCACCAATGATCAGTGCTGATTTATCTTTAAACGATGTATTTCTCATGTTAATTTATTTTGTGGGTCTTAACCCTATTATTAGATTCCGATAGTTATGTTGTAGTTTCCGCAGCTTATTTCTTTCCTATTTCCAAAAGAATAGATGTAACCTCATCCGGTTTAGAAAGGAATGGGCAGTGGCTGCTATTTAAAGTATAAACAGCTGTTATACCCGCTGCCTTGGCCATTTTATTTTGGTTATCAATACCAATTGCCATATCCTGAAGTGTATGGATATAATATTTGTCTACTGAACCATAAGAGGCAGCAGTAACTGTTACCGGACTACCAAAAGGGATTGCCGGTTCAGCTCTGTAATTGTCTATTAATGATTGTTTCACTTCTGCAGAACCGTCTGCGCAGAAAATCGAAGCTAGTTTGTCCTTGCTGATATCAAGTGTCAGCTGATCGGGTGAAGGTTTCAAGTTAGGCCCTAAAATTGAAGTTGCATCCGTTGATGCTAAATCCTGGATATTTTGGCCTGTAGCAGGGACAAATGCAGCAATATAAACCAGCTTTTCTATCTTCAACGGAATTTTTTCTGCAGTTGCTGTAATTACCATTCCACCCATACTATGGCCAACAAGGATAACTTTACCTTCAATTGCATTGATCACAGAAACCACCTCGTCACGATACGCATCGATGCTTAATGTTGCAGGGTTGGTCATATCACTCCCGTGTCCTGGAAGTTCAATTACGACCACTCTCTGGCCTTTGGCCTCTAATTGGGCCTTCACGAATTTCCACGCATAAGGGCCTTGGAATGCACCATGTACGAGTACGTAAGTTTTCGGTTTTGTTGCTGAGTCCTGAGTTTTTGAGCAGGAACCAAAACTGACTGTTGCTGATAACATCAGCAAAATGCTTAGAATTTTCATTTTCATGATTGCTTTTTTTATGATTCTATATAAAATTGAATTTTGAGATGAGGGCATATAATTCCTCAATCCAACAATGTAAAATTCAATAGAATCAGCAATTATGACTATGTTCAACAGTCCAATAAATTAGCTTCAGCAGTCCAAATGACGTTTCCAAATAATGAATAAATTCCGTCTCGCGAAGAAGCTTCGCAATAATTCATGTCTAAATATGCTCCTTTGTTATACCTAGGCGCTTCATTTTCGAACTCAACGTAGTGGGCGGAACTTTTAAAAGTTCTGCCGCCCCATCAAAGCCATAAATTCTTCCACTACATTTTTTTAAGGCACGCAGGATGTGTGCACGTTCATTTTCATCAATGCTTGAAATAAACCCTGCTGCCGTCCTTTCGTCATCTCTTTCCAACGACAATGGGAGTTGAGCGTTGGTAAGGGTTGTACCAGAATTCAACAATACACTCCGTTCAATAAGATGTTCCAGCTCGCGGATGTTACCTGGCCAATCATGCATCATTAGTTTATGGATCACCTTATAAGAGATGCCCTTTAAATTTTTCCCAAACTTCCGATTATAACGGTCAAGAAAATGGTAGGCTAAAAGTGATATATCTTCCTGGCGGTCGCGCAAAGGCGGCAGTGTAATTGGAAAAACATGCAAACGATAATATAGATCGCTTCTGAACCGGCCTTCAGCGACTTCGATCCGCAGGTCACGATTCGTTGCCGCAATTATCCGAACGTCAATGAAAATGCTTCCTTTTCCACCTAGTCTTTCAATTTCTTTTTCCTGAATGGCACGCAATAATTTTGATTGTAGTTCCAGCGGAAGTTCTCCAACTTCATCCAGAAATAATGTTCCATGGTTAGCTAACTCAAATTTCCCAATTCGTTTATCGTGTGCCCCGGTAAAACTCCCCTTTTCATGACCAAAAAGTTCGCTTTCAATAAGAGCTGCGGGTAATGCTGCACAATTTACTTTGACCATAAGCTTATCCTTCCTTGGAGAATTATTATGAATAGCCCTTGCAATTAATTCTTTTCCAGTTCCAGTTTCCCCTAGAACAAGTACTGTGGCATCTGTGAGAGCAACCTGCGATACCATATGGTAAACTTTTTCTATCTCTGGGCTTTTGCCAATAATTTCAGAATAGTTATATACAGTATCAATCTCGGTTTGAAGGTACTGGTTTTCTTCCTCCAACTGTTTCCGGTAATTAGTTATCTCCTCCAACTGCTGCGAAATCATATCATTTGCAATAATATTAGCAATCGCAACAGATATCTGCGAACAAATTCCTTTAATTAAACTATATTGAGATGTATTAAATGCATCGAAAGTTGAAGAATAGAGACAGAAAAATCCACTTTTTTTATCAGCCTGGCCCAGTGAAATCCCGATCATCTCACGTATACCATTTCCAAACATAAATGTAACCCAGTCCGGGACGTTTGGTCTGGTCATCAGCTCGTCCATATTAAAAAATTGTGGATCGTCTGACGCAACCATAACGTTAGATATTCCATCATTAGTATTGAACTTTTGAGCAGATAATTGTGCCACTTCATCAGTGCCTACAAGCATTTCTCCAGGGTTGTAGAGAAAAACACTATGAGTTTCTCCGTCAGCATTTAGCAAACATATAGTAAAGTCATTAAAATCTATTATTTCCCGCAGCTGGTTGTTGATTACGTTAAAAAGGCCCTGTTTGTCTCTAATAGAAGAAATTTCTTTACTTAATGCAAGAAGCGTTGATTTTTCTTTCTCTCGTTGACGGATATCCTCATAAGCCAAGAGGTTAGAAACTGCAATAGATGTTTCATATGATATACCTTTTATGAGATCCAATTCCTCGCTTGTAATTGTATCTTGAGTCTCGAACATAAGATACATTACACCGATAGTAGCATCTTTATTTCGTAATGCAATACCCACGAACTGAAAAACATTACTGTCTTTTAAAACTTTGACGTAATCAGCATTGTTGCCGTTTTCATCAAATTCACTTACATAAAATACCAAAGGTCCATCAGCCTCGATGGTAGGAATATAGGTACCATCGTCCATAGGTAATTTTACTGTAGTAGCTTTAATGAAAAGATCATGATCATTCATTTTTTTCTCTACAGCCACCATTAAAGGACTATGAGTGATGCCATCATCGTTAATAAGACTGATCACAACTCCATTAAAAAAAAGGATACTTTCAAACCTACTCTGGATAATGTGAAGAATGTTTTGTTCACCTTTTAACGTAGCCAGATCTTTACTGAGCGCATTCAAAACCGATCTTTCACGTTCATTTTTTTTTAGCGCCTCTAATTGGGCAAGTTTCGCTCCCGCTACAGAAAATGGTAAGGAGAACTGATAGAAAATATTACGGTCTTGAATATTGAAAGCCGTTGAATCATCTGCAGCAAGCATAATGAAACCAATTAAATCCCCCTTCTCCTTTAATGGCATTGTCATTACCTTTTCAATACCGTGAGATTTAAAAAATGGCAAATATTTATACAATGATTGTCGTTCCTCAAGATCTGAAATAGTGAGGACATTAGGTTCCTTCCTATCATCGACAAGGCCTGGGAGACAGTTCGGTGTTACCGTTCCCAACGAATTTAGTGCCTCGGGTATATTATTTCTTTTGTATCCTGTTGTATGAAAAATATACGGACTAAAAGTATTTCTGGCCCTATCAAGTTTGAAAACAAAAATATCACTGTAATCAAGGAATAGATGGAGCTTCTCTGCAATGATTCTGTGTAAACCGGAATCATCTTCGATCCAACTAATATTTTCTGCAAATGAAATTAAAAGAGATTGTTGACGGGAGATTTCCAGTTCCTGTTCTCTCTGGAAAATGTTTGACATTGCTGCAGTCAGCTGTCCAGATATATTCATGAGGTCTATTGCCGTCTGTTTTCGAAAGCGTTCCTCAGGTCTAGAAAAAAGGAATATAGTTCCTAATGGTTTTTTTCCATCATGAAGATTGACCCCCATTATTTGTAGTATCCCTATCTCATTTAAATAGCTTATATATTTCGGAACAGGTGTTGTTTGCATTAGATCCGAAATGTTGAATATTTGGGGTGTTGAAGAGGTAATTATTTTCTCGTAAAAGCCGTCCGGATATTTATGGTTCATTTCCCTCATTACTTTCATCTTGGGATCCGTTTCAATTAGTGCGCCCATCTCCGAGTAGAATTCCCCAAAAATTTGTTCTTCGTGGTTAACCTGGGTAATCGTAAACTCGCCAAATCCTAAAATTTTGTGTAAGTGGAGCTTAACCATTAGATTGAAGTCAACTCTGGATCTGATCCCAAGAAATATTCTGTTAAGTTCGTTTAGCTTTTCAGATCTTCCAACTGATTCGTTTAAGTCCTCCCTGACTATCATCATCTCAAATGAGACAGCCATACCGACAGAGAGGATTTTCAAAAAAGTTAGGTCTTCTTCACTAAAGGCCGTTTCTCCAGACCTACCTAGCTGTACCACTCCAAGAAACTTTTCTCCATTATAGATTGGAAGAAACAGTTGCTGTTGAAAATCCGCCCATTGCCCAATCATTTCCGATTTGTATTGTGACGACCAGAAAAAACTATCCACTGCGGTTGCTTCCCTAAATTTTATGGCGAGCTCAAAAGGATTTTTATGCAAGTAGTGCAACTTGAATTCTGAGGGTTGATAAACCGCGTTCATTGGTTTATTGAAAAATACCGATCGACGCAGAAAGTTCTCATCCGAAGAAGGAATTATTATTGCAGCATATTCGAAATCAAGGACAATTTCAAGACGTTCTGTAAGTGTTTCTGTATAAGTTCCGAAGTCCTTCGATGAGCTTAATAACAGTAAAAGGCCGGAAATAGCATCGTTGTTCAATTTGTTGGCTTTCATCATAATTTTGGATTTAGGGTAGAAGCCAAAGACAGATATGGAGGTCGATGCGTATACAAATTTAAGTTTTTTCCCGACTTGTCAAAAGGTTTTCAAGCGTTGTTATTTTTGCACACTCAGTTTTACACTTTACAGGAATATTATTATTATTGAAGAATTATTCAGGAGTCTAAAATTCATTTATTATTATATCGCGATAAATATAAAAGAATAAATTGCTGATTTTTGCTATGTATTACCTTGACTTCCTTAATATTAGATGGAACTTTTCAAAGATTGCGATAACGGGTTGTCTAATATTTAATTGAACTCAACTAGCATGATTCTAACCCTGTTGATATCGTCCTATAAAGCCTCTAACCTTCCGTCATGTTGTTCTTGAGTGGCTTTATCCCTGCTATGGGATAACCTATAGTGAGCCGATCCAACAACACAGTTATTCGGTGTGAAACAAAATCCATGTCGGCCTCTTAATAAAAGCAGAGTTTTTGTGTTCCCCTAATTCACGAAGTTCAAGGTTTGCGAGCTCTAAAGCATAAAGCCAATCAATAGATCTAACAAAATGCGACTTACACCCTTATGCATTTCATTTTATACATTATATCAGTTCTAATGAAATATATAAAACCAATAACATAAATATCAATAAAGTAACTAAAGAGTCTTGCAACTCCATTCTCAAGCCGTTGACGCAAGACAGCAGACGTTACCAATATCTTATGCAGTAATTGCTATATTCGCATTTATTCAGATAAGAGTGGGTTCTGCTGTAAATCCGTGTCAACATAAGGCTTGAGAACTAAGTGGGGTTGCGGTATGCAGAGCCCATTTTTATCATTCTGCATCACAATGGCTCATTTATATGATTAATGCAACGCCAGTATGAAATCAGAAAAATTTACTAACCTAAAATTATCGACAGATCTTGAACTTGTACAAGAACTCAAAAAAAGCAATCCTAATGCTTTTACATTCTTATACGGACGTTCTAAGTACAGATCATTCAATTTTGCTTATACCAAATTGAATGATAAAGAAGTTACACGTAACCTTATTCATAATGTATTTACAAGCTTATGGGACAATCACAGCAATATCAATATACAAGGAATATTTCCAAAATATATCTATATAATGGTCCATAGCAAAATAATCCATTATTTCAGAAGAACACTGGTAGCTGAGCGATATCAAAAGAATTTAGGACTTCTTTTGCAGAAATGATTGATGTTCAAAATCATATTATTTGGTGCGAATAAGTTCTGGAATAATGCCCAAGCACGTACTAGGCTCCCAGAACAGCTTCGTATCGTATTTGAATTAAGTTCGAACACTTCAATGGCCAGAAAGGATATTGCTGAAAATTTGGTTTAATAGAACCTGATGTTAGATGAGGAAAAAATAAAGCACTAAGACTTTTAAAGCTCAAAATTTCGATAGATAAGCATGTAAACAATAAATATAGATACCTATAAAGTAACAAAAAGAGTCTTGCAACTCCATTCTCAAGCCGTTGACGCAAGACAGCAGATGTTATCCACATCTTATGCATTAGATACAAGTTTTGTATCTGTTTTGTAAGAGTGGATTCTGCTGTATATATCTGTGCCGCCATCAAGCTTGAGATCCAAGTGGATGTGCAGTATGCAGATACCAAAATTTATTTTCTGCATTAAAATGGCTCCATAAAATAATTTAATGGAATGCAATATGAATTCAGAAAAAAAAGTAGTTTGAAATCACTTTCAGATTCCCAATTAGTGGAACAACTCCAAATGAGTAATCCTAATGCTTTTACAGCATTATACGAACGTTATAAGTCCCCACTAACAAATTTTGCTTGTTATAAATTGCATGATAAAGAGTTGGCACGCGACCTTGTGCATAATGTATTTACAAGCTTATGGGATGGCCGTATTAATATTTGTTTAAGAGGGACATTTGAAAGCTATATCTACAAAATTGTTGGGAACAAATTAACTGACCATTGGAGAAGATCTTGTATATCTTGGCGATACGTTGATAACATAAAGGATTATGTTGCGGAAACTATTAATGATACCGATCACTTAGTAAGACACAACGAACTATCCAGGGCAATTACAAAAGCACTTGCTGAGCTTCCAGAAAAGCTTCGTATCGTAATTGAATTACGTACCAATGCATCGATGCCGAGAAAGGAAATCGCTAAAAAAACTTGGTATTTCAGAAGAAGGTGTTAAAACCAGGATCCATCGAGCACTTATAATTAAAAAAATAAAATTCCTATCGACTATTAGGGTTTAGCAAGATGGCTGTATAGACTAGCTAGAATTGCCTTAAATAAAGCAGTCAATTACGTTTCTTTGCATATTCCGGAGAAAGTTTACCAGCATTCCGGGATGAAACCTTACCAGATATTCCGGATAAAAGTTTACCAGCTTCAACTGGCCTAATACACCTAAGGGGTGTTTATAATATTATTCAATAATAGGCTTTATTTTTTTCTTCTCAAAGAGCCACCGATAAATTCAATTCTGTAGGACGTATGTACCAATCTGTCGAGCAGGTCATCAGCAATTGTATTTTCACGGATTACGTCGTACCAACTAGCAACTGGCAACTGACTGGCAATGATAGTTGCTTTGCAAGCATGCCGGTCTTCGATGATTTCCATAAAGTCCATCCGTTGTTGCTGTTCCAAATGTGTTAGCCCGAATTCATCGAGTATTAGCAGATCAGCTCGGGACAGCTTCTCAAAAAACTTGTAGATCGTGCCGTCAATTCTGCTCATCTTAGCTTTCAGCAGCAACTTCTAAAGATTATAATATAGAAAATTTGAATTCTGTTTTGACGAAATATCGTTCGCTTTTTTTCTTACCCTATAATTTTCATCGACGATATACCTGACCGCGACTTTTTTCCCTTTACATACTTATCTCTGAATAAGCGAAAAGATGGGCTAATGACTGGAAAACTGAAAAGCTAAAGGGACAACATACTTTTTCAAGTGCACCGGCAACATCCTATCTATAGTCAACCTAAGGTCGGGACCAAATGAAAGCAAATCCTCCCTGTTTTTTTTCCCAAGAACTCCATGTCAATCGCATTGCTATCAACTCCGGATTTTTCCTGCCGGGCCAAAAGAGAATCCAAAAAAGGTCTGCATATTTTTCGTTCTTCATCATAAAACCAAACTCAAAAGTCTCTTAATTGCCCTCACTATCTGGCAGGTTGAAATAGGCCAAGCCCCCACATGCCGCCTTTCTGTAATTTTCGGCAAAAATGCGGTATCGAAAAGCAGGGCCATTGTCGGGCGGAGGCCAAAATCCAATCCAAAAGGTATTAACACATTTTTTTCTTAAACAATAAATCTGCGAAACAATCCTAAATGCTTTCGGACCATTTTTTCCACAATCAATCACCTTTGACACCAACCGTTTAAATTCTTGGATTGAATCAGATTTATAATATATTTACAGTCAAAACGCTACTTATTTATGACTGCTATAGTTGGGGTATTAAATTCACAAGGCATCGCCATCGCTGCCGACAGTGCTGTGACCGTATCTGGAAACAATGTTAAAAAGGTATATAACAGGAGCAATAAGATATTTACGCTCTCTAAATTCTATCCGGTTGGAATTGCGATTTATAACCGTGCAGATTTCATGGGTATTCCATTGGAAACTTTGGTCAAAATGTACAGAAAAAAACTCGGAGAAAATTATTTCGATACTGTCAACGAGTATAAGCTCGATTTCCTTGAATTTTTAAAGCAACAGATGAATAAAGTCAGCCCAGAATTGATCAAGTCTTCTTTTTTTGGGTTTTGCTCAGATTCTCATTGGACCATCATAAACAATACTGTTGCGGCGCTCACCGATAGGGCTGCAGAGATAGAGCAATCTGAAGAAGCGGAAAGAATTATAATCTACCATGAGGTATTGAACGGCATAGTTGAGGACTACACACAGATTCTCAGCGAATACACCCAAACAAACTATATCAATCTTACTTTTGAACAATATTGCAATCACTATACAGAAGAGCTTAAAACGATAGAAGATTATATCGCCAGCGAGGTCGGAAAACATTTCCAGGGCTTTAATATAAATGCAGACCATCGGAGCTCAATAAAGACTATGCTCTATGCCTTGATAAACATAGAATGGATATTTGAAAAACACTGTGGCCTAGTGTTCATTGGCTTTGGAGAAGAGGAAATATATCCCTCAAGTCATCTGGTACTAGCTGGCCAGCCAATAGGCGATGAATTTCGCTTTGCGCTTTTAGAACCAGTGAAGATTATTCCAGGATCTTTAGACTCGAACATTCTTCCCTATGCTCAAGGTGACGTAACCACTACCGTATTAACAGGCGTGGATCCAAACTACAAAAATGAGGTAAAGGATTCTGTCAAAACAACTTTTCAGACCGTTGCCGATAAAATCGACGGTATCATTAATGATCCAGATCTAGCACAGCAAATAAGGACTGCAATGGACACGATATCTGAATCCCTCATACAAAAAATGGAGGATTATCAATATACAAAAATTACAGGCCCTCTTCTTGAAATCCTAGCGCACATGGGCAAGGAAGATATGTCTGAACTGGCAGAATCTTTGGTAAACATAACATCGTTAAAACGCAAATTTACTTCGTCAGATTCTGCAGATGAAAGTGTAGGTGGCCCTGTAGATGTCGCAATCATCACAAAGGGCGATGGCTTCATTTGGATGAAACGTAAACATTATTTCAGTCTGGAAAATAATCAGGCATTTCAAGACAAGTATTTTAAATCTTAAATTATGAATAACCTAGAAAGGAAACAATCTAACCGATTTGCTTTGAACAATGGATTAGATAAAATCAACAACATTGTTATACACAATCGAATTGCAGTCGAAAATACTCTTGGCAGCCAGCCAAATACGCAATCAATTTCTGAGCATATAAGGGCTGTAGTAGGACAGGAATTTGCAAAGGTTAAAAAATAGGAGCTTCTTTAAAAGCTTTATTCATTCAGAAACTAAAAATCTTTAAAAAGGGTGTTTTCGGAGGATTTGACTATTTTATATAAAATTCTTACAGGCATTGCTTTCTTAATAGGTCGTGCTATCTTTGTCGTCATCAAGGCCGATCTGGATACCTACCAATTTAAATTTATATGATACATCAGTCAACTCCAGAATAATATTATGTTATAGCTGTAATATTCTTTATTAGTAAATCATAGTTACTATTGCTACTACTAGAAGGTATTATTTCTTCAAATTAATAAGCCCAGCAACCCACGTCTTGAATCTTGGACATCTGTACAAAATCTGATCAATACCAATTTCAAGCAACATCATATTTCCCTCGAAGGGTTTATTGTAGTCGGGATACAACTGCAATATCCTATGAGAGGGTGAAGTCGCTTTGGCACCATTAATTAGTTCCGGATTTTCGTATTGAATAGTGAGATCAACCAAGCCATTAACATTACCTCTACTTGGATCAATATACGCTTCGAAACCGATTCGGTGACTAAATAAAAATGCCTCAAATTCATGCATCTGAATATATGGCAAAAAATGAACTGGGTTGTCAAAATGTTGATGAAGTGATTTTTCAAGATGTATTATTCTCGTGAGTACATTCATGTCTGGCGTTAAACTGCCAGCACCAGGGAAATTGTCTGGCAATGCATAATAATCTATTAGGGTAGTTACAATACCACCAACAGGAGTTGAATGAAGCAAACGTGTCAAATCACCCAAAAATTTATCTAGATTGCCATTGGTTAAACCTCCCGTTGTTTTCAACCCACTTAATACCCTTTTAGTAGTTACGACTATAGGCTTGATGTAGACACCACGGGCTAACAAATAGGGGCCTAAACAATTTTTTACAAATGCTTCTTCAGTAGGTCCCTCCACTAATATTAACACATCCATTATGGCCTACCTCCAAGAATATTTTTCTCCCAAACATCGCCAAGGCTATATTCGCCAATCCATTTTACGCATTCATCTTCGTCTAATTTTTTCAAAACTGTCTGTTGGTCCTCTCTCTCCACAATGATTAAATCTTTTGGTTCGAAATGATTGATTAGAGTCACTGATTGTGTGGAAATAATAACTTGTGATTTCTTAGAAACCTGTTTTATTAATTCTGCTAGTAAACCAATGGCAGCTGGATGTAAACCCAATTCAGGTTCGTCGATTATAATTGTGGAAGGTGGATTAGGTTGCAAAAGCAATGTAATCAGCGCGATCATTCTAATGCTGCCGTCAGAAAGCTGATGGGGACCAAAGTATTTATCCGATCCCATTTCCTTCCAATCTAACTGCACCATCTCTTCATCTAAAATTAAACCTTCAATCATAAATTGATCAAAGAATGGCGCTATAGTCCTAATAGTTCCAATTATTCTTTTGTAAACAATCGGATGCTTCTTTTCTAACATATATAAAAAGGATGCAATGTTACTGCCATCGAATCTTAAAAATCTGTTATCGTTAATTTGTGATGATTGTTTAATGGGTGAGTTGCTACTGGTATCATGAAAGTGGTAGATTTCAAAGCCGGCCAAGGCAGCTTTAACATAGCCCGGAACCCCAATGTACCCTTTCTGTTTACTATATTTTGCTATAATTGAATCCAGCGTTGATTCGGAACTTCCTTGAATGTCACTTGCATGATTTTGCCAATTGTTAGAATAATAATATGCTGCAATTTCACTTGAAAAATAGAACTTATTCTCGTTATTTCTTTGTAAGACGAACTCATAGGCATTATGGTTGTTGAATTCAACACGACCTTTTAGGAGCAATGAAATTTTTGACCCCTTATATAGTATATTATTAGCACCCGAACGTCCCGCAACATATGTTCGTAATTCTTTATTTGAAATATGTTTTAGCAACTTTAAAAACGAAATAAAATTCGTTTTACCTACTCCGTTCCCTCCTATAAGTATATTTATATCATTCAGTTTGAAGTTTTTCAGCTCCCTGATTGATAGAAAATTAGTGATGCTGATATTATCTATCTTCATTTTAAGTATCTTCTAGCAAATGAATGATCTGCTACGGGGATAAAAATACTATAAAGAAATACCAATCCAAAGGCCAAGTATGATAAAAATATATTTTGCAGATCAAAACAGCTACACATCGGGTAAAATAAGAATAATAGTATGAGTCTTAATGATTGATTATAAATTTTCAAAAAAATAATCAAAAAACTTTAGATTCATTTTAATTTCGCAAATCAGAAAAACCAATAGTGAAAGTTTAAAATCGGATTATGAAGATATTTCGATTAAAATGCCACAGTTATTTGATAAAAATAAACTCTTATATCCCAACGACATCTAAAAAGGACTTAACAGATAAAATAAATACAATCTATAGTAGGAATCTGTCCAACCCAAGCACCTAATGGCCTTTAAAAAACGTTACTTAAACCGCCGCCGGGTCTTCCTTTTTCGGCGCCAGCTTTTCCGCTAACCCTGCTCCCGCAGCCAACAGCTCATTGGTAATCGACCGTGTATATTCAGAAATCTCCGCTTTAAAATCCTTCACAGAAGCACCTGACCTAATCTCTTCCAAACGTTTCTCCCATGATCCCGTCAGTTCCGCCTGAGCAATCTTCTGGTCCTTCACCACATCATAAACCGCTAACCCCTTATGCAAAGGCGCCAAAATCCGTTTCTCCCATAAAATATATTGCCTGGGTAATCAGTGTTTTAATGATCGATGCAAGTGTAGCCGGTGTGCCCAGCCCACTATCCTTCATCGCGTAACGCAATCCCTCGTCCTCAATCTCCTTCCCAGAAGTTTCCAATGCTTTCAGCAGGGAAGCTTAATTGTACAGTGGTTTGGGTTTGGTTTGTTTTTCAAGAAAGGCTTTCTGCAGGATCGGTAACTCCTCCCCTTTTTTCACTTTAGGCAGCCAAGGGTTATCCTCATCTTTTTTCTCTTCGTCTTTATCATTTAATACCGAACGCCATCCCGCGGAGCGGATCACTGTTCCATTGGCAATAACACAGAACCGGATTCCATGGTGATTTTAGTGACTTCCTTCACACACTCCTGGCGAAAAGCTTCGAGCATCCGCGCGACTACCATATCGTAAATGACCTGTCTCTCAGAGCTTAAACCCTGAGGTGTAACGCCCGTAGGCAATATCGCATGGTGATCCGTCACCTTTTTACCGTTTACACTTCTTTTGTTCAGCGGAACGGTTTGCAGCAACTCGGCCGACTTCCCAAATTCGGGATGAGTAGTCAGTTGGGAGATCAGTTGGGGAACTCCTGCATATACGTCATCGCCAATATATCTCGAACCGGTACGCGGGTACGATACCAGTTTACTTTCATATGAATTCTGCAGCAGGTTGAGTGTCTGATCTGCAGTATAGCCTTTACGTTTGTTCGCTTCCTTTTGTAGACTACTCAGGTCATGCAACAGCGGAGGTGGTTCTTTACGCGGTTTGGCTTCGACATCCAGAATCTTTCCTCCATTGGGGAAACCGGAAGGCACATCTTCAATTTTATCAAACAGTGCCTGCGCTTCTTCTTTTACATTGAAGTTGGCGATAGACACCGCTTTAAACAACTGTCCATCTTTATCCAATTGAATACCCAACTGATAATATAGTTGCGGGACAAAATTTTTCGTTTCGATATATCTTGAGCAAATCATCGCTAGCGTGGGTGTCTGCACTCTTCCTAAAGAAAGAACAGAACGGGCACCTGCAGAAATACTCAGCGCCTGGATGGCGTTCATGCCTACCAGCCAGTCAGACTCGGACCGGCAATGCGCAGAATTGAACAAGGTATCGTAATCGGTATCAGGTTTCAGGTTCCTGAAGCCTTCTTTGATCGCTTCGTCAGTTTGCGAGGAAATCCAAAGGCGCTTAAAAGGTTTTTTACATTTCAGGAAGTAATAGATATAGCGGAAAATGAGTTCACCTTTTCTGCCGGCATCGGTTGCTACAATGATCTCGGTAGATTCGTCGAACATCTTTTATTAAAAAGTGTACGTAATAACACTGAGCTAACATAGCAATCGATAGAGGTTATGATAAAAGAAATTTTTTCCGAATATTTGGAAAGATAATTCGGCAAAATACTAAGATTCTGAACGAGCCTGAAATAAGTGGCTTTTGGTGTGTTGCAGGTAAATGTCGCCAGTTAGAAAGTCCTATTTCCACAATTCATATTCAAAACTCTAATAAAAAAATACAGATGATACCAGAATTTCTAGATAAATATAAAGACCAGTTAGAAGAATTCAAACTTCCGTCTATTAGGATAAAAGCAATCCCTGTTGAAAATGAAGAGACCCTGAACTTCAGACAAAGTAGATTTCTGGGAAAGCCATATTTGCCATTGAATTTTGAGTATCCTAAAGACGGAGATGGAAAGCCACTAATTCCACTTGCACAAATTAATTTTGACGAATTCCCCAGATTAGAAGGTTATCCAACTTCTGGAATACTACAATTCTATATTCCATCCTCTAATTGGTACGATATGTCAGACTACAAGATTATCTATCACGATGATGTCTCAGGAATCCATCAAACTGATTTTTCATTTTTAACAGCCGATTTATACGACGAAAGCCCTGTATATTGTGAGCACAAACTTAAATTTGAAAAAAATATTGAATATGGTGGTGGCACAGACTTTAGATTTAACATGGATTTCAGCGGAAAGGATTTTTACGAATTCTGTGAAGACTTAAATCAAATTCAAAAACAACAAATAGAGAAGATCATCGATGGAACAGGGCATAAAATTGGTGGCTATGCCTACTTCACGCAAAGTGACCCACGAGATTATGACCAGAAATTACAAGAGGACATTCTTTTGTTACAGATTGACACAGACGAACAAATCATGTTTGGTGATTGCGGTGTTGCCAATTTATTTATACATCCTGATGAATTAAAAGCGAAGAACTTTGAAAAAGCCTGGTTTAATTGGGATTGTTGTTAACCGAAGTTCTTTCATAAATAATTAACAAACACCGTTCAAAACGTGATAATTCCTAAATCAGTCGTCGCTAGCGGTGACGTAAACAACAATAAAGCCATGAAACGCCTACTCGTTTTTCTTTTCCTTATTGTTTTTGCGGTTGCATCCAAGGCACAGAATAACAGCTTTCGTCCCACCTACGTTTGCGAGGGATATATAATTATTTCCAAGACCAAGCAGTTGCCCATTAAACTTAACTATATGGTACTTCTTGATTCAACGGTTGTAGGTTCCTATGTCTACAAACCGAGTTTAGGAACGTTGAAACTTATAGGCAAGTCCAATACCGATGGAACTATTGTTCTTTATGAACGGGATGAAAAAGAAAATATTACAGGTGTTTTTACGGGCAGAAGGTCTTCGGATAACACTATTCGGGGGGATTGGTCCGGCACAAGAAAGAACGTTTCTTATTCTTTCTTTCTGAAGGTTATGGAAGATTCAAAATCTTACTGGACATACATCAGGAAGTTTAGAGCATTACCAGAGTACCACGATATTCAGGCTGCCATATCTGACCCAAGCAAAGTATTAGCTTTCGATATTGAAGATCAAAACCAAAAAACATTGCCGAAATCTGTACGCAGACTAAAAAATGTCTTATCAATTAATCTTCTGGGGAATCAATTTAAAACGTTCCCTGCTGTGATTTCGGAACTCAATCAATTACAAGAGCTCTCGATGAGTTCGAATGGAATGGAAAGTGTAAGTCCCAGGATTGGACATCTTGAGAACCTTCGGATTCTGATTATGAATTTTAACAAGCTTGAAGAATTGCCAAATGAAATTGGAAAGCTGAAGAAACTATTGTATTTGGAGCTTGGCAATAATCAGCTAACGGCTCTCCCATCAACAATCGCAAACCTCCAACAATTGCAGGAACTTCACATCGAAAGAAATAAACTAAGCGAACGAGAAAAGGCTAAAATTAAAAAGCTGTTACCTAACTGCATTGTTCATTTCGAGTAGCATTCCGTAACACAGATTTTTACTCAGGTCGTGCAACAGCAGAGGTGGTTCTTTACGTGGTTTGGCTTCGACATCCAAGATCTTTCCTCCATTGGAAAAACCGGACGGTACATCTTCAATTTTTTAGCAACAATTATCTCAACAAAATGATGACAGGGCAAGATCTATCCTCGATTTAAAAATAAGCTATGCCCAGGATGTAGATCATATCCGCTATCTATATGTCGGTTTTAATACCCGAATCAAGGCGGTTAGGTAAATATGATCCAAAAGTGCTCCTATGTAATAACTCTGAGTTAACATAGAACAGGAAGCAGCATCGTTTATTGCAAATATTGTTGTAGGTTTAGCTTTTGATGCTATTCCACTTGCTCGGGGATTATTAGCTACGATATATGACATATTTGCGGCTGATGACTATATGGAACAGCAGATTCTTCGTTTAATTCAAGAAAATTATTCACAACCATGATTGGAAAAAAGGCGGTTTTCTTCGACGTTTTCCTCTTGAATACCTTATCAGCTGCGATGATAATTCAGGAGTTTATTTTTGGTACTACATTTATTGCTAGGGCTATCAATGCTATGCGTTTTGTAATATTAATCTTAAGTGCAATACTAGTTTTAATATCAGCCCACATAGGACTACCACTTATCCCCATAGTTATTGTTGGGCTGATACCTAATGCATATGTGTTTGTATTCTATCAAAGAAACACACATGAAACAATAGAATGTGCTTTTCAAAATTTCAAAAAAACTCGAGTTATAACAAAACTTCTATATCTCTCTCTAGTTATCCTACTAACGATTGTCGTCCCTTTAGTTATCTTCATAGCTTTTCTAATAAATAGGCCGGCTGAATAGAATCATCAAAAAAATCCTAGTTACATTCAGTTTTACTTAGAATATAAGCGATGATTTCTCAATTTCATTCCATTTGTTTGTTTCATGTGGATTTACTTAGCTTCATATTATTGAATCAACTTATTGAAAATGAGAAAAAACGCACCTATAAACATTAAGGAAGAATTGTTAAAGGTTGATGATCGACAATATGAAATCAACAATTCGATGAGATCATATTGAATCATCAGTAATATAAGGCAGCCTTTGCTAATTTCAAGAATGTTGAGATAATGAACATGCTAATTTGTGATACTTGAAGTACAATGTATCATTGACCTGCCTTCCATCTTCTGAAGCTCGTTTGATCCTCATAAGGCATACCTTCAGGATATGTTATAAACTCAACCGTGCTGCCCCAGGGTGTTATCCCATAGCAAAAGAAGTTCTTTTCCCCGGTCTCTAAAGGAAATAATAGCGGCTTTGGCTCAGATAATACTTTACCGCCTGCAGAAGTGAACCTTTGTAGCGATTCTGAAATCTCATCTGTATAAACGGCAAAATGCTGCAATCCAAGATCACTGGATCTAACGGATTCTCTTTGGCCGTTTACATGAATTTCGAATAACTCTATATTGATCCCTTTGCCTATTTTGATCATTCGACAGGAATGAAGTTCCGATCGCTGTGCCATGTTCAAAGTAGTGGCATCACCATCCTCAACCACTAAAGGCGGTTTTTCTTTACTGTAAGATTCATACATTACTTCTGCGCCGAAGGCATCCTGAAGAAAAAGGGTTGCTGCATCAATATCTGGTACGTTGATCCCAATGTGATCAATCCCTGCGATCGTCGTTTTATTCATATTTTCCATAGCTGCTAAATTTATTCCTGTCAATTTATCAAACAGTATTTTAAATAAATGACTATTCATTTAATTTGTTTTATAAATTTTTATGGGGACAAAGGACAGTACGAAGAAGCAACTGGTACGACGCAAGCTATTGAGATGATTGATAAAGAAGGCGTGGAAGGTGGGTTAAGTAGCGAACTGCGAAGTTTAATCATTAATGGTATAGAATTAAGGCTGTATTAAAATTCATAAAATGGCGCCGTCCGTGCAAATACTCCAATTTAAACCGCAGCCGCATCTTCCTTCTTCGGGGCCAACTTTTCCGCCAGCCCTGCTCCCGCAGCTAACAGTTCATTGGTAATCGACCGCGTATATTCAGAAATCTCGGCTTTAAAATCCTTCACCGATGCACCAGAACGGATCTCTTCCAAACGTTTCTCCCAGGATCCTGTGAGCTCCGCCTGGGCGATCTTCTGATCTTTCACCACATCATACACCGCTAACCCCTTATGCGTTGGCACCAAGTTCCGTTTCTCCCTTAATATATATTCCCTGGTAATCAGCGTTTCGATGATCGATGCACGTGTAGCCGGCGTACCCAGCCCACTATCTTTCATCGCGTAACGCAATTCTTCGTCCTCAATCTCCTTACCTGACGTTTCCAGTGCTTTCAATAGCGAAGCTTCATTGTACAGCGGCTTCGGTTTGGTTTGTTTTTCCAGAAAAGCTTTTTGCAGAATCGGCAGCTCCTCTCCCTTTTTCACTTTAGGCAGCGAAGGGTTATCCTCATCTTTTTTCTCTTCGTCCTTATCATTTAATACCGAACGCCATCCCGCAGAGCGGATCACTGTTCCATTGGCAATAAACACAGAACCGGATTCGATGGTGATTTTAGTGACTTCCTTCACACATTCCTGGTGAAAGGCTTCGAGCATACGCGCAACTACCATATCGTAGATCGCTTGTCTGTCGGAGCTTAAACCCTGAGGTGTAACACCCGTAGGCAATATCGCATGGTGATCTGTTACTTTTTTACCGTTTACACTTCTTTTGTTCAACGGAACGGTTTGCAGGAACTCAGCCGACTTCCCAAACTCCGGATGGGTAGTCAATTGGGAGATCAGTTGCGGAACACCCGCATATACGTCATCGCCAATATATCTGGAACCGGTACGTGGGTACGATACCAGTTTACTTTCATATAAATTCTGCAGCAGGTTCAGTGTCTGATCTGCGGTATAACCTTTACGTTTGTTCGCTTCCTGCTGTAAACTACTCAAATCGTGCAATAGCGGAGGTGGTTCTTTCCGTGGTTTGGCTTCCACATCGAGGATTTTTCCTCCATTGGGGAAACCCGACGGCACATCTTCAATTTTATCAAAAAGTGCCTGCGCTTCTTCTTTTACATTGAAGTTGGCGATAGACACTGCTTTAAAAAGCTGTCCGTCTTTATCCAACTGGATACCTAACTGATAATATAGTTGCGGGACAAAATTTTTCGTTTCGATATATCTTGAGCATATCATGGCGAGTGTTGGCGTCTGCACCCTTCCTAAGGAAAGTACAGACCGTGCCCCTGCAGAAATACTGAGGGCCTGGGTTGCGTTCATGCCGACTAACCAATCAGACTCCGACCGGCAATGGGCAGAATTAAACAAGGTATCGTAATCAGTTCCGGGTTTCAGGTTCCTGAAACCTTCTTTGATCGCTTCGTCAGTCTGCGATGAAATCCAGAGGCGCTTGAAAGGTTTTTTACATTTGAGGAAGTAATAGATATAGCGGAAAATGAGCTCACCTTCCCTCCCGGCATCGGTCGCGACAATGATCTCTGTAGATTCGTCGAACAGCTTTTTGATAATGTCCAGCTGTTTCCTTACACCAGGATCTTCGACAAAGCCGTCTTTGGTTTTCACCTTGCGGATCGCGAGTTTGAACTTGGCAGGCAACATCGGCAAATGCTGACGTCTCCAGCCAATAAAACCATATTCCTGCGGAGGTGCCAGCTGCAGCAGATGTCCGAATGCCCAGGTAAAGGAATATCCCTTTCCCTCAATGTATCCGTCTTTCTTAACCGTCGCACCGAACACTTTTGCAAGTTCACGGGCTACGGAGGGTTTTTCTGCAATTACAATCTTCATCAGTATCTATTGTTTTATCAGTTATGAAGCTGCCACGATCATTTTTATTGCTGTTTATAAGCTGTATACCCGTGGCGGATTCACCAGCAATCTTCCAGTTGGAACCGATAAATCTCATCAAAATTATCTGGATACGGAACAAATGTTCAAAACTTTGAGGGCCGGATGCGGATTTCGCGAACGGACTAACATATGAATCTGGAGAAAAAATGAACCGGCATCAGCCATGCGAATCATTGACAATCAGCTCAGAGATACAGGTCCAGCGACTATAGAGATCAGCTCAGCAGGTCAATCCCTACCTTATAGGTATTACAATGCGCATCTACAATATCCCTGATTTCAGGAGAATATCCCCCACCCATACTCACCTGTACCGGCAAACCATGTTCTTTGCAAAACTGGAAGACCATTCTGTCCCGCTCCTTGCAGCCGGCTTTGGTCATGGCCAGTTTACCCAGCTTGTCACTGGACAACACATCTACACCAGATAAGTAAAAGATAAACTCAGGCTGATGCTGGGCATATAGCCGCGGCAAGGTATCCGCTAAGATGGAAAGATAAGCATCATCTTCAATGCCGACGTCCAAACCTATATCCAGATCAGATACTTCCTTTCTGAAAGGGAAGTTCTTTTCGCCATGCATGGAAAAAGTAAAAACCTTCGGTTGGTGCTGCAGGATTTCAGCCGTGCCATTTCCCTGATGTACATCCAGATCAATGATGAGTATCTTTTGATAAATGCCTTTTTCAATTAACCAGTTTGCGGCTATCGCCTGATCGTTCAACAAACAGAATCCTTCGCCCCAGTTAGATCCTGCATGGTGCGTCCCCCCTGCTACATTAAAAGCCAACCCAAATTCCCTTGCATACAAAGCTCCGTCTATGGTTCCCTGTGCAATCCGCAGTTCGCGTTCGAGGAGCTGGGCGTTCAGCGGAAAGCCAACTCTGCGCTGCTCCCGCTCGGGTAAAGTGAGGTCGCGGAGTTGCGTCCAGTAATCCAAGTCGTGCGACAACAGTACGTTTTCCTCCAAAAGCAGTTCGGGAGCAAAGATGTTCTCCTGAGTAATCACTCCTTCATGGAGCAACTGCGCGGGGATCAGCTCATACTTCAACATCGGGAAACGGTGACCTTCGGGAAGCGGATGTGCATACAGGGGATGCCAGGCGATCTTTACCATATCAGTTCAGGATCTCCCCAACGTGTTTTTCTATGTTGTTGCAAATGTCATCGACTGGCAGGTCGTTGGCGTCATGACCAAAGGGATCTTCGATCTCTTCAGCAATCAGCTCTAAACTCGCGAGTACATATAGAATGAAGGGAACAATTGGGACTACAAAATAGCCCAGACTAAACACCCATCCGAAAGGCAAAGTGATCACATATAAAAACATGAACTTTTTGATGAAGGCACTGTACGAAAAAGGAATCGGCGTGCGCTTGATCCTTTCGCAACCTCCGCAGATATCGGTAAAACGGTTCAGGTCGGTACTCAGGATAATCAGCATTTCACCAGTAATCCTGCCTTCAGCGGCGAGGTCATACACCCGTGAGGATAAACTTCCGGCGATCTGGTTGGGGATATGTTTCCCTCCGTCCACTTCAATTAAAAAACTATTCTTTCCAAAATACTGCTTTTCGCGCAGGTGCTCTTTTAAAGCAAATGCATATTTGGGAATCCCGTAACTAAAATAATGCTCTTCTTCCGTTCCCAGTTTGAGGGATTTGATTTTGATGGCCAGGTTGCGACTCACATTGGTCAGTTCGCCGAGTAACCTACGACCTTCCCACCATCTGTCGTACGAGGTGTTGGTACGAAACACGAGCAACAGGGAAATTACAAAGCCCAGCAAACTGTGCATCATATTGATATTGCTGAGCGAATTGCTTTCCGACAACTTAAAGTAGTGCAGTTCCAGAAAAGCGACGAGTGCAGAAAACACCCCAACACTGAGCATCAGCGGCCATAATTTCCTAAAGGTATCGGCCTTGTGGATATGGAAGATAAAGGTAAACCAGGCTTTGGGATTATAGTTGATCATAGGGCTTCTTCTTTACTGAGCTGCAACAGGAGCTCACCGGCAAGGTAAATATCTTCAAAAGAATTGTATAATGGTGCCGGACCAAATCTAATCACGTTCGGTTCACGCCAGTCGCCGAGCACATTATTTTCCACCAGTTTGTTGAACACTGCTTTTGCATCGCCTTTGGCGATAATAGATAATTGTGCTCCCCTGTCCTTTTCATCGGGAGGAGTAATAATCTGGTATTGCTCATAACCTACCTGCGCGTTCACTTCCCCGATGATATAGATCAGATAATTGGTGAGCTTGATACTTTTTTCCCTCAACGGCCCCATAAAACCCGCGGATTCAAAAATCTTGAGCGAAGCATGGTACAAGGCCATCGGCATGACCTGGGTACAGCTGATCTGCCAGCCATCGGCACCGCGCTCGGGTACAAAACCTTTTTCCATTTTGAAACGGGTGGCTTCGTTGTAACCCCACCATCCCGCAAAGCGGTTCATCGTTTGGTCGTCAAAGTGTTTTTCATGCACAAACAAAGCGCCTATCCCACCCGGACCGCTATTCTGGTACTTGTAACTGCACCAGCAGGCGAAATCCACATCCCAGTCGTGCAATTGCAAAGGCACGTTACCCGCAGCATGTGCAAGGTCGAACCCTACCAGTGCCCCGGCGGCATGACCAGCCTTGGTAATCGCCTCCATGTCAAACCACTGACCGGTGAAATAGTTGATCCCGCCAAAAAGCACCAGCGCCAGCTCATCTGCGTTTTCAGCAATGGCTGCTTCAATGTCTTCGGTTCTCAGTGTATATTCCCCTTTTCTCGGGGCCACCTCTATAATCGCATCTGCAGGATCAAAACCATGGAACCTTACCTGACTTTCCAACGCGTATTGGTCGGACGGAAAAGCACCGGCCTCCATGATGATTTTGTACCGTTTCCCCTCCGGGCGGTAAAAACTCACGAGCAACAAATGCAGGTTGACCGTCAGTGTATGCATGGGGCATACTTCTGCAGGTTTTGCTCCCACAATCGGCGCCATCAGCTCTTTCAGCTCTTTGTGGTAGAACATCCAGGGACTATCGCCTTCAAACCAGCCCTCCACCGCGTAGTTTTCCCAGGAGTCGAGCTGTTTGCCCAGTACTTCCCTGGCAGTTTTTGGTTGCAACCCCAGTGAGTTGCCGCATAGATATATAAAAGGTTTGCCGTTTTGCTGTGGAAACAAGAATTGTTCGCGCAGGTTCCTGAGCGGATCCTGTTCATCCAGTTGTCTGGCAAAGGTCAGTGTATTTTCAAAGTTCATAGGTTTCAAATATAAAAAACGCAAAGCAAATCCGGGCAGACTGGCGATAGATCTGATTAAAATGTAAATTAGCGCCATGAAGATCTACCAGCAACCTATACGCCTGCAGGAGAGACGCAGGGGATTTCACCTGATCACCAATGATGTCCTCCATGCATTTCCGCAGATCGGCGAAATCAAAACCGGTATCTGCCAGGTATTTATCCAGCATACTTCGGCCTCCCTGACTATCAATGAGAACGCAGATCCTACGGTGAGGCACGATTTTGAGATGTATTTCAACAAGGCTGTTCCGGAGAACGACCCGGATTACCTGCATGATGACGAAGGTTCGGATGATATGCCGGCACACCTGAAAGCAGCGATGCTCGGGACTTCGGTGATGATCCCGATCCGCAACGGGCGACTTGCTTTGGGCATGTGGCAGGGCATCTATTTGTGCGAACACCGCAACTATGGAGGGCCCAGGAACCTGATGCTCACCGCATGGGGTGAATGACCTCACCTAATTCGGGTACAAAGCACCAAATATTAATGCGATTTCAATATATTTGACTCCTAATCACAAAAAAGCCTGTGGCCAGGCAACTCAACTTGCTCAAATAAAGATATGAAGAAAATAGTCGAGGTTAAATCAAAGAAAGAGCTTGCCGCCTTCATTGATTTTCCGCATGATCTGTATAAAAATGATCCCCTGTACGTGCCGGAATTGTTCATCGCACAAAAAGACCTCCTCACCACTCACCCTTTTCATAAACATTCCTCGCTGCAGTGTTTCCTGCTGTATGATGGAAACCAGATCACGGGACGTATTGCCGCGATTTTAAACAACGCGCATAACGAATTCAACGGTACCAACGACGGATTTTTTGGGTTCTTTGATGTGATCAACGACCAGGAAAGTGCAAAAATCCTGATTGAAACTGCAGAAAAATGGCTGAGAGAGAAAAAAGTTTCTACGATCATCGGTCCGGTGAACTTCTCTACCAATGAAACGGCAGGTTTGCTGATCAAAGGTTTCAATTACCCACCAGTGGTGATGATGCCGTACAACGCAGAATACTATATCGGCCTGCTGGAAGGATTGGGGATGAAGAAAAAGGTGGACCTGATTGCATGGAGGTTCGAAGGGGATGCGTACGACGACCGTTCGGTGAAATTACTGGACAGGCTGGAGGAGCGTTTGAACCGCAACGAAATCACCATCCGTAAAATCAACATGAAAAATTTCAAGCATGATGCTGCTAAACTTCGCGAGGTTTACAACGGTGCATGGGATAAAAACATGGGCTTTGTTCCCTTGAACGATGAGGAATACGATTACCAGGCGAAAGACCTTAAACTGATCCTTGATCCTGATTTCTGCTACTTGGCGGAGAAAAACGGGGAAATTGTAGGTTTTGGTGCCGCGATTCCGGATATCAACCAGATCCAGCAACGTATCCCGAGAGGCCGCTTGCTGCCAACGGGTATTTTCAAACTGTTGTTCGGGCTGAAAAAAGTAACGGGTATCAGGATTCTGCTGCTGGGTGTAGTTGAAGGTTACCGTAAACAGGGTATTGAAGCCTGTATCTACGGAAACATCATCAAGACCTATAAACGCAAGGGTTTCAAATATGCTGAAGCCTCATGGACACTGGAGCACAACGACCTGGTGAACAATGCGATCAAAGCGATCCAGGGTGATCCATACAAAACCTACAGGATTTACGAAAAGGCGCTTTAATACTGTTTGAAACAACTTTGCAAAAATAAAATTGGATGCCGGTGATCCGGGTTTAGCTTTACTTCGTAATACTAATTAAGAAAGCTAAAGACATTCAAAATATACTTTATTACCTGAACTTGTTATATCGGGCTCCCCGCCTGGTATAACATTTTCGCTTTTAGGCCGTTTTGGTTTACTGACTGAATTGGCAACAAATGTTAAATAAGCGGCTTTAAATTCAATAGCGCATTTATTTGTGTACCTTTTGTTACATTTGTTACAATACTGCAACCTGCATTACCCTAACTACCTAATGTCTAAATGAAGATACCGCATACCACAACTATACCTAAAATTTCCGTATTCCTGGTCCTGCTCATTAGCTTGTTCTTTAATTTGACGGTGATGGCGCAAAGCGCAAGGCAAAAAGCACTGGCCAAACAGAAAGAGGGCGACCTATCCTACTTGGCCGATTCAAGTGTGCTGAACCGAAGCGACTACCTGGCGAAATTGCAAAAGGTGTTCGAGACCATGAACGAAGTGAAAGTGGCTACGGCTTCTTTTTACCGGATGGCGCCGATCTCGGGATACCTCACACAGGACGAAGCGGCAATTGACCTGATCAAAAAACGCCTGGATCAAAGCGACCGTACGCTGAACCTGCAAAACCTGCAGATGTACCAGACCTTACTGGATGAACTGGAGACGAGCAATGTCGACTGCCTGGCGGACCTGCAAAAATATGACGCGACGTTAAATGGACTGAAAACCCAAATCCTGAAATTGCGTAGCGACACAGTCCTGGCGAGGGTCTTTAAGGTTGATTCACTCAAAACCATCTTCAAACCTCAGCTCACAGAACTCCGCGAAAAGAAGGTGGAAATGGACAGCCTCATTAAAAGCAACACCAAGCTGATCAACTCCCTGCTGGCAAGAACATCTGCAAATATCATTAATGTAAAGGAGCTGATTTATATGACCGACAGCCAGTTAAAAGCTGTAGGTGTAAAGGCATTTGGCAAGGAAAGACGGTATTTATGGGAAACGATCAACCAGCCTGCCAACCGCAGCATGGGATTCAGAAAGTTCCTGAACAGCGAACAACAGATCTCAAAATACTATTTTGTTTACACCCGGAGCAGCAGGCTCAGCCTGATTTTACTGGGAGCGGTATTCTTCTTCTGGGTTTTCTTTAACTACAAAAGCCTGATCAACCGAAAGAAGCTTGATGCAGTGGATTCTTTCAATTTCGTATTCCTCCGGCCAAAACCTTACCAGATTTCGATCATCTTTATCTTAACCCTCGCCCCGGTATTCGATTTGCTGGCGCCAGCACTGTATATCGAAGGGGTGCACATTGTTCTATCCTTAAGCCTGATGGCACTGCTGTACAAACGTCTGCCCCGGGAAGTCTTTTACCAATGGTGTATCTTCACGGTACTCTTGATTGCACCTGTTGTCCTGCGACTGTTGGGAATGCCCCCAAGATACCAACGTTGGAACCTGCTTGTTTTCTGTATCGCCTCAACGGCCTTTGGTGTGCTGACCTACTTGAAATTCAGAACCCAAACCGGAAAATACCGGATTATGCTGCCTGTCGGGATAATCTATATCCTGTTCAACTTCGTGGCAATCTTCTGTAATATCTTCGGTCGTTTTACACTCACGCAGATATTTTACACCACTGCATCAAGCGCTTTCCTTCATGCAATTTCGCTAATCATCCTGTCGGGAATGATCACGGAAGCCTTCCTGCTGCAAATCAAAAGCAGCCGGATCCGCAAGAATTACCCTGAGCATTTCGACTGGGAGCCTGTGGTGAAAAGCATCCGCGGATTGCTGAACATCGGCGCCTTCTTGATCTGGATTACGCTATTTCTGGTTAACCTGAATATATTTAATGAATTATACACGAGTATTTTAGATGTGCTTACCGAAAAGAGAACTATAGGTACACTGGCTTTCACCTTTGGCGGAATCGTGTTGTTCCTGCTGATTATCTGGACGGCCAACTTCCTGCAAAAATACATTGCGTACTTCTTTGGCGACACGGGTGATGATTCACTGGATGACAATAAAGGGGAGCGTTCTAAACTGATCGTAACACGACTAGTATTGCTGATTGGCGGTTTCCTCCTTGCAGTCGCAGCTTCGGGTCTGCCGATCGACAAGATCACGGTAGTGCTCGGTGCTTTGGGCGTAGGTATCGGTTTGGGGCTCCAGAACATCGTAAGTAACTTCGTGTCGGGTATCATCCTCATTTTTGATAAAACGCTCCGCATAGGGGACGTAGTGGAGTTGAGCGATAAGAAGGGACGTGTAAAGGAGATCGGCATCCGCGCAAGTACGTTACTAACGGATGATGGTGCGGAGATTATCATTCCAAACGGGTCTATCCTCTCGAACAATATCATCAACTGGACACTGACGAATAACCAAATGAGAATCTCAATGGAGTTTGTGTTGCAGAAGCCTTTTGCGCGTGATGAGGTAGAGGAGCTGATCAAGGAGTCTATCGCAGCAAACGACAATATCTTCGTGAACAAGGAACCTAAGATCATCATGAGTCCTAAAACGAAGACGAGTATCAGCGTAAAAGTGTATTTCTGGTGTAAGGACATCTCGGTGTCGGAAAGTACGCGAAGCAGTGTCAGTGAGATGATTTACGAGAAGCTGGAGGAAAAAGATATTGAAGTAGTATAGGCCTGCTTGGTTTTTTCCGAGGCTTGATTGGTTTATCCGAGGGTTAAAAAATGGTATACTAAATCGAGGCTGCCAACCGCTGAAACGCGCTTGAAGGCCTCGATTTTAGTACACCATTTTTTTATAACCAGACAATCCATTGGAATTTGCATACCCACCAATCATCCAATACATCCGCCTATATTCTTTTCCAAAACACACCTATTGCCCCATGCCTTATTTCCTACCATTTCCTTACCTACAATCGCCCAAGTATTACCGCTAGCTTCAATCCCCAAAGGGTCATCCAAAGAAGATCTCTGCTCATGCGCCAATACATCATCGCTACTCTTAAACCGGCAAAGCACATCCAAAGATAATCTCCGGCTTCTCGCCCCCAGGTTGATATTGCATTCATTCCCAAAAGGTCATCCATAAGATTATTTCCGCTTATGTGCCAATAGATCGTCGCTACTATTAATCGGCAAAGGACATCCAAAGGTGATCTCCAGTTTCTCGCTCCACGGTAATATTGCCCCAGTAAAATGGTGATCCATAGATGATCCTCGGATACTAGCCCAATTTTATTACTGGTCATATTCATCCAAGAGGTATCCATAGATTCTCTTCGGTTACTGATCCCATTTTATTACTGGTCATTCATTCAATAGGTATCCATAGATTCTCTTCGGTTACTGATCCCAAGTTTATTCCTAGTCACAATCATCCAAGAGGTATCCTAAGAAGATCTTCGGATCCCCACCAAAACTACTGGTCTTATTCATCATGGATATTGTAGAAAGACCTTTGGTTAACGACCATATACTGCTTGATCCATTGCGGCTGGGAGTGACCTTCGGATGATCTTCCCTTACAATATTCCCAAGAAAAAAGGTGGTGTGGTTTTAAGGCCTTCAAGCGCGTTTCAGCGGTTGGCAGCCTTAAAACCACACCACCTTTTTTCCGCGAAGCTTGAAAATCCCAAGACCAACCACCGGCAAATTGATAGCAAAGTACTTAACCACATAACCTTTACAATATCTCTGATTAATAGACTAGTAAAAACAAATACTATCAATTGATAACTTGCCTTATTATTCATTTCTAACTCTCTTTGACAGCCTGTTTCAGTACCCCTACAGCCTCTTCCAGTTCCTCGGCGGTAAGGTTTCCAAAACCCAGTCTCATCGCCGTAGAGTTCTCCGTTTGGTACAGCAACTCCTGCGGTAGATGCAGGTTCCTTTTGAGGCAGCTTTTGCTGATCCGCATGAGGTTCAACTTCGGATCCCACTTCGTCCAGATGGACAATCCGCCGGGTGGCGAAGTAAACTCCAGCACCTCTCCTAGTTGATCTTCTAACAGAGCAGAAAACACATCCCTGCGCTCCTGATAGATCTTCACGGCCTTCTTCAGGTGCCTTTGCACTTCCTTTTCATCCAGTAGCTCCCCTAATGCCTGTTCCATCAGCATATCCCCCTGTCGGTCTACGAGACGCCTGAACTTCGCCGTTTCGGAGATCAGGTTCTCTGGGGCGACCAGATATCCGGAGCGAAAGCCTGGGGCAAGCGACTTACAAAAGGATCCGATATACACTACCATCCCATTGGTATCAGCACTTGCCAGGGGCAAAACAGAGTTGCCGTTATAGTGAAAATCGTAGTCGTAATCGTCTTCTAAGATGATAAAACCATGCGTTGAAGCGAGGTTTAATAACTCCACCCGTCGCTCTGCGCTGAGGGTTACGGTAGTTGGATAATGGTGGTGTGGCGTCAGGTATAACAATCTTACTTTGGTCGACTTACAAAGATCACGTATAGCATCAACTGAGATCCCATCTTCGTCTACTGGCACGGAAATAATCTTCCCTCCGCATTGCTGGAAACACATATTTGCCAGGTAATAACTCAGGTCGCCGACGATCACCACATCGTCTTTACTAATCAGCATACTTGAGGCCAGATAGATACTCATGTGGATCCCCCGGGTGGTCAGGATATTGCTTTTACTGATATGCAGACCACGGGTATTGTTCAGGTAGGCCGCGAGGGTTTCCCTGAAAAACTCGTTGCCTTCTACATGCGAATATCCGAAATGCCGGTAGTTGGTTTTGCTCTTCAGGATCCCGCCGTAAATGCGCGACAGCTGGTCGAGGGGCAGTAAACGAATATCGGGCAATCCGTCATTGAACTCCAGCATGGAAGGCGAATTGATCTGGATGGAATCGAGTAATATGCTCTGTTTAAAAGTATACCCGGTTTTATCGGGATAACTCGTCAGGAAGCCATCATCGTAAGTTGCGAGCTTCACCACCTCTTTGGGATCTATATTTTTTACGAAAGTGCCCTTATTGGGCCTGATTTCAGTCCAGCCCTGGGCATCCAGCTCGTCATAAGCCGCGATGATGGTCTTGCGATGGACATCCAGGTCGACCGACAGGCTCCGGGTACCGGGGAGCTGCACACCGTCGACCAGCACACCGCGCTGGATGGCATTGATCATCTGATGGGCGATCTGTAAATACACCGGACGGTCCAGCGACCTGTCTATACGGATAACACTTTTGAAGGGAATTTGAACCGGACTACTCATAAACTACAAACTGGTACCTTTTAACTGTCTGGCAAGATAATACTTTTGATGTAAACAAATATAAAATGGAATTAGAAGAGCTCCTCAAACAGATCGTAAGCGATGACCAAACCCATGCACGCTTTCTAAATACCCTCTCTCTGCAGGAGAATATCGGGGCCAGAAAGATATCTGCCAACGAATTACCGGAAACATCGACCTATATGGTGCTCAAACATGCAGCGGAAGAACACCGCCATGCCTTCTACCTTAAAAAGCAGATCGGCAAACTGGATGTTTCGGCCTGCCCCACTTACGAGCCGGACTACCTGCTAGCACCTTTTAGCAGCAAGTATTACCTCAATAAGCTGGACATGATGACGAGCCGTTACCTGATGGACCACCTCTTGCTAAAAGGTGCAAAGCTAAAGTTCGGGGCCTACCTGCTTGTCACCTATGCGATTGAGGTGCGGGCCGATCTGATTTACCCCATTTACCAGGAAGTGCTGAACAAGGCCGGCAGCAAAGTCAGTGTGCGTTCGATTATCCTGGAAGAACAAGGCCACCTGGAAGAAATGACGGCGCAGCTGAAAAGCTTTTCGCCCGACTGGCAGTTTCATGCCAACAACATCATTTCGCTGGAAAAACACCTGTACCAAAACTGGATCAATGATCTCGCTGTGGCATTGCCAAAGCACATTCAACCGGTGGCACAGGGTTAAGAGTTAACCAAATACAAACGCTAATGGATAAACTTTTACACAATGATTTGAAGGAACGCCTCCTGCTCAGGAAGGACGAAGGAAGTCTGCGTAACCTGCAGCCTGAAAACATTTTATATGATTTCAGCTCAAATGATTATTTAGGATATGCCCGCTCCTTCGAACTCAAGGAAAGCATCAGCCGCGAACTGGAAAAGTACCCCGGTACCATGGTGGGGGCCACGGGCTCCCGCCTGCTCAGCGGCAATACTGAGTTTGCCGAAAACCTGGAATCAGAGCTGGCGCAAATCCACCACGCCAGTCACGGCCTCATCTTCAATTCGGGCTACAATGCCAACCTCGCATTGTTTTCCTCCGTGCCGCAAAAGGGCGATACCATCATCTGCGACGAGTACATTCACGCTTCGGTGATCGATGGCTGCCGACTCAGCTTTGCCAACCGTTTCAACTTTAGGCACAATGATGTGGAGGATCTCGAAAAGAAAATCAGGAACAGCAAAGGGCAATGTTATGTGGCTGTAGAAAGCGTGTATAGCATGGAAGGCGATCTGGCCGACCTGCTAGAGATCGCCAGACTCTGTCGCTATTATGGTGCAAGGCTGATTGTCGACGAAGCCCATGCCTTTGGGGTTTTCGAAACGGGACTGGTGGATATGCTGGAGATCCAGCACTCGGTTTTTGCCCGCGTAGTCACTTTTGGAAAAGCGCTAGGCCTGCATGGGGCCATCGTTTTGGGCAGCAATATCCTCAGGCATTACCTGATTAACTTCGCACGGCCCTTCATTTACAGCACCGCCCCGCCTTTCTCGCAGTTACTCGCGATAAAGATCGCCTATAAGCGACTATTGTCCCGTCCTTATGACAGAATACTCCTGCAGCGTAAATCTTCGCTCCTGAAGGACAATTTGCCGCCGCAGCACCAAATGCGCAGCAGCAAGAACCCCTCGGCTATCCAGTGCATCTACGCCGATGGCAACGAAGAAGCCTTATGGCTCAGCAGCACCTTGCAGGAAAGCGGGTTTGATATCCGTGCCATCCGCAGCCCTACCGTTCCGAAAGGAAAAGAAAGGCTGCGCATCTGCCTGCACCTCCATAACAGCGATGAGGAAATCCTCGCCCTTTGTCGTCACATTCACCATTTGAGTACATCCTATGCAAACTAAACCACTATTTATAACCGGGATCGGTACCTATGTAGGCAAAACCATTGTTTCAGCTGTGCTCTGCCAGCAGCTTAAAGCCGATTACTGGAAGCCCGTGCAGTCGGGCGACCTCACCTGTTCCGACAGCGACCAGGTCAGCCGTTTGATCAGCAACCCAAAAACCGTCATCCACCCCGAAGCCTTCCGCTTGCACAAGGCGGCTTCGCCCCACCAGTCGGCCAAATTTGAAGGACTCGAGATCAAACCCGAAGACATCGTGATGCCTGAGACCGACAACCTCCTGATCATCGAAGGAGCGGGCGGATTGTTCGTGCCCATCTCACCCAGTTTCATGATGGTCGACCTGATCAAAAGGTTCGATGCAGAAGTTGTATTGGTCACCCGAAATTACCTCGGCTGCATCAATCACACCCTACTCAGCCTGCACGCGCTGGCCACTATGAACATCCCCGTTAAGCAGGTCATCCTGAACGGATACTTCCATCCAGATACCCGCGACGTCATCATCGACCAGCTTCCAGAAAGCACCAACTGGAGTCACCTGCCCGATATAGATATGCTGACCAGATCAGCAATAGACACTGCTCCACAGCAAATTATGAGATTTACTTAAACTGATTATTATGAACGATTATTCCATTGTACGCAACGACTGGAGCACCCAGGAAATTGAAGACATCTACCACCAGCCGCTATTAGAACTGGTTTATCAAGCTGCTACTGTCCACCGTGAATTCCATCCTGCCAATCAGGTTCAGGTCTGCACCCTCCTCTCCATCAAAACCGGGGGCTGCCCTGAGGACTGCTCCTATTGCGGTCAGGCCGCCCGTTACCATACCGGCATTACCGTCAAATCCCTGATGTCAAAACAGGATGTAGTGGCCATTGCCCAACGCGCCAAAGATGCCGGATCTTCCCGGTTCTGCATGGCCGCCGCCTGGAGGGAAGTCCGCGATAACCGTGATTTCGACCAGATCCTCGAGATGGTAGAAGGCGTCAATGAGCTCGGCCTCGAAGTCTGCTGCACCCTCGGCATGCTCAGCGAGAGTCAGGCTGCCCGTTTGCAGGAAGCAGGTTTGTATGCCTACAACCATAACCTTGATACCTCCAAAGAACATTACGAAGAGATCATCACTACCCGCAAATTTGACGACCGCCTAAATACACTCAACCATGTGCGCAAAGCAGGAATTACCGTTTGCTCTGGCGGGATTATCGGATTAGGCGAAACCCATGCCGACCGGATCAATATGTTACATACCCTCGCTACCCTGCCGAAACACCCGGAGTCGGTACCGGTCAATGCACTCGCCCGTGTCAAAGGAACCCCGCTGGCGGATTTGCCCAAAGTAGATTCATGGGAAATGGTGAGGATGATTGCTACCGCCAGGATCATCATGCCAGCGTCCATGGTCAGATTAAGTGCTGGTCGCGCCGAGATGAGCACAGAAGAACAGTCCTGGTGTTTTATGGCCGGAGCTAATTCCATCTTCACAAGTGAAAGCGAAGAATTGCTGGTAACACCAAACCCCAGACTGGACGACGACCGCAAGATGTTCGACCTCCTCGGATTGAAACCTATGCAGAAAGAGCAAGTCGTATGACCTTAACTGACAGAGATGCCCAAAGCATATGGCATCCTTATACACAACAACACCAAGCTTCGGTACCTGTACCTATCGTCAGTGCCGAAGGCTGTTACCTTTACGGAGAAGACGGGCGGAGATATATCGATGCCGTTTCCTCCTGGTGGGTTACCCTGCATGGACATTCCCATCCTTACATTGTTGAAAAAGTAACAGAACAACTGAACAAACTCGACCAGGTCATCTTTGCAGGCTTCACCCATGAACCTGCAATTGCCCTCTCGGAACAGCTGCTGGCGATACTTCCCGACAACCAGCAAAAGGTATTTTACACCGATAACGG
>Ga0247816_10000225_pt1 | contig 34397 bp, 30 predicted proteins | sample UWRJL209509C1_FD_179930 | JGI IMG/M metagenome (GOLD analysis project Ga0247816, IMG submission 179930) | Plant litter microbial communities from Arlington Agricultural Research Station in Wisconsin, United States - UWRJ-L209-509C-1 | ecosystem: Environmental > Terrestrial > Plant litter >...
ACAGATCAAACACTTCTTCGAGAACTACAAAGACCTCGAAAAAGGCAAATGGGTGAAGATCGACGGTTGGGGCAACGCAGACGCCGCCCGCGCCGAGATCCTCAAGTCGGTAGCTGCCTACAAAGGCTGATACGACTACTCAATAAAAAAGCCCCGACTATTCGGGGCTTTTTTTGTGTGCGAAAAGGTAAACAATAAGTTCACACGCTAAACAAAATAACATCCAATGTTTAACTAGCGAACTCAAGAGCAAGAATTAACTCGCAGTAAGGAAACACCTACATACACCAACTCAACGCATGGTTTATTTGATCTAATTTTTCGGCCAGTAAACTCTGCGTTTATGAATACATCAGGTGATCGCTTAAGAGCGCTACTAAGGGAAGTTCATCTTTCCGCTTCCGACTTCGCCAAAAACCGCGACGTCACGCCCCAGCACGTGAACAACTGGTTCAAGCGCGGCGTGCCCATGGCTCGGCTCAACGAGTTCGCAGAACTGCTGTGCGTCACCAGCCGCTGGCTGCGCACCGGCGAAGGCCCTAAATACCCACCCGTCAACTTCATGATCGAAGGTTCAGAGGCCGACCATGCACACCGTATAGCCCGTGAAAACAGCGGCCACTACATAAGCCATCCAGGCGCCAGCCCTGCAAAAATCGACGTAGAAATCCCCCTCCACCCGACCTTCACCTCAACCGAGCGCATACGCCTCTCCCTGCACACCCTCGACACCATCGGCGTCGACCCTGAACGCGCCCTCGGCGCCTACATGGTTGGCAACAGCATGACCGACATCATCCAGGACGGCGCCACCCTGGCCATCGACCGTGGCCGCACCCAAATCATCGACGGCGAAATCTACGCTGTCGAACACGACGGAATGTTGCGCATCAAATACCTCTACAACCGCCCCGGAGGCGGCCTGAGGATGCGCAGCCACCACGCCGCCGAACACCCCGACGAATACCTCACCCACGAGCAGCGGCTGGAACAGAACTTCCTGATCCTGGGTTGGGTATTCTGGTGGTCCACCCTCAACAACCGCCGCCCACCCGTGCCACTGGATGACCATTTATTGGCGTACGAAGGCTCTAAATCGGATCCGAAGCTGGAAAATTGAGGGGCATGTGGGTATAGTGCGCGGCACATTTGGTAGGGGGTTGGTGTCAAGCCAGCCGCTCTGCCAGGCGACGCGGAGGAGTTCCCGCCGATGCCCCTTTATCACTCGGATGAGAATCCGGGTGAACGATTTGAAGGCTGGTGAGGCTTACCAAAAATAAGCTGAACCAGTCCCCGAGAAGCCGGCCACAAGCCGGCTTTTTAATGTATTTTTGAAAGGCAGCCTTATCTACAGAAATCCAATTGAGTCCTGATAGGCCAAGGATTGCACTCAGCCTCATCGAAAATGGCCGTATGGCTTAAGCAGGAAGTCAGAAGCGGATACGCTTCATTACATCAGTGATCTCACTCTTCGTGCCAGACCGGTAGGCACTGAGCAAACCCTCTTCGATATTGCTGTTATCGGCACGTTCCGCACAGTCGCCGAGATGCCTGTAACTCAACGCCTCAACAAACAACTTGGCCATACGATTTGTGTCATGCGTTCAGCTTTGCCGATATCAGTCATTTGAGTACTTCCCAGCGTCCATTTTTTGTTGGGCCAACATGCCGAATCACACCGGCTGCGCGCAGCTTGTTCAGATGATATTTGATGCCATCAGTGCTCAGGCCGAACTGCGTTGCCAACTCACGCCTAGTTATCGTCGGATGCTGACGTAATAGAGCAAGAATTTTTCCCTGGACCGTTTCCGAGCTGACTTCTTGGGTAGTTTCTTGGGTAGTTTCTTGGGTAGTTTCTTGGGTAGTCATCGGTATTGCCGCTGGTGTTTCCCCCAATCCCGAACTTATTTCCTCACCCAAGGCCTCAGCGAGTTGCGCCAGATCGGCTCGAAAGGTAAGCATCAATCCCGACATGCTGCTGTCGAACAACGGCGCAGGGATACCGTGCTTGCGGCACTCGCTAAGGATTTTCTCGATGCCACGCCCCCAAGATTCCACGTAGCCAGCACGGAAAAAAGCCGAAGCCAGCAGCGGATTGAAAGGATGGGACGGATGCTTGGCCAACAATTGTTGCTGCGTCCAATGCTCCGGCAACTGGCCGGGGTTCCAGATCACGACCTGGTGGTCATACACACTGATCTGGATCGGGATGCCGCTCGCGTAATCCTTGTGAATCACCGCATTGAGCAGCGCCTCGCGTAACGCCTGCAAGGGGAACAGATAGCGCTCCACGCGCTGGATGCCTTCGTAGCGGATATACGCCTTGAGGTATTTGCTGTGCAGCAGCTCCAAGGTCTTTTCCACCTGAGAGAACAGGTCACCGTGGATTTGATCTTGATAACGCAGGTCGTCGTCAGTGACGAAAAAACCGATTTTAATAGAGGCGCCAGGTACAAAACGCTCGGGCTGGGTGCCAAACAGCAGCGCGGTGGCGCGCTTAAGGTAGTGGCCTTCCTCCAGTTGCAAGCTGGCCAACAAGGCAGTGTCGCTGTCTTCCAGCACCGCGTCGTCCACCCGGCCACTTCTGGCCGCCCGAGCGCGGAACCCATGCAACGCGCCAGGCTGGCAATCATCGAGGGTGAGGCCGGGCAACGGCACGCCATCCCAATGAAGTCCCTGCTTACGCAGCAAAAAGCGCGACAGTGCCGCGCCTTTCAATTCCTGTTTAGTGCTGCCGCTACGGTAGTGATATTCGCCCTTGTAGCTGACCGGACTCGGGTATGCCGGCACTACAATCTCAAGCAGTGCCTTGCCCGCTTCCTCGCGCAAGTTCACATCCACCATGATCCCCAATATGTCGCGCACCTTGTTCGGGATCTCCTCCAGCAGGCGTGCCGCATCCGCCACGCCCACCGGCTCGCCTGCATCGCTACGGCCAATTTCCAGCACGCCGCCCTCAGCATTGGCGAAACCGCATATCCACTTCAGATATTCATCACGCCACGCGGCCTTCCATTCCCGCTGCTGGTGTTCACTCATACCAATCGAATCCTTCCGGTTAAGGAGCAGTAGAGCTCTGTTTTTTTGATGGCCATGGGTGATCGATTTTTCCGTAGCTTTTTGAACCACCGGGTATAGCCTGATGGCATATCAGTTCGTCATTTTTGCGGGAAAAGTAGCAGCTACATCGTCAAGAGCTATCTACAAGCCAGATGAGCTTTTCACGGCGTGATTGGATTCCGGATGCTTGTTCAAGAATGGACACCATTCTATCCATTTCTTCCCCCGCAGAGGTTACCAACGCTGGATCGTGATTATTTTGATGATGAATGAAGCAACCCGACGGTGGCATTTGGTCAGCAGGTTACTGACCAAATGCATCGTCCCTTGAGTTTCAGCGTTAGATCATCACCTCGGCTGCAAACAATCCAACGCCCGATCCACCACCACCTTCGACATCTCCACCAAATGCATCACCGTTCTCTGCGCGTCGTTCAGCGGCTCAGCGGACATCTGCGCGGTGGCCACGGCGCAATGCAACAGCTCGGCAGCATGAGCCAGGGCGTCTTCAAAACTCAGGTCGTCATCAACGGTAAACGGCGGAGCGTCAGGCTCTTTGAGATAGCGATCAATCGCGCGCCGAGTGGCATCGCTGTCGCTGAGTAGGGCTTTGTGAAACGCAGGCGGATCGGGGGTGACTTTGACCATGGTAGTACTCCAATCAAACGTTTGGAGCCACCACTTCTCGCGACTAAACGGAAGGTGGCAGCTGTACGCAGGTTAGTCGACCGGTCGATTGGAAACCCGGCGCGCCCGAGGGCGCCCTGCGCACAGCCACCATAAAAGTGCAGGCATAAAACTGCCTGACTCATGAACTGATCGTGCGCCAATCGAATCCGGGCGACTAAACCCGATCACTGAATATGCAGTGACGGAACGCAGACTAGTCGCGGGATTTTGCTGGCGCAAGCGGTTGGAATTCTCTAGGAAACGTCCTGCAAATGAAAGGGATCAGTCTTGCTGGCCTTCTAAAGTCGAGTATCGCTTCAAACCTCGTAACCCTACGGCGGGCTCACACCCCCAAATCCTGAAAGTCCTTACATATCGTCCCGGCGTCATATCTTTTCATGCCGTGAGGAGAGCCCGGATGTCGATGTAAACATTTCCCAACCGTTCCGACTTTGACGTAAAGGTCCTGGGTAACCGGATGCGGCGTCCGCTGCCCCGCCCACCAACTACAACTCGCACACATATGTTTAGTTGTCGGCGAACAAACCTTTTTATGGCGTAACGTGAAAGTTCCTAGGTCGGGTTTCCGGGGTGTAGGCGTCGGCTGATACCTGTCTCCCCCACGCTCATATTCAGCATCATCATCTTCTACCCTCCTGCGTCGACTTTTCCCGTCACCACGACCTGTACTAGCGAGGTTCCTAAAAAACCAATAGGCCGCAAAAAGACCCGCAAAAATCAATGCCAACACCAACGCTTGGCCAGCCAATGCTTTAAGTCTGACCGGCCATGAGTTGGCCTTTTCCTGTTCGAGTCGAACCCGCTCTGCTTCTTTAGCGAGGGCCTGGGATGAAGCTATTTGCGACCAGTACTGGTTGGTAATTCGGCTGAAATCCCCAGCACCATACAGCCCTTGCGTGGTGTCGGAGTTCAACTTCGCGATGTCTCGGATACAAACTCCCGACTTGATATCCACCGCCTGTTGCGTAGCAGTCTTCACATCCAAAGTGTTGAGAGCCGCCCCCAGGCAACCTGAAAAATGATCAAGTTCTGCAGCGTGCAGCTGTTCCAGCGACATCCCGGTTGACGTCTTGTAGGCAGTTTTTTTACCTGGGTACCAAGAGAACGGCGGCGAATCCAGTTCAACAAAGCGCGCATCCAAATCAGTAGCGACTTGCTTAAATGAGTAAGCCGTTTGTACGCCAGCTGCATCGAACATCTCTGCAAGCCCTTTCGAGAAAATCAGGCTTTTAAGTGACTTATCGAAGTCGACCCAGCGCTTCCAGGACTGATCGTACAATCGGCTTTGTTCAGTGGTAAGCGTTAACGCAACATAATCGCCGTCGCGTAGCGACTTCACCGCAGGGTTATCTGCGCGACATTTTGCGACGGTAGTCGAACGCCAACTGTTCGAGGCGTAAACAGCCTGGACACACGCGATATAGCCGTCAACGTGGCTGGGGGCTAACGCTATGTCAGAAACGTTTGCCTGAGATTCAAGAGCAACCGCTGACAGCAAAATACCGGTAGCAACGCACTTGAATCTTGAACGTAGAGCGTTCATCCCTGGGGCTCCGTGGTGTCATGACGCTTATTCCAGCGTCCTCTGTAGAAATAAAATGCATCAGACACAAACGATCTGTTTTGCCTTTCAAGCAGTAGTGCCTTCTTACCATCAGAAACAATACGGCAGTCAGTATTTGCGTGAATACAACGTAGGTTCCGTCGAACTTCAGCGGAGGCATCCATACTCGTTTGCGTTTGGCGATTTATTCCGACTCACTGCCTGCACCCGACCGTATAGCTCCAAGCTTCACCTCAAGGTCGGCAAGAATAATACTAATTGGCAGTACCACAAAGATGGAGGATGGTCGCCCTTCCAATGTCTGATTTCCGAGTAACTACCTTCACGATAAACCACCATCGCCCCCTCAATGACAAACCAACCCATCCCCAATCTTCAAACTATCCACCAACAACGCATTACTACGCGTCGCCCACGCCTCTGCCTGCCCACCGCGCGCTTGCCAATCACGCAGGGCTGCATTGATGAGTGCTTGGCTCTCTACATCTGCGGTCGCCAGGTAAACCCGAACATCACTGCTCGCCTTCAACACGTTCGGCAACAACGCATAGAACCGCCAGTCCGGCGCCTGCGCAAGCGCCACCAAGCTGTTGCGCTCTTCAGCCAACAGGTTGCATTCCCCAGCCATAAACGCCACAGACGCGCGGATTGATGAGACATAGGTGCGCAAATCTGCGCCCTGTTCTTTAAGTGTGTGCATCCACGGGCTTCCAACAGCCACGCAAACACTCTGCCCGCGCACTTCGCCGCTGCGGGTAACAGCCGCGTTGCGCAACCCAAGCAACGCCCCTTCCCGGTATTGCGCCGGCAGCTGGCGCAAGCTCGCCACTCGACCCGCTTCGACCGGCAGTTCCAGGCTGCCGGCAATCACCAGGTCGACGCTGCCATCACTCAACGGCTGCGTCAAACCTTTATCGGGTAACGCCCGCAGCTGCACGGTCAGGCCGAGATAGGCACCCAACGCTTGCGCCAATTCGCTGTCCAGTTCGTCCGGCTGTGCAATGAGTGCCTCTTGCCCCAACGTAGGCCGCGGGTAGCTGCGCACACCCACCCTCAGCACGTGGCGCTGTTCAGCCGCTTGCAACAACGGGCCTCTGGGCATGTCGCCAGGGGCGGGCCGCCATTGCCACGCCCCCAGCGCCAGGCAGGCAATCGCCAGCGCCGCCGCGACTTTGTACTTAACCACCGTGACGCATGCCCCGGCGCCAGCGGGTGAAGCGCCGTTCCAGCAAGGCCAGCAGGAAGTTCAGCAGTAACCCGACCACCGCCAGCAGCAGGATGCCCGCATACATGCTGGGTATCTGGAACACTTCCTGAGAATTGAGGGTGAGAAACCCCAGCCCCGAATGGGCGCCAATCATCTCGGCCGCCACCAGGGCGGTGATGCAGTAGGCACCCGCCAGGCGTATGCCGGTGAAGATGGAAGGCGACGCCGCCGGCAGTACGATTTTGGCGAAGAGGAACCGTCGGTTTGCCCCCATGGATAACGCGGAGTTGATCAGCAGCCCGTCGACCTGTTTCACCCCGCTGATGGTGCTCAACAAAATCGGCCAAAACGAGGCCCAGAAGATGATCGCGATTTTGGACATTTCACCGATCCCCAGGAACAGGATGAACACCGGGAACAAGGCCAGCGCGGAGGTCTGACGAAAGAATTGCAGCAACGGATCGAGCACCCGCTCCACCCGCGCAAACCAGCCCATCGCCAGCCCCAGGCTGACGCCGCAGGCAATTGCCAGCAGCAACCCGGCGAACGAGCGCCAAAGGCTTGCCTGCAGGTGCCTGACCAAATCGCCGTTGCTCGCCAGGTCAATCACCGCCCCCAACACCGCCGAGGGCGGGCTCAGGTAGCCGGGGTTGACCCAGCCCAAGCGCGGTAAGGCTTCCCAGATCGCAATAAACCCAATAATGCCCACCGAGCTGTCGAGCACTCGGCGGGACGTCTGTTTAAACCCCATGTTCACACTCCAATCCGATAGCCACCCAAGGTCGCAACGCGCTGCCAAGCCTGTTGTTCCGGTTCGGCCAGCTTCGGTTCGCTGGCAGCGCCACCAACCTCGTCACGCAAAGCTTCCCAGGCGCGCTGGCGGTATTGCACAAAGGCCTGTGTGTTGCGCAGTTCCGGCAGACGCGGACGTGCCAGGTCGATGTCGAAAACTTCCTTGATCCGTCCGGGGCGCTGGGTCATGACGGCCACTCGGTCCGACAGGAAGATCGCCTCGTCCAGGCTGTGGGTAATAAACACGATGGTTTTTTTGTGGGTGCCCCAAATGCGCAGCAGTTCGCTTTGCAGGGTCTCGCGGGTTTGCGCATCGAGGGCGGCGAACGGCTCGTCCATCAACAGCACGTCCGGGTCGTAGGCCAGCGAGCGCGCAATGGCCACACGCTGGCGCATGCCGCCGGACAGCTCATGGGGGTAGCGCGAGGCGAAGCCGTTCAAGCCCACCAGCTCCAGATATTCGCGGGCGGTTTCCAGCCGTTGGGCCTTGCCGACGCCACGAATTTCCAGGCCCACGGCGATGTTGTCGAGCACCGAGCGCCAGGGCAGGAGCGCATACCCCTGGAACACCACGCCCTGATTGCGGTTGATGCCTTGAAGCGGCTGGCCGTCCACCAGAAGATCGCCGCCAGTCTTGTTGGCCAGGCCGGCGAGGATGTTCAAAAATGTCGATTTGCCACACCCCGAAGGCCCGAGGATGGAAAGAAATTCGCCCTCGCGCACTTGCAGGTTGAAGTCCTCCAGCACCGACACCCGCTCCTCACGTCCCGCTTCATCCAGTGCCTGATACGCCATGTTTAAATCACGCGCGACGATTTTGTGCGTCGGCATCAGCTATGCACCTGGGCAAACGGGTTGAACGCGTTGGTGTAAACGTCCTGGGTCTTGATCGAGCCTTTCTTGATCTTGCCCTCGTTTTCGAGGATGTCGATGTAGTACTGAATCGGCGGTTCGGTCACCACCAAGTCGTCGACGTAGGCAAAGCGCTCCACCAGTTCAAGCTTCATGCCGATGCGCTCGGAGGTGATCTTGCGCGCATCATCCGGGTTGGCATTGACCCAGTTCGCCGCTCGCGCCAGGGCGTTGACCACGTCGCGGGTGGCCTCCGGGTTTTCCCGGCTGAACTTGCCGTACACGCTGTACGGCGCCATGCCGCCCAGCCCGCCGTCGAGGTCGTAGTCGCTCCACAGCTTGCGCAACGCCGGGTTATGTTCTGCGCCGCCGGAGGCCGGTGGGTGAATGATCGCGATGTCGATGTTGCCGGTTTCCAGGGTCTGCTCTGCCTGGTTATCCGGCACCACCAACCAGTTGATTTTGTCGACATTGACGCCCTGCTCGCGCAGGTACTTCTTGGTGACGAACTCGGCACACGCGCCAAAACTGTTGAAGCCGACGGTTTTGCCTTCCAGGTCCTTGGGCTTGAAAATGCCCGAATCGTCGCGCACGAAGTACTTCATGTGCGGCGCTTCCTGCAGGGTCTTGCCGCCCGCGGCGACCACCTTGAGGTCCAGCCCGCTGGCAATCGCGGAAATCACCAGCGGCACCATGCGCGCGCCGAAGTCGATTTCACCGGTACCGGTCAACGGAATAACCTGCGGCGCTGCGATACGCCCGATGTAGTTGGGTTGCGCGCGGGTGCCTTCGAAATAACCGAGGGAGTCGGCGACGTACACCAGGTCGAACGTCGGGTTGTCCGGGTACTTGAACTTCACCACTTGATCCGAGCGGCCCTTGATCACCGCGGCGCTTTTACTGCCCCCGGTGTCCTTTTTTTCACAGCCCGGCAGCAGGATACCCGCCGCGCCGACGGCCCCCAGTACCGCACAACTTTTGATGAAAGCTCTTCTGCTATTGATCGGGTTCATTCCCGCTCCTTATTAAATGAGTGGACGGTGTTTGTTCAGGCCGTTTTCAAGGCAAAGCGCGAGGCCGGGCGACTCAAGCCGTAGTGGTCGCGCAAGGTGCTGCCCGCGTATTCGGTGCGGAACAACCCGCGTTTGCGCAGGATCGGCAGCACCTCATCGAGGAAGCCTTCAAAGCCATCGGGAAACGCCGGCGGCATCACGTTGAAACCATCGGCGGCGCCAGTGCGGAACCACTGTTCGATCAGGTCTGCGATCTGTACCGGCGTGCCCACCGGCACCCAATGCCCTCGAGCACCGGCCAGGCGGTTGATCAACTGGCGCAGCGTCGCGTGCTCGCGGTCGACAATGTCGATGATCAATTTGAAGCGACTGGACTGGCTTTCGCGGCTCTCAAAATCAACCAGGTGACGCGGGAAAGGCGCGTCGAGGTCTTGGCCGGACAGGTCGACCCCGAGCATGCGGCGCAGTTGGCCGAGCGAGATGTGCGGCAGCACCAATTCGTTGAGTTCATCGAACTTGCGCTGGGCCTCGGCTTCGGTGCTGGCGATGTACGGGCTGATGCCCGGCAGAATTTTCAGCTGGCTCGGGTCGCGCCCCACCGCCTTGACCCGAGCGCGAATGTCGTTGGCAAATTCGGTGGCGCTTTGCAGCGTCTGGTGCGCGGTAAAAATCGCTTCGGCATGCCGCGAGGCGAAGTCACGACCATCCTCGGAGGAGCCCGCCTGTACTTGCACCGGTCGCCCTTGTGGCGAGCGCGGTGAGTTGAACGGGCCTTTGACTTTGTAGTGGGTGCCCACGTGGTTGATCGCGTGCACCTTGGTACTGTTGGCAAACACCCCGCCGGCCTTGTCCAGCACCAGCGCGTCATCTTCCCAGCTGTCCCACAGGTCGCCGGCGACTTTTACGAACTCTTCGGCCTGGGCGTAGCGGTCGTGGGCCGAGGGGTGTTCGTCGAGGCCAAAGTTGGCCGCCGCCGCCGCCATCGAAGTGGTCACGATGTTCCATCCCGCGCGGCCTTTGCTGAGGTGGTCCAACGCACTGAATGAGCGGGCCAGGTTGTAGGGTTCGCTGTAGGTGGTGCTGGCCGTGGCGATCAGGCCGATGCGCTGGGTCACCGCTGCAATGGCCGCCAGCCAGGTGATGGGCTCAAAACGAATGCGCAGGCCTTCATGGCCGCTCTCGGCCAGTGACGGCGAGTCGGCGAAGAAAATCGCGTCGAGCTTTTCAGCTTCGGCGCGCAACGCCAGTTGCTGGTAGTAACCGATGTCCATCGAGTGTTCCGGCACCGATTGCGGGTGGCGCCAGGCAGCTTCGTGGTGGCCGTTGGGGTAAATAAACAGGTTGAGGCTGAGCTGGCGGTCGGACATGTTCCGTTCCCTGAGAAGAGTAAACCTGGCAAAACAAGTGCCCACACGTGGCCTGGGGCGAGAGCCCGCGGCGCAGGGCAGTCAGAAAAAAGGATCAGTGCAGTTCAGCGAAGTCGCTCAGCACATCGTCGCGCAGGGCAATAAAACGGCTGTCGCTGCGGTTGCGCGGGCGCGGCAGGTCGACGTCGAGAATGCGTCGGATGCGCCCGGGGTTGGGCTGCATCACCACCACGCGGTCGCCCAGGAAAACCGCCTCGTCGACATCGTGGGTCACCAGGATCATGGTGATTTTTTCCTTGGCCCAGATGCTCTGCAGCTCGCCTTGCAGGCGCGCACGGGTCAGCGCATCAAGGGCCCCCAGCGGCTCATCGAGCAGTAACACGCTGGGGCGATTGACCAGCCCGCGAGCGATGGCAACCCGTTGCGCCATGCCCCCGGAAATCTGGTGCGGGTAGGCATCGATAAAGTCTTGCAGGCCTACCAGTTCGATATGTTCGCGCACGGTGTCGCGCTTCTCGCCTGCGCTCAGCGGCGAATTCTTCAGGCCCACTGCGACGTTCTGCTCCACGTTGAGCCAGGGGAACAAACGGTGATCCTGAAACACGATGCCGCGCTCCAGGCCGGTGCCCTGGATCGGTTGGCCATTAAGCAGGATGTTGCCGTCGTACTCTTCGTCCAGCCCCAGAATCAGGCGCAGCAGCGTGGACTTGCCGCAGCCGCTGGCGCCGACAATGCTGATGAACTCGCCGGGGGCGATGTCCAGGTGGATATTGTCGAGCACCTGCAGCTGGGTCGAACTGCCCGGACGCGAGGCGAAACGCTTGCTGATGTTTTGCAGGGACAGGCTGTTATTGAGCATGCTGCGATCCTTCTGAAAATTGCCAATCAACGGGGGGCGATGCCATACAGGCGCTGCATCCGCCGTTCAACTACGCGTGCCAGTGCATTGAGGCTCCAGCCCACCAGGCCGATCACCACCATGCCGAACAGCACCAGGTCCATCATGAAATGCTCGCTGCCATCAATCAGCGTGTTGCCGATCCCCTCCCCCGACACCAACAGGTATTCAGCGCCGATGGTCGCCAGCCACGAGTACACCAGCGCCAGGTACAGGCCAGTGAAAATCGACGGCAGCGCGGCGGGCAACATGACCCCGAAGATGGTTTGCCAGCGACTGAAGCGGTACACCCGCGCCACTTCCAGCAGGTTGGGCGGCACATTGCGCAAGCCGTCGCAGGTGTTCACCACCACCGGTACCAGTGCCGCCAGCGACAGGAACACCACCTTGGCCACGTCGCCCAGGCCGAACCACACCGAGATCAGCGGGATCCAGGCGAACAGCGAAATTTGTTTGAAGGTGTTGAAGCTCGGCCCGACCAAACGCTCAAACGTACGCGACAGGCCCAGCAGGCAACCCAACGCCAACCCCAGCGTGGTGCCAATAAAAAAGCCGCTGAGGTTGCGTGTCAGGCTGGCGGAAATCGCCCGCCAGAATTTGCCGGAGGTTATTTGGTCCCACGCGGTGGCCGCGACTTTCTCCGGCGAGACCAGCAAGCCCGAGTTGCTCCAGCCCTGATTCGACGCCAGCCACCACACGGCGATGGCGACTATCGGCACGACCCAACCGCGATAGCGGTGGGTGGCGGTACTCACTGCGATGGCTGTACTCATGACAGGCCTCCCGCAGCACTGGGACGACTGCGATTGAGGCGGCGCTCCACGTAATCAAACCCGCGATCAATCACCAGCCCAATCGCCCCCACGACCACCACGGCCGCCATCACCAAGTCCAGTTGAAACAGCTGCCGCCCGTACACAATCAGGTAGCCCAGGCCTTCGCTCGACGCCACCAGCTCGACCACCACCAGTGACAGCCAGGCTTTGGTGAAGCCCAGGCGCAGCCCGGTAAAAAAGGTCGGGATGGCCGCCGGCAACACGATGCCGACCACGCTTTGCCAGCGGCTGAACCCGTAAGCCCGGCCGACTTCCAGCAAGCCCTTGGGCGCCTGATGAAACGCCTGCAAGGTGCACAGCGTAATCGGCACCATCGCCGCCTTGGCGATCAGCACATATTTGAGCGGCTCGCCGATGCCGAATACCAGCAAGGCGAACGGCAGCCAGCCGAGCACGGGGATCTGCACCAGCGCGTTAAACGTGGGCAGCAAATAATCTTCCACGGTTTTCGACAGGCCCATCGCCAGCCCCAACGTCACGCCGATGCCGGCGCCCAGCGCAAACCCGACCACCACCCGCTGCAGGCTGGCGGCCGCGTTCACCCACAGATCGCCCGTGCTGATCAGCTCCGACAAGGTTTCGTAAACGTAGGCTGGCGGCGGCAGCACCTGCTCCGACAGCCAGCCACGTTCAACACCCAGGTACCACAGGCCCAACAGGGCCAGCGGCAACAACCAGGGCAAACCGTTGGCGGTCAACCGGGCGCGCCAGGCTGACGGGCGTTGCACCTCAACCTTGCGTACCGGGCGGATCGGCGCGGGTGGAAGGCGTTTGACGTTGTCCTTGGGCAACGTCGGCGCGGTGTACGACGCGGGTCTGGCGGTCTGTGCCCTGGCCATGTGCCTAGCCTCCTTGCTTGCTGGTCACGGACGCCACGGCATTGGCTTGGGGCTGCTTGCCATCCGGGCCGTAAGGTGTCCAGTAGCTTTCAAGCCCTTTGTTTTTGAGCGCGGTCTGCAAATAGCGGGTATCGAACCAGCCCTCAAGGCTGATCGGGCGGCGGATGAGTTTTTCGGTCTTGGCCTGATCCGCCACCGCCTGGTAGCGGCCAATCAGGAAGTCGTCGACCAGCGGCGAGGCTTTGTCGCGAATGCTGGTACCGGGAAAGTCGGCACGCAGTGACTCCACCGCCTCATTGCTCTTGGCCCACTCTGCAAACACCTGCTCCTTGTGGCTGTCGTCCGAGGTCCACTTCGCCGCATCGACCAACGTATCGACGACCTTTTGCACGTTGTCCGGGTGTTCTTTTTCATAAGCCCCGCGCACCACCAGTGCCGTTTGGCGGGTGTAGCGCACATCCTGCGTGGGGTTGTCGTACACGATGTCGATCAGGCCCTGGTCGCGCAATTTGAACAACTCGCGACCGCCAAACGCAGCATCTACGCCCTTGGAAACGAGCGCGGCCTGGGTGCTGCCGGTGTCGAGGTTGATCACCTTGACGTCGCGCTCTGTCAGGTTGTGTTCGGCCAGCAAGTTGATCGCCACGAGGTGGCCATTGGTGCCGCGAAACAGCGCGACTTTTTTACCTTTGAGGTCATCGATGCTCTTGATGTCCGAGCCCTTCGGCACGGCCAGGTAGAAGTTGGAGCGCACACCCAGCGCTGCCAGCAGTTTGGTGTCCAGCCCGTTGGAGCGCCCTACCACCGCGGGCAGGTCACCCTGATAGGCGAAATCCAGCTGCTGATTGGACAAGGCTTCGTTGACCGCAGGGCCCGCGCCTTTAAAGAAGAACCATTGCACCTCGGTGCCGCTGCTGGCGAAGGCCTTTTCCAGCAGTTGCTGGTTGCGCACGATGCTCAAGGACGAACCACTGAAGGTCACCGGATCACCGCCGCCTGCCGTCGCGACGCCAATGCGCAACACGTCGGCCTCGGCCAGCGGAACCACCAGCAACGCCGCCAGCGCAACAGCAATACGACCCTTTCGAAACAGGGAGCTACCTTTGGATATGGCCATGTACATGTCTTCCTTGGGTCAAAGGGGATGCCTGTCAGGCGGCGAGGTGTTTTTTATCGGCTTCGGTTTTCGGCGAGCGGGTCTCCGGGGTGGGTTTGAGGGCCTGGCTCAGGCGACCATCCACGCCAACCGGCACATCTCCGTCGACCGTGGTACGGCGCACGATGCGCGGGGCATCGCCGTAGTCGTTGATCGCAATATGCTGGGTGGCGCGGTTATCCCAGATCACCACATCACCTTCCTGCCAGCGCCAGCGCACGGTGTTATCTACATGGGTAATACGCTCGTGAAAGAGTCGGATAAGTTGCTTGGAGTCGTTGCTGCTCACGCCCTGCAAGTGCTTGACGAAGTGCCCCAACAACAAACTTCTTTCTCCTGTTTCCGGGTGGACGCGCACTAGCGGATGTTCGGTCTCGTACACTTGCGCAGTGAACTGCTCACGATAACGCTTAAGTCCCGAGTCCTCGATATTACGCGGCGCGGCGTAGTCATATACGTTGGTGTGCAAGGCGCGCAGAGCATTTGCCAACTCTTTCAACGGGTCCGGCAAATCTGCATAAGCGGTTGCTGTATTGGCCCATACGGTGTCACCGCCATAGGGAGGAATAACCACACCGCGCAAGATGGAAATCTTTGGGTAATTGGCGACAAAGGTCACATCGGTATGCCAGGAGTTGGCCCGGGTTTCCTTGGCGTCCAGGTGCAGGATAGCGGCGCTTTTCTCGGCTGAACGCACGGTGGGGTGCGGAACCTGGTCACCAAACCGGCGGGAAAAAGCCTCGTGTTCGGCGTCATCCAGATGCTGGCCGCGAAAGAACAGTACTTTATATTTCAGGAGTGCCTGATTAATAAAATCGAAGTCTTCAGCACTGATATTTCCACCGAGTTTTACACCGTCCAGCTGTGCACCAATTCGACCCGCTACAGGGTTTATTTGAATTGTCATGGAACCACTCCTGCTCATGAACTGTTGTTGAACAGATCATAAAGGCATAAAAGTGGCGATGACTAATCACTATTTAGTATAAATATATGCGAAGGGTTCAATAGAACTTGGTGGCAACCTATTTAAGTAATTAGTTATATAAATAAGGTTGTAAGCTCATAACCATTTTGAATAGCGGGAGAATCAGGGGCAATGCCAGTTTGAGCGTCTTGTCGAAACTGGCAGCCCTCTGTGGTCTTAGTTGAGCAAATCGCCCCATTTGCTTTGCAGGGCACGTTCTTCGGCGAGGATTTCCCGTGTGAGGCCGTCGACCCATTTCACCGCAAAGCCGTTGGCTTCACGCAGTAATAGCATGAAATCGTCGACTTCAAATTCACCTGGCTCGCGGGTGGTTTTTTGCTCGTCGAGCATTTTCCTGACCATGTCGTTGAGCGCTTGCTTGGTGACCATTTTGGCCATTCCCAACATGAGCGGCACGGTCTCGTCCTCGATGTCGACGGCGGCGGCGCTGCCACTACGCTCCTGATACTTCTCCAGGATGACGAAGAAGCCGGTAAAAAAGGCTTGGAAGATACTGTCTTGAGCGCGAACAGTTTCCGGAATTTTGTGAAACGAGAAACCGTACATAAAGCCCATGGCGAAAAAGATCTGACTTTCCAGTTCAGCATCGGGCCCGCCAATGAGTTTTTCAGCCTTTTGAAGTACCGCCCCCAAGTAGCTGATGGGCAGTTGCCAGATCATGGCCGTGTCGGGATCGTCGTGTTGTTCCTGTTTGAGCTCTTCCAGGATGCCCTGCATTTTCGCGATGGCGTTTTCTCCTGGCCGGGCATTTGTCTCTTCGTCCATGAGCAGGTCGTCAAGGTCGGCATGGTATGACTGAGTGAGCTGCGCCGCAGGCGTTATGTCAGTTAGTGCGCCAATGCGTTCAGCCTCGCCAACCAGCAGCTTGTCGAGGAGCTTGTTGCGGTTATCCAATACGAAGCGCACGAAGGTGTCTTCCTTGAGCGCCAGGCGTACTACGCCAGGAAGAAACGCATAAATGAACACGCCGAGTTTTTCGACGTTGTTGTCATCCCGTAGGGCGGCCAGTGAGGCTTCACCGGTTTTGTCTTTGATAAAGGGCAGGATCCTGGACTTGTTTTGCTCGATGGCGACCGCAACATAGCCAAGCAGCTTGTCTTTGCCGCTGACTTTTTTCTGTTTTTCGGCAGGGGTCGTCACTTCGGTGTCTTCGATGACCGCCAGGGCGAAGATTTCTTCAACCTCGGCCTCCACCTCTTCAAGCTCAGGTTCTGGCACAGCCCCCACCGGTGCCAACACTGGCGATGGCAGGCGCAGTTCAGGTTCAGCGTCCAGGTTGTTGCGTGCGTCTGCCAATGCATCATTGATCAGCGAGAAAAACTCTCCCAGCTCTTTCTCACCCACTTGAGTGAACGTGCCTATCTTGCGCGAATTGACATACAGATCGCGCTTCTCCAAGGCCAGGGCATCCAGGTGCCGCCAGAAGAACAGTCGCGAGGTATCAAAGACCATCTTCACCGCCAGCTTGCTTTCCCCTATCAACACCCCTTCTTTGGCACCGCCGAACAAGGTGTCGTCGATCAGCACCAACACTTCGTCTTCGCGCATGTTCGCGCCATAGGACTCCAGTGCCGCTTGGAGCTTTTTCTGTGGAATATGCGGGCGCACATAAACGCGCTCCAGGCCCAGACGCTGCGCCAGGTTGACCGTCACTTGCACGACGGCGTCGACCTGGGCAGGGCTGAGTTCCTGATTAGCGCCCGAGGATTTAGCGGCGGCCGGCTTGGCAACGGGCGCAACCTGGTCGGCGGGCTTGGCGCGCAGCCATTCCTGCACCAGCGAAAAACAATCGTGCAGATCGTCCTTGTCCGGCATGTTGAAGGCAATCGCCTGACGCTTGTTGAGGAACAGTTTGCTGCCCTTGATTTCCAGCGCGTCGATTTCCCTGTAGGAATAAGCGACTGCATCGCTGAAGGTCTCCCGGATCGCCAGGTAGTCCTGACCGATCAAACAACCATCCTTGCCGCTGCCGAACATCGTGTCGTCGATCAACACCACTACTTCGCTGGGGTCCACGGTCAGGCCATAGGCGGCAAGGGCGTTGCTGAGAAGTTTTTTTGGAATGTTGGGCGCCACATGCACCCGGCCCGAACTTGAATACTTATTGGCCTGCAAAAATTGCAACAGCGACATATCCCTATCTCCTCAAAGCATTTTTATCAGCATGTACACCGGGTACACACCGCAAGTCGTGGCACAGAATAGCACTAGGCCACTATCGTGATAACTGCTTCACGACAGCTCCAGCTTCCCGCGCAGTTCCTTCACCCGTTCCCGCTCCGCCCGCAACGCCCGCCTCAACTCACGATTCTCCATCTCCCGAATCTTCGCCCAGCGCGTCGCTGTGCGGCAGCCGCTGACAAACGTCCAGATCTCCCGCAACCGCAGGTACTGCATCAACAGCACCAGCAAAATCACGCCGATCAACACCAGCGCACCTGTCGAAACCATTTCCGACATACCCATGTCCTGCTTCCTTTTGGTGAGTTCGAGCGATCTCGAAGACAGCTACACGATATGTAGTCTTTTATTACAGGTCCATACTGTGGACAGATACAGGTAAAGTAATGGCACACATGGGAGGGGTCATGAAACGCAAGCAATCCATCGAACAAGTCCGTTGGGACCTGGCACTTCGCTATCGTTTGATCGAGACCGTTGCCTGGTGGGAGGGGCGCCTGACCACGGGGCACTTGATCCAGAGCTTCGGGATCAGCCGGCAGCAGGCGTCGAAGGACATCAACACCTACATCACCGAACATGCGCCCCGAAACTTGACATATGACAAGCAACTCAAGGGCTACGTACCGGGCAAAAATTTCAAGCCGCGCTTTATCGACGACAGTGCCAGCGCCTATTTGCACCTGCTGTACCAGAACAATGAGCGCGCGCCGCACATCGAAGGCCTGGCGTTGGCCTACGCCCATACCAAGGTGCTGGAGGTGCCGGACCGTACGATTCGCCCGCAGATTTTGCGCCCGTTACTAAAGGCTTGCCGCGAGGGGCTGCGGCTGGAAACCGAGTACGTGTCCCTGGCCAACCCCGAGCCGGAGATTCGTTTGATTGCGCCGCACACCCTGGTGTACACCGGAATGCGCTGGCATGTGCGGGCGTATTGCGAGAAGAACGGCAAGTACCGGGATTTTGTGCTTAGCCGCCTGCGCGGTGAGCCAGGATTGTTGGATAAGTCAGAGAACCTGATCGGCGATGACACCGTATGGGAAACCGAGGTAGACCTGGTGATCACCCCGGACCAGCGCCTGGCACCAGCACAGCGGGCGATTATCGAGACTGATTTCGGCATGGTCGACGGCCAACTGGTCATCCCCAGTCGCCAGGCGCTGGTGAAATATGTCCTGCAGCGTTATCAGATTGATCCGAAGAACCTGGACCACAAACCCGAAGCCCAGCAGATCGTGGTGAAGAACCTGCAAGAACTGAAGCCATGGCTCTACGACTGACGATTTATACAAAAAGTACAAATTAGACAATAAATGTAAATCCGGTTAGTGTCGCCTTTCCAGCCCCGCTCATCCCCAGGAAAGCACCATGGCCACCCTTCCGGATTTCAAGCTCGAAACTTACTTTTCCAAGTGGGAGTTTTCCGCGCGTTATCACATGACGGCTTCCGACGCCCAGAGCCTGACGATCAAGGAACTGCTGGCGATGGCCGACGCGGATGACCGCGAGGCGTTCGAGAACCTGGCCCTCGGTTACACCCAGACCTGGGGCCTGCCGGCATTGCTGGAGGTGATTGCTTGGACCTATGAACAAGTCCAACCCAAGGACTTGCTGTGTTTTGCCGGCGCCGAGGAAGGTTTGTACGTGGCGATGCACGCGCTGCTCGATGCCGGCGACCACGCGATTGTGGTGACGCCCAATTACCAGTCCGCGGAAACCATTCCCTTGAGCCTGTGCGAAGTCAGCGGCGTGGCGCTGGACCCCGCGCAAAACTGGACGCTGGATATCGATGCCGTGGCCGCTGCCATCCGGCCGAATACCAAGCTGATCTCCATCAACTTCCCCCACAACCCCACCGGCAAGATTCTGGAGCGCGAGCGCTTTGATCAACTGGTGGCGTTGTGTCGCCAGCATGGGATTTATCTGTTCAGCGATGAGGCGTACCGATTGCTCGGGCTCGGCGAGCAGTTGCCGGCAGTGGCGGATGTGTATGAACGCGGCGTGTCGCTGGCGGTGATGTCCAAGCCGTATGGCTTGCCGGGCCTGCGAATCGGCTGGGTTGCCTGTCAGGATCGTGACCTGCTGCTACGCATGGAGCGTATGAAACATTACCTGTCGATCTGCAATGCCGGACCGAGCGAGGTGCTGTCGATCATTGCACTGAAGGCACGGGACAAAATTCTCGCGCGGATTCATGGGTTGATGCGCCATAACATCGGCTTGCTGGATGGATTCTTCGCGGAGTTTGCCGAGCGTTTTGAATGGTATCGCCCGGATGGCGGTTGCATCGCCTATCCGCGTTACCTGGGCGCTGAAGGTGTCGAGCAATTTTGCAGTGACCTGGTGGAACGCACGGGTGTGCTGCTGTTGCCATCGAGCATTTATCACTCAGAGTTGGGGCCGGTGCCGCAGGATCGATTCCGTATCGGTTACGGCCGGGCACACATGGAAGAAGGCCTGGCGGTGTTCGCCGACTACCTGCGCGGGCAGGCCCGGTGAGCCCGGTGCCGCTGGCGGTTTACGGCTTGAGCGAACTGCGCACCGCGCTATTGCGCAAGGACATGTTGCAGGCGGTGGAGCAGGCATTGATCAGCCACTCCGAAGGGCGCGTGGTTGCACCGCCGCCGGGGGTGCTGCTGTTTGAAGACCCACCGGGGGATTGCCATATCAAATCCGGTTATGTGAGGGGCGGCTCGGTGTTTGTGGTCAAGCTGGCGATGGGGTTTTACGAGAACCCTTCCCGCGGCCTTGAGACCAATAACGGACTGGTGCTGGTGTTTGATTCCCACACGGGCAAGACCCTGGCGGTGCTCAACGATGAAGGCTGGTTGACCAGTTGGCGCACGGCAGCGGCGGGTGCGTTGGCGGCCAAAGCGGGAGCACCTTCGCAAGTGACGGCGCTGGGGATCATTGGCAGCGGGCATCAGGCGCAATTGCAGGCGCGCTGGGCTTGTGAGTTGCTGGGTATCAAGCAGGTGTTTATCTGGGGACGACGTTTTGACAAGGCCCAGCGCCTGGCGAAAAGCCTGGTGCATCAGGGGCTGGATGCGCAGGCGGCCGACAGCGTTGAAGCCGTTTTCGCACAGTGCAACGTGGTGATTACCTGCACGCCGTCGGCACAGATGATTGTGCCGTCGGCAGTGGTTAAAGCCGGTACACATATTGTCGCGTTGGGCGCCGACAGCCCCGGCAAGCAAGAGCTGGATCCACACTTGCTCAAACGCGCGCGGGTGATCATGACCGATGACCACGCACAGTGTGTGGACCACGGCGAAATGGGCCACGCGGTACGCGCAGGTTTGATTACCGAAGACGCCGACATTTCCCTTGGCCGAGTGTTGGCCGGTCAGGTACGCGGACGTTTCAGCGACGATGACCTGACCATCGCCGACCTCACCGGCCTCGCCGCCCAGGATGTGGCCCTGGCGACGTTGGCGGTGGAGCGGATACAGGCGCTGAACTGACAACCGTTCGGGCGCCTGCGTACAATCGTCTTCCTACTTTCCTCTGCCCGGTTTCCCCATGGTCGATATCGCGTTTATCAAGGCAACCGCCGATGGCATCGCCGCCCTACTCTTCCCGGACCTGGAAGCGGTGGTCCACGACGTGCGCAGCGGGCGCATCCTGCACATCGCCAATGGCTTTTCCCGGCGCAAGGTGGGGGATGAATCGCTGATCACCGATCTGCCGGAGTTGGCGGGCGGCCCGGACGTGGTCGGGCCTTATGAGAAAACCGGGCCCAATAGCCGCCACTTGCGCTCGATCACCATGGTGGCTCGAGATGAAGGCGGCGAGATCAGTGCGTTGCTGTGCCTCAACTTCGACGTGACAGCGCTTTCCCAGGTGCAGAAATTGCTCAGCGGGTTTGCAGTCGGCCAGCAGTCACAGGCGCGCCCTGAAGCCTTGTTCCGCAGTGACTGGCGCGAGCAGCTCAACGAGATTATCGAGGCGCTGGCGGCGGCGAATAATCTACGACCCAACGACTTTGGCCGTGCAGAAATCATCCAGGTGCTGGTCCAGGCACGCGGCCATGGGTTGCTGGATGTGCGCAATTTTGTCGATTACATCGGCGACTATTTCAAAATCTCCCGGGCCAGTGTCTACAACTACCTGCGGGCCGCCGCACAGGTGGAAACGCTGCAGTAGTCAATAAGCCGAATCGCTGTTTGGTGCAGCGCCGGGCTGCGGCTCGGCGCGCAAAGTCACCCCTTCTCGTAAGCCCAATCTGATTTTCCGGACCACTCGTCCAGCCCTCCTTTTGCTGTTGCAGACTCCGACGCCTTTTCTTCCCAGAGACGTCACGGATGACTGCTTCTTCGTCCCACATTGCCTTCATCGAACATGAGCTGGATGGCTTTCATCAGAGCCTGGCGGTCTATCGCCAACAGGTCAGTGCCTGGTATTCGCAGGCGCTGGACCATGTCAGTCATGCGGCGGATTTGCCGTCGCTGCTGGGGATGGATCGGATCATTCGGGTGGGTGATTCCAGCAAGTCGGTGAGCATGACCGACGATGACTTTTCGACGGTAGCGCGTTGCCCGGCGGGCGGTGTGCTGGAAATCGAAAGCACGTTCGAGTCGGTATATGACGTGCCGCTGGGCAACATCCCGGTTGAGGTGATCGGGCTCGATGACGGTAGCTCTACTGTCGTGATGCTCGATGAACAGGGCAAGGGTTCCCACACTTGTGTGGCCGGTGCGCGCTATCAGGTTCGGGTGCAGGGCGGCGTCTCGGCGCAGCAAGTGGAAGCGCTGTTCGCGTCCTACGACGGGCTGACGGCGGACCTGGAAAAGTGGCTTCGCGAACAATGGACAGGGTATCGGCCAGGTTGGGAGCAGTCGACTTCGAGCGCGATTGGCAACGGATTATTGGCCGGTGGTTGGGCGGCGATCACGCAGGTGTGGGACAGCATTTCGCGGGTGCAGGACATTCTCAAAGACCCGATGAAATTCGCTGAACAGCTGGGGGCAGAGGCCGGCAAGTTGGCGAAGCTGGCCACTGATGCGCCCCAGATCATGGAACAGGCCATGTTACTGGCCAGCGATGAGGCCGCGCTGTACCTGATGTTGCGTACGGCGATGATCTGGTTGGAGGCATTGCCGCCGAGTCAGGTCGCCGGAGGTAGCGCGCAAAGCCTGGCTGGGTTTGTGGTGTCGCTGCTGATTGATTTGGTGATCGCTGCCGTGCTGACCATTGCATTGCCTGCGGCGGGTATCGCTTACCTGAGCCTGCGGTTGATCAAGTACGGCAAGCAGATTCTCGATGCGGCCCTTGAGTTTGTTGCGGGCATCCTCACGATCATCAAAAGCTTTATGACGGCGGTAGATCGCTACAAAGCAGTGGCGGTTCGCGGGGTGGTCAGCGGGCTGAAAAAGGGCGGTATGCAGATGCGCTGGGGGGCGCGCAAAAACACGGTGCTCAGGCAGAAAGAACCTGTGGATGACGTGCCCGCCGCATCGAAAAACCCCAACGGCGATGCAGCGGTCAGTGCAGATAAAACCGCCACCCACGGTTGCCCGGTATCGATGGTGACCGGCGAGGAACTGCTGACCCTGACTGACGGCGAATTGGGCGGTTTACTGCCGTTTGCCTGGACCCGCCTGTATCGCACCAGTGCCGTGGAAGTGGACTGCGGGTTGGGATTTGGCTGGAGCCATTCGCTGGCCCAACGCCTGGCGGTGGTGGGTGATTCGGTGGTGTGGACCGATCACGAGAACCGCAGCACGACCTTTCCCCTACCCTCTGAAACGCGCCCGGCGATCAGCAATAGCCTGGCGCAAGCGTCGATTTATCTGGGCTCTGCGCCGGATGAACTGGTGCTGGTTCAGTCGTCTGGTTTTTATCACTTTCGCGACGGTGTGCTGACCTCGATCAGCGATGCGTACGACAACCGGTTGCGTATTTCCCGCGACGCTTTGGGGCGGATCGAGCGGCTGGATAACGGTGCCGGGCGCGCTTTTCTGTTGCGTTATGAGCGCGCGCATATCGTCGCCGTCGACTACCAGGTGCAACGCGCCGAGGGGCGTCAGGAATACGTTTGGGTCACTGAGCAGAACGTTGCTGCCTATCGCTATGACCACGCGTGGCGCCTGGTTGAGGCGACCAATGCGGCAGGTGAAAGCGAACGTTATCGGTACGACGACCAGCAAGTGATTCTGGCGCGGGAACTGGCCGGTGGGGCGAGTTTCTTCTGGGCGTGGGAACGGTCCGGTAAAGCTGCACGTTGTGTGCGGCACTGGGCGAGTTTTTCGCAGATGGACACGCGCTATGCCTGGGATGACAACGGCAGTGTCACGCTGTTTAACGCCGATGGCAGCCAGGAAGTCTACGTCCACGACCAGCACGCACAGCTGGTGCAGCGGATTGATCCGGACGGCGCGGAGCACTTCAAGTCCTACGACGAGCAGGGCCGGCTGACGGTTGAGCAGGATCCGCTGGGGGCGGTGACGGCGTATCAGTACGACGAAGCCGGTCGACTGATCGCGCTGTTTCCCGGTGATGACGAGCCAACGTCCTACGAGCATGACAACGGTTTCGTGCGGGTTGTGCGCCGTGGCGAGTCGGTCTGGACCTACCAGCGTAACGAGCAAGGCGATGTCACTCGTCAGACAGATCCTGACGGCCACATCACGGACTACAGCTACAACAAACGCGGCAAGCTCACAGGCATCTGGCACCCGGACGACAGCTGCCAGCGCCTCTACTGGAACGACCTCGGCCAGCTCATTGAAGAGCAACTGGCCAATGGCAGTGTGCGGCGTTATCGCTATGACGAGCTTGGGCGGCGGGTGGCCGTTGAGGATGAGCATGGCGCGCTGACTCGGTACCAGTGGGACGCTGTGGGTCGTTTGCTGAAGATCATCCAGCCTGGCGGTGGTGCTCGCGAATTCAGCTACAACGCGTACGGAAAAATCACTGCCGAGCGCGACGAACTGGGCCGGGTGACGCGCTACGAATATGCCGACGGCTTGCACCTGATCAGCCGCCGTATCAACCCCGATGGCACGCAACTCAAGTACCGCTACGACAACACCCGCCTGCTGCTGACCGAGGTCGAAAATGAGGTTGGGGAAACTTACCGGCTGGAGTACCACGCCAATGGGCTGATCCAGCAGGAAACCGGGTTTGATGGTCAGCGTACGGCCTACGTGTATGACCTCAATGGTCATCTGCTGGAAAAGACCGAATACGGCAACGATGACCGTCAGTTGATTACCGGCTATCAGCGCGACACAGCCGGGCGGCTCGTACGAAAAACCCTGCCCGACGGGAATGTCGTCGATTACGCCTACGACCGCCTGGGCAATCTCCTCAGCGTCGACGACGGCCATTGGCCGCTGCACTACGAGTACGACGTGCAAAGCCGCCTCAGCGCCGAACACCAAGGCTGGGGCACCCTGCGCTACCGCTACAACGCCTGCGGCCAACTCAGCCACCTGCGCCTGCCCGACAACAACCGTCTGGCGTTCAACCACGACAAGGGCGGCCACCTTGCCAGCGTCGACCTCAACGGCAAGACGCTGACCTCGCACCTGTTCAAATCCGGCCGCGAGCGCCAGCGTCAGCAAGGCCAACTGCTCAGCCATTACCACTACGACGAGCAAGGCCGGCTGCATGCCCATGCCCTGAATCATTACCGTCGCCAGTACAACTACGACAAGCGTGGCAACCTCAGCCGCATCCTCGACACCCGCAAGGGCCAGCACGACTACCACTACGACACGCTCGACCGCCTGACCCGCGCCGACCACGAGCAAGACCTGCAAGAGCGCTTCGTCCACGACCCCGCCGGCAACCTGCTGATGCAAGACCGCATCGGGCCGAGCGTGATCAAAGGCAACCGCCTGACGATGCAAGGTGACCGTCATTACGATTACGACGCCTTCGGCAACCTCCTACGCGAACGCCGGGGTCATGGGCAGCAGTTGGTGACTGAATACCGCTACGACTGCCAGCATCGACTGATCGGCGTCACCCAACCTGACGGCACTCAGGCCAGCTACCGCTACGACCCATTTGGCCGGCGCACCGGCAAAATTCTCAACGGTCAGAGCACCGAGTTTTTCTGGCAAGGCGATACGCTGGTCGCTGAGCACAGCGCTGATCATCACCAAAGCTACGTCTACGAACCTGACAGCTTTCGTCCGCTGGTCCTGCTCGAAGGCTTCGGTCCGGAAGATGTAAAGCCCTTCCACTACCAACTCGACCACCTCGGCACCCCGCAAGAACTCACCGCACCGACCGGCGAAATCGTCTGGTCTGCGCACTACCGCGCCTACGGCCAAATCGCCCGGCTGGACGTCAACAGCGTCGACAACCCGCTGCGTTTTCAGGGTCAGTACTTCGACCAGGAAAGCGGGCTGCACTACAACCGGCATCGCTACTACAATCCGGACAACGGCCGCTATTTAACGCCCGACCCGGTGAAACTGGCGGGTGGGTTGAACGGATACCAGTACGTGCCCAACCCGACGGGGTGGGTGGATCCGTTGGGGTTGAATACGTGTCCGGGTGGGGGGGGGTGTAGGCCGGATATCGGAGGAGCCGGAAACCCTGCAGCGAACTCAACGGTTAATGAAGGACAGCCTGCTTTACCCCTTCTGACACCGACCGAAAGACGGACGCGAATGGGTGAGCTAGCGGAGGCAAACGCTTACCGACGGTTGGATGAACTTGAACGGGCGACACCTGGCGCGCACTTTCTGGAAAAGCACGGTGCCCAGACCACCTTGGCATCTCAACTTGAGAGAGTGATGACTGCTAGAAACCCGACCACCGGCATAGTTGAGGCCTACCCGACAGGACGAAGAGCGGGGCAGCCTAGGCCGCCTAGCGCTGCAACGCACTTTCTAAGCCATCGAGATCAGTTGAACGCAATTTACCGTGCGCAACTTGTACTCAAGCGAACTAACATGGCTACGTCTAGGGAGCCGATAGATATGGGAAGGATAATCGGCGAAGGTTACAAAAGGGATGGCCTCGAATTTGGCCAGCAAAGAAAAGCCAAAGTAATATTAGACATAGATGGACAACCAAAAACTGCATTTACGGACTTTTAATATGAAATTAACTCCAAAGCTTTCCATCATCAGAAGTCTACTATTCACCTACTGTATAGAAAATACAGACGACCTCGAACGTGAAAGTATAATCGTCTCTAAAAACGTCAATCATGATGAGGAACTCACAGAGCTTTTTGATGAACTGACCAAACCAGAGTTCGTCGCCTATGGCTACGAAGAGCGGCAGTGGTATATTGACACGCTCAATCACTTCCTGAGCACAGACGAAACCTTCGACTCCGTCTTCTATCTATTTGATACATCGTTTGAAGATGAAATCTCTGACCGGCGCCAATTTATGAAAATCCTACTTGAGTGCCTTACTCGCTACCAATCAGAGATTACAAACAGCAATGCGAACCAGTGAAAGCCTCTATATTAATTCGCCGACTCTCAAAAAAATAAACACCAGAGGCGACGTAAATTCCATGAAACCGAGATCACAACTTAAGACTCGAAAATGCAGCTTTCCGTCATAACCTAAGCCATGACAAGAGAGACACGTAAAATGGAACCTTTCACGAATGAAGATAAACACGACAACCCTGTTGTCCGGCTTGAAATGCAAGACTGCGGGAGAGGATATATGCCAAATACAAAAGTCCCTAAAAACTTCATACTCGACGAAACCGCTGTCGTAAAGTTTTGCCCGCGAAACAAAAAAGCCCTATACCCCACCTCCTGTTAACACTCGCCAATGCTAAAGCACCCTTTTTTGGACGTACCATATCAACCCACCATCAGAGAATTCCTTGGAGACTTTGACATATACGACCGAGAAGATACTTTAGGTGCTGAGTTTCAAGAGTACGACATGAATTCACGTTCTGATCGAGAGCGGCTAATAAGAAAATATATTTCCGAAAGAAAAACGCATTTAAGCTACAGACATCGTTACGTCCTTCTCAAAGAACTAGCCAAAACTTTAGAAAATGAAGATTACGATTTCAAATCTTTGTTTGAGGACGACCCAGAGGAATACAGTTCTATGCCTTACGATTGGGATGAAATGAAAGACCCTAGAGCGTTTTTTGAAGACATATATCAAATTTTGAAAGTTGACTGGGAGGCTGATATTTCGAGGGTTTCTAAGGAAAATCCGGATACCTGGTAGCAGCCCTTTCTGGGTAACTGACAAGGAACTAACGTTCTTAGTCCATATGGATGACCATGACTGCGTAAGCTGGGCATAGACCGCTTCCAAAGACAGCAATGGTTAATATGGAGTCAACCTACCTTCTTGCGAACAATTCTCACCCCCGTTACCATCCGCCCCACCTAACCACTCCCCTGAGCGTCGCCCCCCGCCATGCCCGACGATCCCGGCAACCGCAACCTCGGCCCGCTCTACCGCCGTCACCGCAGTGAACTCCTGGCCTACCTCACTCGCCGGGTAAACTGCCGCGAAACCGCTAACGACCTGTTGCAAGACGCGTTCATCCGGCTGATGAACAGTGAACTCGCGCAGATCGGCAACATACGCGCTTTCCTCTACCGCATCGCGAATAACCTGAGCATCGACCACGCCCGGCGCAATCGCGTGCGCGGCGTCAACGATGACCACGAGTTGGACACCCTGACCGGCGACGCCGACCCGCAAAACAGCGCGATTGCCGGTAATACGCTGGAGCATCTGCAACGTTTGATCGATGGTTTGCCCTCGCCCACCCGGGAGGTGTTTCTGCTGGCTCGGGTCGAGCAATTGAGCTACAAGGAGATTGCCGCGCGCCTGGGTATTGATGCCCGCGCCGTCGAGCGGCATTTGAACAAGGCCATGGCCCATTGCACTGCTGTCCTGCAAGCAACCGAGTCCCGATGAACGATCAACCCTTTTCCCCGCCCTCCGAACGTGATCAGCAAGCGCTGGATTGGTTTACGTGCCTGCGCCGTGAAAATGTAACGACCGAGCAGCTCAAAGAGTTTGCCCTGTGGCGTGCCGAGCCATTGAATGCCCACGCTTACCAAAACGCCGAGACGCTCTGGCGGTTGCTGGAACGCCCCGCGCGAGCGGTGCGTCGGCAAGATCGACGTCGGCCGGTCACCCGGCGCTGGGCTTATGCGGCGGCGGCTTGCCTGGTGCTGGCTGCCGGGACGATAACGCTGGGTTCTGCACCGTTCGGCACTTGGGGCAGTGATTACGCCACCACCACAGGGCAACAGCAGGACATCACCCTGGCTGACGGTTCGCGCCTGCATTTGGACAGTGACACGGCCCTCGACATCAAAATGAGCGGTGATGAGCGTCGGGTAAATCTACGTTCAGGCCGTGTGTACCTGCAGGTCAGTCACGATGGTCGGCCCTTTGTAGTTCAGGCTGGCGGCACTCGAGTGATGGTATTGGGCACCGAGTTTTCGGTCGCGCATTACGCGAAAAACGACGAAATCATTCTGCTGCGCGGCAGCGTAGAAGTGGCCGCCGCCGGGCAACATCAGCGCTTGCAGCCTGGCGAACAACTTCGGGTGGTGAGCGGCAAGGTGCAACAGCCGCAAACTGTCGATGCCGAACGCCTGCTGGCCTGGCGCGAAGGCCAGTTGCGTGTGCGGGATGCGCCATTGCGCGAAGTGCTTGAGGAATTGGTGCGTTATCAGGGCGGGTATGTCATCTGGCTCGACGATAAGGTCGGGCAACGCACCATCAGCGCCAGCTTCAACCTGCACCAGATCGACAGCGCCCTTGATGCCCTGATCAGCAGTCAAAAATTGCGCACCACCGCCCTCACCCGTCGCGTGCTGATCGTGCGCGGCTGACCTTTCGCAAAATTATTTTCGTCCTCCACGGTAATTTTCAATTCTGCTGCGTCTCACCCCGCACTTAGGAAGCATTATCATTTGTATCTCGGGGGAGGACACATGCAGTCTCTACACGTCACAGGGTTCAAACGTTTACCGCTGACCATCGCGCTGATGGGGGTCGGGCTGTTGCAGCCGGTCGCCCTGGCGCAGGCAGCCGAGCAAAAGGCGAGCGAGGTAAACACTCAGCGCTTCAATTTTGATATCGCCCCGCAAACCCTCGCGGACGCGCTTGATCAGTTCGCCAGCCAAAGCGGCTATCAAGTGATCTATGACGCGCAGCAAGCCAAGGGCCTGCGCAGCACCGGGTTGAATGGCCAACTCACGGCGCAGGAAGCGCTGGTGCGACTGACCCGCGGTACCCAGGCGCGTTTCAACCAGCCCAACGCCAGCAGCTTTGTCATCGACATCCCGGCCTCAACCGGCGACACCCTGCAATTGCCCACCGTGAGTATTTCCGGCAAGGCGCCCGGCTCCACCACCGAACACACCGGTTCCTACACCACCCAGTCTTCCAGCAGCTCCAACCGGCTGAACATTCCCCTCAAGGAAACGCCGCAGTCGATCACCGTGATCACCCAGCAGCGTATGGAAGACCAGAAACTCTCCAACCTGACGGATGCCCTGGAAGCCACGTCCGGCATTACCGTGGTGCGTGAAGGGCTGGGTGCGGATTCCGACGCCTACTATTCCCGTGGATTTCAGATCCATAACTATGAAATCGACGGCGTGCCGACTTCTTCGCGGATGGACAACTACACGCAAAACACCGCGATGTACGACCGTGTCGAAGTGGTACGCGGCGCGACCGGCCTGATCAGCGGCATGGGCCAGCCATCCGCCACAATCAACCTGATTCGCAAACGCCCAACCGACACGGCACAAGCCACGATTCGCGGCGAAGCCGGTAGCTGGGACCGTTACGGCACCTCGGTAGACGTCTCCGGGCCGCTGACCGATGCCGGCAATATCCGTGGCCGCCTGGTGCTGGATTACAAAAACCAGCACGCCTGGGTCGACCGCTACAAGCAGGATTCCAACCTGGTCTACGGCATCAGTGAGTTCGACCTCAGTGAAAGCACGCTGCTGACCGCCGGTTTCAGCTACCAGACCGTGCACAGCAATGCCCCGCCGCGCAGCGGTTTCCCGCTGTTTTTCAGCAATGGCCAGAGAACCGACTTCAAGCGCGCCTACAACACCGCAACGAATTGGTCCTTCTACGATCACGATCAAACCAGCGTTTTCACCTCGCTGGAGCAGAAGTTCGATAACGGCTGGAGCGCCAAGGTCGATTTCAACCACACCGAAAACAAGTACGACTCGGCCATCGACTTTCTTTCAGGCTCCATCGACCCGGCCACCGGCCTGGGCGGCGTGGTGATCCCGAACAAGTTCCAGGGCAACCCCAAGCAAAACGCGATCGATGCCTACGTCACTGGCCCGTTCGAGTTCATGGGCCGCGAGCATGAGTTGATTGCCGGCATCAACCTGTCACAGATCCGCAATACCAACGCGCCGGACTATGGCGGCTGGATGCGCGCCTGGACCGGATACGATGGCGCCATCGGTCCGATCCAGGACTGGAACGGCAGCGCCAACACACCGAACTTCGTCAAGAAAGGTGAGCAGAACTTCAAGGAAAACCAGTACGCCGGCTACATCACCACGCGCTGGCACCTTAACGACGACACCAGCCTGATCCTCGGTAGCCGCGTGATCGACTGGAAGCAGACCGACGAAACCCGCTACACCGACCCCGACTACACCGATATCAGCCTCAAGCGCAAAGAAAACGGCGTGGTGATCCCGTACGCCGGCATCGTTTATGACCTCAGTGAGGTGTGGGCGGTGTACGCCAGCTACACCAAGATCTTCAACCCGCAAAGCGAGCAGACGGTCACCGGTTCCTACCTGGAGCCTCTGGAAGGCACGGGTTACGAGCTTGGGGTCAAGGCCAGCCTCAATGACGACACGCTGAATGCCAGCCTAGCGCTGTTCAAGCTTGAACAAGACAACCTGGCACAACAGGACGGCACGTCCCTGACACCCGCAGGCTGGCAGGCCTACACCGCCGCCAAGGGCACCACCACCGAGGGCGTCGAACTTGAACTCAACGGCGAACTCGCCCCGGACTGGAACATCGCCGGGGGTTACACCTACAGCGTCAGCCGAAACTCCGACGATCAGCGCATTTCTACCCAGATTCCGCGCCACAGCCTGAAGTTGTTTACGTCCTACCGTCTTTCCGGCTCCCTGGACAAACTCACCGTGGGCGGCGGCTTCAACTGGCAAAGCAAAACCGGCTTCGACATGCGCTATTACACCCAGCAAAGCTATGCGGTCGCCAACGTGATGGCCCGCTATGAAATCACCCACAACCTCTCGGCGTCGGTCAACCTGAACAACCTGTTCGACAAAGAGTATTTCACCACCACCAGCGGGGGCGTCTACGGTGCACCACGCAACCTGATGACCAGCTTCAAGTACGACTTCTGATCGTCGCCTGGCTGGACGGTGAGCCGAATAGCTTGCACAATCGGCTCACCATATGAGCCGAATAAGGCTTCTATTCGGCTCACGCACCCGAGCAGGCCTCCATGGATAACCCGCACTGGATCTGGCAACAACCCGACTGGCCGCACTTTCACTGGCAACCTGAGCGCCTGGCGCCCTTGCTGCGTGAATGTGCGCAGGCCCAGGGCACGTTGCTTGGAATGCTTTGCTCTGTCACTCGGGCACAGAGCACAGAGAATGAACTGGACGCACTGCTGCAAAACATCCTGAGCTCCTCCGCCATCGAAAACGAGCAGTTGAACGTCGGCTCGGTGCGCTCATCCCTGGCCCGCCGTTTGGGCCTGGAAAAATTGCAGGAAGACCCTGTAAGCCGGCGCAGTGAAGGTCTTGCTGACCTGATGATTGACGCCACTCAGCAGTTCGCCCAGCCGTTTACGCTCACCCGCCTGTTCAATTGGCATCGATGGTTGTTTCCTGCTCAGGAAGGCCATTTTTCCGCGCATGCCATGAACGTTGGGGCGCTGAGGGGCGATGAGCCGATGCAGGTCGTGTCGGGGCGGCTTGACCGACCGACCGTGCATTTCGAGGCGCCACCCCGGCCAGGACTGGAGCAGGCGCTGGACGAGTTTCTCGAATGGTTTGAAGCCAGCCGAACTCATGCCGCGCTGGACCCATTGCTGCGGGCAGGCCTGGCGCATTTCTGGTTCGTCACCCTGCACCCCTTCGATGACGGCAATGGCCGCCTGACACGAGCAATCACGGACCTTGCGCTGGCCCAGGCGGAGCATCAGGCGATCCGTTTTTATGCCATGTCTGCGAGCATCCTGGAGGACCGTGCCGGCTATTACCGCGCGCTGGAAACCAGTCAAAAAAACACGTTGGACGTCACCGATTGGCTTGAGTGGTTCCTGCAAACACTGCTGCGCAGCCTGCGCCAGGCCATGGCGCAGATTGACCGGGGACTGGGCAAAAACCGTTTCTGGCAACACCACCAGGGCCAACGACTTTCCGCCGAGCAGATCAAGGTGCTGAATCGCTTGCTCGATGGCGGCGAAAGGGGCTTTGAGGACGGAATCAGTGCCGCTCAATATCAATCCGTAGCGAAAGTGTCCAAGGCCACTGCAACTCGACATTTGGCCGACCTGCTGGAAAAAAACTGCCTGATCAAGCTGCCCGGCGGTGGCCGGAGTACGCGCTACCAAATTAAACCGCAAGACGATTGATTCCTAAGGCAAACCTACCCGCTCATTTGCCCCAATCCCCCATGTCTGCTAGTGTCGCGCCGGTTTACCGTCAACCGGAATAGCCGCCATGGCCCGCAAAAAAGTTGCACTCGATTTCGAACAATCCCTCGCCGACCTGCAAACCCTGGTCGAGCGTCTGGAGAACGGCGAGTTGTCGCTGGAAGACTCGTTGACGGCATTTGAGCAAGGCATCGGCCTGACCCGCGACTGCCAGAGCGCGCTGGCGCAGGCAGAGCAAAAGGTCCAGGTGTTGCTGGAACGCGACGGGGAATTGGCCGAAGAGCCTTTCGATGCGGAACAGCCTGAATGATCGACGCCTATCAGGCCGGCAGCCAGGCCCGTGTGAATGCTGCACTGGAGCCGCTGTTCGTCGCGCCAAGCCCTGAACTGAACCGCTTGTATGAAGCCATGCGCTACAGCGTGATGAACGGCGGCAAGCGCGTGCGCCCGTTGCTCGCCTACGCGGCCTGCGAAGCGTTGGGCGCGCCGGCGGAACAAGCCAACGGCGCGGCCTGTGCGGTAGAACTGATTCACGCTTATTCGCTGGTGCACGACGATTTGCCGGCGATGGACGATGACGATTTGCGTCGCGGCCAGCCCACCACCCATAAAGCCTTTGATGAAGCCTGTGCGATTCTGGCCGGCGACGGTCTGCAAAGCCTGGCGTTCAGCGCCTTGCTGGACCCGACGCTGAGCAGTGTGAATGCCGAGATCCGCCTGCGCATGGTCACCGCGCTGGCAGTGGCGGCGGGCCCGGCCGGCATGGTCGGCGGCCAGGCGATTGACCTGGGCTCGGTCGGCCTGAAGCTCGATCAACAAGCCCTCGAATATATGCATCGCCACAAGACCGGCGCGCTGATCGAAGCCGCCGTGCACCTCGGCGCCCTGGCCAGCGGCCGTGCCGAAGCCGCGCAATTGGCGGCCTTGCAGACCTACGCACGGGCCGTCGGCCTGGCGTTCCAGGTGCAGGACGACATTCTCGACGTTGAAAGCGATACCGCGACCCTGGGCAAACGCCAGGGCGCCGATATCGCACGGGACAAACCGACCTATCCTTCACTGCTCGGGCTGCAAGCCGCCAGGGCTTACGCCTTTGAGCTACGGGACCAGGCGCTGGACGCCCTGCGACTTTTCGACGCAGCCGCCGAGCCATTGCGTGACCTGGCGCGGTATATCGTCGAACGCCGCCACTGACTACTACGGCCTTTGCCACCGCATATCAGCCAAGTTCGGCGCTCTGCGTGGGCAGTTTGCAATGCTTGAGGTAAACTGCCGCCTCTTCTATACCTATAACGATTCGCCTGATGCCCACGACGTTTCAAGAGATTCCCCGCAAACGCCCGT
>Ga0247816_10000227_pt1 | contig 34174 bp, 25 predicted proteins | sample UWRJL209509C1_FD_179930 | JGI IMG/M metagenome (GOLD analysis project Ga0247816, IMG submission 179930) | Plant litter microbial communities from Arlington Agricultural Research Station in Wisconsin, United States - UWRJ-L209-509C-1 | ecosystem: Environmental > Terrestrial > Plant litter >...
GGTGAAGTGAAGAAGGAATACGCCGACCTGCTGCGTCGCGCCGACCACATCTTCATCGAAGAACTGCGCAAGGCCGACTGGTACCACAAAGTCAGCCAGGCGTTCGTGGTGTTCCAGCCGGTTAAGTCCGTGGGTGTTGTAGGCGATGGCCGTCGTTACGCGTGGGTTGTTGCGCTGCGTGCCGTAGAAACCATCGACTTCATGACCGCCCGCTGGGCACACCTGCCATACGAACTGCTGGAAACCGTCAGTGGCCGTATCATCAATGAGATCGAAGGTATTTCGCGCGTTACGTATGACGTGTCGAGCAAGCCGCCGGCGACCATTGAGTGGGAATGATCCCGCGTCCGGCATTGCCCGGCACGATCTAGCAAAAAATGCCCTTAAGCCCGCGTAATTGCGGGCTTTTGGCTTTTTGGGTCTGGCAAATTCGGGTAGCGTTCTGCATCGCCAAGCACGGTGTTTATGTGGCATGGTACGGGGTACCGACTGCATCTAATGCCATGCATGACGCTCAATACCATGTCTCTTGTTCCAGAGTTGGCATGGTATCGAGTTGGCCTGAAGGCCCGGTTTTACTGGGGATTGACCCCATTTTTCCGCGCTTTTCAGGGCATGGTATTTTTTCATGGAAATAGTGGAAGCCATGCTCACCGATACCAAGCTTCGAAATCTCAAAGCCCAGGACAAGCTCTACAAGGTGATCGACCGTGACGGCTTGTACGTGGCCGTCACCCCAGCCGGCTCGATCTCCTTTCGCTACAACTACTCCATCAACGGCCGGCAGGAGACCATCACCTTCGGTCGTTATGGCTTAGGGGGGATCACTCTGGCAGAGGCTCGCGAGCGGCTAGGGGAGGCGAAGAAGATGGTCGCCGCTGGCAAGTCTCCAGCTAAGGAAAAAGCGCGTGCGAAGGCGCGCACGAAGGGTGCTGAGACTTTTGACGCTTGGGCTGAAAAATGGCTGCGCGGTTACCAGATGGCGGACTCGACGCGAGACATGCGTCGATCAGTCTACGAGCGTGAGTTGAAGCCGAAATTTGGCAATCAGAAGCTGGTCGAAATCACCCATGAGGATCTGCGTGCGCTGACGGATGCCATAGTGGAGCGGGGTGCCCCTGCAACCGCCGTCCACTCACGGGAGATCGTGCTGCAAGTCTTCCGTTGGGCCATTGAGCGTGGCCAGAAGATTGAAAACCCGGCCGATCTGGTACGGCCTGCCAGCATCGCGAAATTCGAGCCACGCGACCGTGCGTTGACGCCCGATGAAATTGCGCTGATGTACCAGTACATGGACAGAATCGGCACCGCGACCTCTGTTCGTGCAGCGGCCAAACTCCTCCTGCTGACGATGGTGCGCAAGAGTGAGCTGACCAATGCGACGTGGGGCGAGATCAATTTCAGCGAGGCGCTGTGGACGATCCCCAAAGAGCGGATGAAGCGTCGTAACCCTCATTTGGTGTTTTTGTCCCAGCAGGCATTGGATTTCTTCATCGCGTTGAAAACCTTGGCGGGAGGTTCAGACTACGTTCTGCCGTCACGCTACGACTCTGATTTGCCAATGAGTGCGGCCACGGTCAACCAGGTGCTGACACTCACCTATCGCCTTGCCCAAAAGGAAGGGGTGCCCCTAGGCAAGTTCGGGCCCCACGACCTGCGACGCACGGCCAGCACGCTGTTGCATGAGGCTGGGTACAACTCCGACTGGATCGAGAAGTGTCTTGCGCACGAGCAGAAAGGTGTGCGCGCCGTCTACAACAAGGCCGAGTACCGTGATCAGCGTCGTTCGATGTTGCAGGACTGGGCAGATATGATTGATGAATGGACGCTTAAGAAACCCCGGAAATCAAATGGTTAGATGGCATAATCGCCTTCATATCAGCTAATCGCTTGATAGGAAATCGTCCTATATTTACCAGTGGTTTCATCGATGCGGGCTAGTCATTTGTATTTGACGTGACCACTCGTACGCATGGCTGATAGGAGGGCGGCCGTCATTAGCGAAGGGCAGGTGTCGGCTTAAAAGCAGTCATATACGTCAGCTTGGGAGAGTTCATTGGTTTCTGAAAATACTTTCCCGTAACATTTGCTAGGTATAATTTTCCGCTGCAGTGTCGCCCTGAATGGCTCTCAAGGTTTTGAGTCCCATAGAGTTGGAGCTTGCTTTAAAAATATTGAAGTAATCAGTCAGGACTTTGTTTTTACTGACATTAGGTCTAGGCGCTCCGCTAGCGGTTAAGAAAACTATCAGTTTCTCAATTAGTTCTGCTCTGAACGAAATGGAGTTCTTGCCATCAATAAGAATTGCAGTGTCAGGCATTCCAGAAAATTCAACTAACGCTGATGCGGCGAAGAGCGGTTTCTTAATTTGCGCGGATTTAGCAATTAGGATCGTGCGCACGCACCATGCAATACGCTTGTTTAGCAAGGTGAAATTTCTAAAATCAGGCCCGGAGTCGACTAGGAACCATGCTAAATCAGATGCTTGTGATACTTCAAGTAGGTAGTTTTCTTTATAGCGAAAAGTGGATTTTAGCTCATTTAGCTCTCCAAAGGATTCATATAGCTCCTTGGACTCAGAGCATATGTGTAGAATGAATAGATCTCCTTCTGCGGCTCGCTCAAGTGCTAAAGGTAAAGGATAGCAGGCAACGTTTGTTTTGCCGTTAACCATCATTCGGTACTCATCGTCGTCGGTGATTGCAAATAAGTCCACGTCAGACTGTTCGCTATTGTCACCGCGAGCACGGCTTCCATATAGGGCTAATGCCAAGATCGCCATTTAGCGCACCCTGCAAATACGATTGATTACAGTTGGGACGAAGATGGCGTACCACCAAAGTCCGAAAATAGCATTCGCACCGTATAGTGCTTGCGTTTTCCACTCTAATGCAGAGGTCGCGTGCTTGGTATACCCTACCAGGAGTGTGATATCTAAAGATTTAATAAGGGAAAGCTTCCATGTGGCTGTTGGAGTTTCCGATTGGCCTAGAATGAAATAAATTAAAGCAAAAATCGCTATTAGAAGAAGCCCGATAGAAGCAGCTCGTGCAAGGTTTCCTCCCCAGCCATTAAGCGTGCCAGATAAGCCTATGACTAATTCTTCAAGTTTGCACAGTGCTAGAGAGCCCATGTTGCGGATTTTATTTTTTCCGCTAGTAATCTGGAATTTTGCTTGCTGTTTTTTTGCACGAAGCGATTGCAGTAAATAAACTTTCACTGATTCGTAGTAAACTGAGTCATCAGCGTTTCTTTCATTGTTGGAGAGAACGACGCGAGCGAGCTTCATCTTTGTTTCCTCTAGCCGCATAAGTTGGTATGCTGGGCTAGAGTTCCCGTTTTGACTTAATACGTTGGTATCTAAATTGGTGAATCCGGAAGAGATAAAGCTTTCAGGGTTTCCGATCATAGTGTCATAAAGTTTGGTTTCGGTTCCTGAAATGCCTGAATCGCTCCACTTGCAGTTGTTGAATTGACATTGTTCAAAAGTTGCAAGGGTAAATGAGCACTTGCTAAAGGTGCAGTCGGTGAACTTTGTTCCGCGCCAAGTAGTTGACCCGAAATCACATAAGTCAAAATCACAGTTATTAAAAGCAAGTCCTGGATTGAAAAATCCGATGAAATCGCACTCTCTAAACTCGTAGGTCTTAACTGTCCACCCTCTAGCTGAAACAGTGTCCAAAGTTTTTTGAAGCATGTCGGAGCTGCATAAAGCCTGTTTGACACCTGTTGTTTTTCTTGTGTCCCACATAAACGAGCTGGTAGGGCCCTTGCAGTTGGGATTAAATATAGGTTCCCAGTAACTTCTAAGGCGCTTAGGTCTCTGCTTTAGAGTGCGAATGGCGCTTTTCCCGTTTGGTGGATTTTCGGTCGGTGGCTGTGTGTTCATGGTTTCCATTTTTCTTAGTGAGTCCGTTCGTTAGGCTCGATTCGTTAGTGACAGACTTTTTGCGCTATTAGTTTAGTGATGCTCAATATTAATCTATGCAAGCGACTAAAGCGAGAGTCTAGCCCATCGCCAACGCTAGTCATATTGACCTCTTCTGGTCGAAGGCTGCTCAGTATGAAAGGTTGCATTGGGTGGTAGTTGCCGGTCGTGGATGTCTGCTTTCGTCCATTGGTTTGCGAAGGGCGGTCAGGTCGCATGCAAACGTGTCCCCACCTGGGTGCACTACGCAGCTCGATCGCACTCACGATTTGGAAAGTCGGAAGCAATCAGGAATTGAGCGAAGAGCTTTGGATACCGCTTGGCGCTCGATCTCCAGCCTTCGAGCAATTTCTGACTGATTGAGGCCGAATTTTTGCAGCACGAGGATTTGCTTTCTTCGGTCTGTCAGCTTCATGTCCACCATGCGTCGAGCGAGATTTCTTAGCTCCGCTTCGTCCCCTAGGTGTAGGGTTTGGCTAAGCATGTATCGAAAGATATATGCGTCGACGAGCTCGTCACCTGACTTTGCCTTAGGCTCTACTCGTATCGCGCATTGTCTGCTCAGTCTGGCCAGTTCTAGGTCGAACTGCGCTACAGATCTCATTGCTTGTCTGTATGCCGGGTTCCAGTGTCCATCTAGTGTCTTTGGGCGGTGGGTGGTGCAGTACAGGTTGCTCAGGCGTAGGTGTTCATCAAGGTCACGCTGACCTCCACCTTCTGCGAACAATGCTAGCTCTGCTCGCGTGCCGCAGAATCTACAAAATCCCTTCAAGCGTTGACCGTTCAAACCGCCCATATCCTGGTTAGACGGTTGCTTGCGCTTACATGCCAGCACCAGTTCTATCAACGTCTCAAGCGTCGCAATGAAGCGGCGATCATCTTCCGACTGCTTGTCATGCGTCAGAACAAAAGCTCGTAGCAGTTGACGCTGTAGGCGAACCATGGCGGCAACACCAACCAGCTGCATGATCGCGCTGAACGCTACATTCGTTCCCGCTCCCGGTATATGGCCCTGATAACGCGATGGAAGCGTTTCGGCGTATGCCGCTACGGCAGGGTCGATAAGCTCTCCGACCAAGCGAATGATCGAATAGCGTTTAGATGCTGTGGAGTAGGGCTCCCAGAGATCAAGGAATCGGTGTAGAGCCTCTGTGACGGAGGCGTCACACCCATCCCAAATAGCTATGGTCGATTGTTTTTTCATGTCAACCATTTTAGCCAATCATTCTGTCGAAGCAAGAGGCACCTAAAGGCACGATCAGGCACACATTCGCTGTGACTGGTAGGGCCTAGCTATGCATCCATCGAGCAAAAAACTCATCGACAAAAAAACACTCTTGGCGATGATCCCGCTGTGTGAGCGCACGATCTATAACTTTGAAATGAAGGGTAAATTCCCACGTCGCATTGCGGTGAGTAGCCGTAAGGTAGTTTGGGATTTGGCGGAGGTAGAGCAATGGATTGATACATGCAGGGAGGCCGGCCCCGCTCCAAGGCCGGGAATGGCAGTCTGAGCGGTGCGAGTCGGGCCTGAGGGAAGGTTGATATCGAGTCCTTGCTCAGACAATGCAACCGCTCGGGTAGAGTTGACTGGCGCAAGCTCACAGCTTGCGCTTTTCAGTTCTCAGGACGAAGCGCAGATGTACCACGACAGCAAGAGAGCGGGTTTTTTCTCGTTGCTCGTCGACTCCCGAGGCGAAAAGCGTCAGTCTTCTCATCGCTTAGCTGATTTGCCAAAGGTACTGAGTTTGTTGGACAAAAAACGTGACACGTGGATGTCCCAAGCTGAGTTTATTCAACCTAATAGGCGAGTCGTTAACCTTTTGCGGCTTGGTCTGCTGTTCGCCGACCTTGATACCTACCGAGTGCCAGCACTGGTCGGGCGTACGCCCGAGGCACTGGCGGCATCCGTACTGTATTTTTGCGGTGAGGAAGGTTTGCCGCTTCCGTCCGTGCTGATTTACAGCGGTCGGGGCATACAGGCCAAGTGGCTGCTGGATGGCACGATTCCGCGCCAGGCCCTGCCCCGTTGGAATGCTTGCCAACGCTACCTTGTTGATCGCCTCGCGCACGTAGGCGCTGACTCGATGGCCAAGGACGCCAGCCGTGTGCTGCGCATCGTGGAGACGGTCAACAGTAAGAGCGGGGAAGTCTGCCGCGTTGTTCATGTCCAGACCGGCGCAGACGGCGAACCGATTCGATACAACTTCGAGTATCTGGCTGAGGCGCTGCTACCTGCGGCACGCTGGACAATCGAGCAGCAGCGGGAGGAACTGGCCGAACAGCGTGAGCGGCGCGCCACGAAAAAGCCTTTCCTTTTGGTGCCCGGCGGCAAGGCCGGCAATCTGCGTGGGTTCTCCGGTAGACAGCTCGCATGGGATCGCCTCGAAGACCTGCGCAAGCTCGCTGAGTTGCGCGGCGGCGTCAGCGAGGGCAGCCGGATGCAGCACTTGTTTTGGCGGCTGAATTTCCTGCTGCTGTCAGGGGCGACCAACAGCAAGCAGATGTACCACGAAGCGGCCGCGCTGGCCCGCGAGCTTGACCCGCAATGGAATAGCCGCTCGAAAGAGCTTATGACGCTGTTCAGCAAGGCCAAAGCCTATGAGGCCGGGGAAAAAATCAGCTTTGGTGGCAAGGACTACACACCGCTCTACACGCCGAAGAACGACACGCTTATCAACTTGTTCGGGATCACCACTGACGAACAGCGGCAGCTCAAGACGATGATTGGCTCGGCCATGGCACGAGAGCGCGACAGGAAGCGTCACGAGGATAAGCGGCGTGCCAACGGCGCGCTGGATCGAGCGGCGTATGAAAGTAACTCCTTGAGTCGTAAGCGGCCGTGGGAAAGCCTTGGGATGAGTCGTGCAACTTGGTACCGCGCTGGTAAGCCGGCAGAACCTGGAAATCCCTGAGACAAGTCCGTCCGTATTACTAATGGCGAAGCCCCCTGTGCTTTTTTCAGGTAGGTTTCACCTAGCTGTCGACTGCGGCTAGGTTGAGGGTCAGTAGCAAGCGAAGCTGAGACAGGTGCGTGCGTATTACTAAAGGCATCGTCAGCGAGGTTCTGAAAGGTGCGTTTCGGTGTCGTCCATGTCCGTAGTTCTCACGCTGGCTAGCAGCGTGTTCAATGTCCGTGCGTATTACAAACAGCCGGTCGCGCCGCAACCATCCTTGAAGGCGTATGCTGAGTGTTGGTCTCTCACTGCACCTAGCGCTGACATAGGTGTCTGTCTTTTTCTGAGAGCGATACCCCGCTTAGATGCGGGGTGCCTCGGGTGCAACTAGCGATTGCCGGGTGTCTCTCGCCTTTGGGCTTCCTGCGCCGCTCGGATCGCCATCAGAATTTGCTGGGCTTGAGCAGCATTGCTCTTGCTACCAAGCAGTGGGAGGCGATTCAGGTGTTGCACTCCGGAAAACATGTGAAAGGAAGCCGAAAGGGCCAGCGGGCTAACTCGAAGCTGCAACGCGGTGCATTGTCGGTCCAGTCTATCGAGCAATGGCCCGTAGCCTTTGCTTCGCAGCCAACGGCCGAACGCCCACATGCCAATGGCTAAGGTGGAGGCGAGCACTACGAATCCAGCGAACATTAGAATGCTGTTCATGATTATTTCTCCGGTTGGTCGTTGCTTGAGGCTATGCTCGAAACGTCGAGGCGGCCGGAATTCGAGCTGGTGTTCGTATCTGGTCGAATGACGTTGGATTCCATGTCTGCGGCTTCCCCAGCTGGCTCTGCGGACCTGGGCGAACTGGAGTCACTGGGAGCTGGTAGTGGAAGACCAGCGCCAAGTGACGCTGAGTGGGCATTCTCCATGCCCGGCACTGTCAGCGAGGCAATTACGCCAAGCGCTTTTGCACCACCATTGGCCGCTTGGGACAGTGCGTTGCCGAAACTAACAGCTCCCCTTTTCGGTGTTGCTTTCTGATCATTGTCGTCACGGCCGCTCTGTGCGGCCTTCCCGGCCTGCTTAGCGGTCTGCTGGACGCTGGTGCTGGACATAGCCGATGGGGTAGCTACACCACCGCCAGTCTTCGCACCTGCGGACCTTGCCGCCTTGGCCGCTGCGCCGCCACCAGTGCTGGCCCCTATGCCGGGGGACGTAGCGCCACCTACTGGCGAGGCACCACCAGCGGAGCTTGCACCGGCAAAACTGGAGTTGATCGCCCCTGCCAAACCGCCGCCGCTGATGCCTCCGGCACCCGCGGCACCGGCAGCAGCAGGAGCGGCCGCCCCGGCTGTGGCGATGGTCGCGATTGCCGCCGCTGCACCGGCAGCACCGGCCGCCGCCATACCACCGATGGCTGATCCACCACCCATCGAGGTGCCACTTATCATGCCGCCGATGAGGTCAGGAATGGTCTTTGTCAGATAGCAGCACACCAAGGCCAGACCAACCATCGTCATCAACGACGCTTCGTCATTGGTGTAGGCGGCCAACCACTGCTTGGCCGACTGAACGATCAGGCCGACGATCAGCGTTAAGACGAACAGCTTGGCTCCGATTGCGAAGGTGAAACGCATTGGGGCGATTGCAAAATCACGCGTCCATTGTGAGCCGCCAAAGCCAAAGAACAGCACCGAAGCATTGATGATGACGTAAGACTCTACGAGCGTTACGAACATGAATGCAGCGATGAAAGCGAAACACGCTAATACAAGGATTGCGCATACTGCGATCAGAAGTCCTTTGGCCGGAGAAAACACTGATATGCCCTTCACCATGGTGCGACCAAAATCCAGCGCAACCGCCAGCATATCGCCGGGTTCTAATGCGCGTCCGAGGCCGCTAGCGGATGCCGCAGCATCGCGGAAACTATCGACAATGGCAGATGACCACTCCACCGAGTACTTCATAACGGCAAGGAAGAAACCGACCACCAGGACGAAGCGCAGCAGCTCTCCGACAATCTCGCCGAAGTCGGCTTGCTTCATGACCAGAGGCATGAACGTCCAGATGAACTGAATCGAGGCCAACAGCCAGAATAATCTGATCGCGTAGTCATACAGCTTCCCTGACCACTGGTGCGACTGCTGCAAAACGAGGTCGAGTAGGCCCTGGACCGAAGTGTCGGCATGGGAAAGGTCGGTCGCGGCCATAGCATCTCCGCTTACGAATACACTCGCCAAGACGAGGAAGAACAGTAGGCGACGATCCATAGCTAGTACCCCTTAACGCCGCCGCGAGTGTTCGGGCGTGCTTCAAACGAGGTATCAGCGTCACTCTGTCGCCGTTGGTGCTCAGTCACCGAGGTACATTCGCTGTTGCTTTGAACTGCTAGGGTGACCATCAAAGCGGTTAGTGCTGAGCCGGAGCAGATCAACGCGATGAGCCATTTCGAAATAGTCATTCTCAGTACCCCTTCACGCCACCGCGTGTGTTTTCACGTGCTTCAAACTGCTGTTCCGTTGCCTCGCCCGCAGCCTTTCGATCAACCTGCTGAGCCATGTAATTGCCCTGCATGTTGATTTGTGTGGCCAGAAGATCGCGCAGCTTCTGCAACTGCTGGACATTTTGTGAGGCGATTTCGTTGCCTGCCTGAATCGCCTGCATCCGGCCCACGGCTGACTGTGAACGTGAAACCATGCGCGCGAGCTGAGCGTCTTCAGACTCGAAAGCTCCTGTATTTAAATCCGCTGCTTTCATCGCCGTTTTCACGTTGTCACGACCCTGCACGGACCACTTTTCATAGCGATCACGGTTCGGAGCTTCTGCCGAGTTCGCAGCTTGATTCAGGTAGGACTCGAAGCCTGGGAAGGCCGTGTTGAATTTCGAATCCATGTCCTGGATTTGTCGCCCTAGGGCTTGCGAGCGGTTGTAGATGTTGGCCACATTTTTCAGATCGGCCGCGATGCTGCCAAACATCGAATTCGGCAAGCTCGTGCCTTGCGAAACCATGTTTTGATACTGCTGAATCTGCGTTTGCAGTTGCTCTGCGGTATTCAATGCCGTGTTGACCTGCTCGACGTACTCGAACATCTGCTGATAGAACGTCGAGCAATTCGAGCAATAGATTGCATAAGCACGGGCAGGGGAGATGCATACCATCCCTACAAAAACGGCTCCGAGAATCTTGGCGCTGTTGGCCATTTGGCGAATAAGCTTCCCGAGCGCATCAGCGGTCGTTCTCTGCGAAGTATCAGCTGACAGCGTTCTGTCTTTGATGGGCTTTGAGATTATTTGGTACATATGCCGACCTCAATCAGTCACTATTATTCGTGCTTGATCGTGCCCCGATATGCCGGTTGCATCGATGGAATGATTGGCTAATTAGGTTGACATGGAAAACGCCGACTGGCGGCGAATGCAGATGAGGTTTCCTAGAAAACTCTCAAAGAGCCGACGGAATGTGATTTTCAATCAGTCGGCGTCGCATCCAGGGGAGGGGCAAATCTTTGCGTCGTCAATGGCCGTGTACGCTTGAGAGAGTCGAGGTCGTTGAAACTCTCGGACATCCACCAAAGTTAGATCAGGTCGTCACGATTGTTGCCACTGCTAGGATCATGCCTGAACCCAGGTTGACGCTTTGACATGGTGCTTGGCTGCATCGTCGCGCCAGACTGCGTTTGTTCTACCAGTGGCGTCGTAGAAAGTAGTGTCTCGCCTGCAACCTTTGGGCGTTGGTCTCCGCGCTTGGTCGGCGTGCGGATGTATTTTCCGACATATCGGGCGAACTGGCTGTAGCTCAGACCAGTGTTATCCCCACCGTGGTTCTCGTACACGACCGTGACCGGCCACCCCGCTTGGATCAGGCTACGGAATTCCTCGAGACTCGCTAAAAATGCGACCCGACCTGCACCTGTAGGCCCTTTTTTTGGTGTTTTTGTCATCGCATAGTCCGCCTAAGCATGGTTGCGCAAGTATGCGCATAAAGTTGAATATTTTCCATGCGCAATCTAGCGTAGACATGCGTAAGTATGCTTATGGTCGTGCCTTCTGAGCTGTTCGCATAGATACGCATATGTTTGCGCCTAGCTAGACGGCAAGATGTGTGTTGTACGGGTACGGGCAAGCCCATACCCATCCATCACTGTCGCTTATTCGCCTTCGGCTCAACGTATCTTGCTCTGCGAGGCGCACAGCCGCGGCCGCGTCTAAAGGCAAAAACACAGCAACAGCGGGGGCACCTATGACAAGCGGCACCAAAGAAAAAACGACAGCTCGCCGACGCGGCAAGCCAATCGAGGTTTGGGTCACTGACGAGGAGAAAGCGGTGATCATTAATAAGGCCCAAGAAGCCGGAATGTCCCGGTCGGGTTATCTGCGCGCCCTCGGTTTGAACACGCCGATCCGGTCGGTTGTTGACTTGACCGCCGTGGGCGATTTGGCCAAGGTGAACGGCGACCTCGGGCGGGTTGCCGGACTGCTGAAACTTTGGCTCGCAGAGAAGCACGGCGAAGGAGCGAGCGCCATAGATGTAGAGAGCTTAATGATGGAATTTCGGAGGTTACAGGTGGCCGTAGGAATGAAGATGGGAGCGATTGTTAAGGCTCACAGGTAAATTCAGCTCTGAACAGCTTTTGGATTGAACAATCAACGCAGGCCGATAGCTGGTTTGCTCCCGCTCTGACTGCTCAGAGTATGATGCTGCCCCAATCGCTCCACGTAATTGGTGGGCTTTAGTTCGCATGTCACTGGGTGACATGAGGAGGACCAAATGAAAGATCGATCGCACAGTGAGGCAATGTCCGAGCTTCTTCGTGGCGACCCTGCATATGCGGCTGAATTACTTGCCGACGTTTTACGCGAAGGCAGCTCAGCAGAGCTGGCTATTTTGTTACACCAGCTAACCCTAGCGTTTTGGAAGCACGATTAGACCCTGCAAGCTCAATCCCGGTGAATCATTGCACCCGGTTTCCCCCCAGACATTCTTTGCAGCTGTTGAACGTCTCTGACTGCGTGATCACGACCAAGGCAACGGCGACAGGTAGCCCAACACTACCGACCATGCTGCTGTGGTTGCAAAGGTATTGGTAGCCCGTCCTGGAGACGCCGTGCGCGCAGAACACGATGGAAGTTGTCACAAAGTTGGGGCTGGCGTGCTGGAGCAATTGTTCGAGTTGTGATCCCGGCTTTTCCGTAGACGGTTGAACAAGACTGCCGTGGTCAGCTAATTGCGCGTGCCTCGTTGTTATCCAGACTGGGAGGGATGTACGCGTCGGTATTCAACGCTCTGCAACTAGACCAGAACGAACAGGCTGTCGCACTCGGTGTTGGGCTGGATTGAGCGACCGGGTTTGTGGCTTCCGTTCTCTTGAAAGCGCCATTCTGGGTATATCTTGTATGATCATCTCGGCCGTTGTGACAAACCCTAAACCCTACGGAAGGATCCACATGACAAACCCATTTCAGGACCGCGAGCCACACATCGAGAATAATGAAAGTATTCGCACGCCTCAGAAGGGCGTGTTCCTCGCCCTGGAAGAGGTTTTCGGGACTGGCAGCGCAGAGCGTGAGTTCGCTGTAATACTGCCGGTCGGATGTGGCAAGTCCGGGAGCATCACGATTTCGCCTTTTGCCTTCCGCTCGCGTCGGACGCTGGTGGTCGCGCCAGGCTTGGCCATCGCTCAACAGTTGGCCAGTGATTTCGACCCATCCAATCCCAACATGTTCTATCAGAAGTGCGCGGTGCTCGCCGGCGCGCCCTATCCTGAACCTGTCGAAATCCGAGGAACGACGACCAATCGGGCAGACTTGGACGAGGCGCACGTCGTCATAACTAATATTCAGCAACTCCAAGGCGGCGAATCGAACCGTTGGCTGCGTCAACTGCCGGCGGACTACTTCGACCTGATTCTGGTCGACGAAGGCCATCATGGCGTAGCCGAGAGCTGGCAGGCCCTCAAAGCTCAGTTCCCCGAAGCGCGTATTGTCAACTTCAGCGCGACGCCGATGCGCGCCGATGGCCAGCTTATGGAGGGGCGCGTTATCTACACGTACCCTATCTTCGAAGCGATTCGCCAAGGCTACGTAAAACGCCTCAAGGCTGTGCAACTAAACCCGCGCACGCTTCGTTACGTGCGCCGTGAGGACGGCCAAGAGATCGAGGTGGGGCTTGCCGAAGTGCGCAGGCTAGGCGAAGAGGACGCCGATTTCCGCCGCAGCATTGTAACTTCCACCGAAACGCTGAACACCATCGTGGACGCTTCTATCCGCGAGCTGCGCCGGCTACGTGAGGAAACCGGCGATGTCCGACTGAAGATCATCGCCTCGGCCCTTAACTACGAGCACTGCCGACAGGTCGTAGAAGCATACGTCGCGCGGGGACTTCGCGCCGGCTACGTGCATTCGCGAGAAAACGCACCGGCGAACCACAGAGTGATGCAGCGGCTGGAAAGCCACGAGCTCGACGTAATCGTCCAAGTGCGAAAGCTCGGAGAAGGGTTTGACCATCCGTACCTGTCTGTTGCCGCCGTGCTCAGCGTCTTCAGCAACCTTTCCCCGTTCGTTCAGTTCGTCGGCCGCATCATGCGCGTCATTCGGCAGAACGCTCCCGGCCACGTCCTCAACCAGGGCGTCGTCGTGTTCCATGCTGGCGCGAACATCGCCAATCGCTGGGCTGACTTCCAAGAGTTCAGCGAAGCCGACCGCGACTATTTCGACCAGTTGCTGCCGGTGGAGGAAGTCGATCCCGATCATGCACCCGTCGAGCGTGAGGTAGTGCCGGTTCCTCATGATTTGGACGGTCTGGAGGTGCGCGGCCAGTCCGATGTGCACGTCGAGGAAATTCCACTTCTACTTGACGATGAGGCTCTGGCGGCTCTGCGCGTGCTCCAGGAGCGCGGCTATAGCACGGACGACGTTGCGGCTGCTTACCAGACTCTTCAGCCACTGCCGACAACTCGCGTACGCGAGCGGCAGGCAATGCGCGACGGTCTTCCTATTCGAGTTCGAACGGCAGCCGGACGGATCCTCGGCGAGCGGAACATTAGCCCGAATGGTCACGAACTCGACACGCGACGTCTCGGTAGAACGAACATGGTTGTGATGATTGCTGCCATAAATAGTCAGGTAAATACCCTAGTCGGTATGGGAGCGAGGCAACGGCACGATTTCACGCGCGAGATGCACGAGCGGATTGACCAAGGATTCGACGGCATCCTCGCAGCAGCAGTAACGGAGGTGTTCGGTGGCAATTAAATCGCTCGTTACCCACGTGGAAATAGACACCGCTGGCAGGGCCCATAACTGTCAAGCCAGTGCCAAGCACCGTATCGAGAAGGGCGATGTGCGCCTGAAGGTCAAAAACGGCAGGAGTTGGGATCACTACTGCGTGGACTGTGCGAAGAAAATAATTGGACGGGATATAGAGAAACTCAAAGCGATTCAAGACATGCGGCCTCCGGCGTAGCTGTCTGGTCATGGCAAGGTTGGCTGGTTCCGACTGGCAGGCATAGAACTACGGATGACTGAATCCATTCTTGATGGTTTCAGTTGCCCGCTACTTGGCAAACTGTCTCGTAAATGGAGGAATGATGACGCATGATATTGACGTAATTAAAGAGATCGATCCCGAGTCCTCTATCCTGTTCCTGGGCTCCGGGTTCAGCCTCGGCGCTAGCAACATCGCGAATAATACTCCGCCCAACGGCAGGGGATTGCGGCGCCACTTTATCGAGCAACTCAACCTTCCGGCGGATACGGACTACGATCTGCAAGTCCTCAGCGAGGAGTTTGCCGAACATGACTCTGGGAAGCTTCGTGACGAACTCTATAGAATTTTTCGGCTGACCGAGCTAACGGCTGGACAAACGGCGGTGCTGAATGAGCCGTGGCGACGCATCTACTCGACCAACTACGATGACGCGGTCGAATTGCATCGGTTAAAAAATAAAGTGCCACCGAATGCCTACGATGTTTCGGAGCCAGTTCCAAACAAGTTGCCTCACGGCGCAGTAGTGCACCTCCACGGCAGCATCCGACTGATCACGTCAGATAATGTGATGAAGAGCTTAGTTCTCGGCGAAGGATCCTACGTGAACCAGCATGTCATCCGCTCGCGCTGGTACGATCAATTTCAGCGTGATTTGGCTTTCGCAAGTACCCTGTACATCGTTGGATACAGTCTCGCCGATTATCATATAGCCGGCCTACTGATGGCCAATCCTAAGCTTGCCGAGCGAACTATCTTCATTCAAGGGCCCACCGTCGACGAAACGTTCCTGCGACGCACTGCACAGTATGGGCGCACGATGTTTGTAGGCACTGACGGCTTCGCCAAGATTCTTGCGCAAGCTCCACGCTCAGTTGCTCCCTCACTGGATAATCTGCGTTCTTTCCGCTCGCTGTCACCCGTGCGCGATAAGAAGGCAGTCGCTCGTCCTACTGCTACCGAGGTCTTCGATCTTCTAGTCTATGGCGATTTCGATCCTAGTCGCCTTGCCCGCTCGCAACCCAGTGAGGAGTACGCGGTTGCTCGGGCGGATTCGGTGCGCGCGGCGGCGGATGGTGTTGAGAGCAAGGCATCGCTTGTTGTAGATGGTCGCCTTGGTAACGGCAAATCGATTTTTCTTCATCTACTTGCGTTCGAGCTTTCGTCGAGAGGCTGGACTTGTCTACAGCTTCAGCTCGGTCATCCAGATCTTCAGCGCGAGGTTGCGGCACTTGCCGAGGTTGATCGATTGGTCGTGTTTGTCGACCAATATTCGGCCGCACAAGACAGTTTGCGCGGCCTTCGTGAGGCTCTTCCACGGGCTAAGCTAGTGGTGGAGGTGCGGACGGGTACGTTCGAGGTCCGCTTTCACGAGTTCGTAAATCTTCTGCCCAAGCCGTTTGACCGGGTAAGTCTTAACGGCCTTACAAGATCCGAAATGGCCGCATTTGGCCGGTTGTGCGAGAGTGCGGGACTTCGTGCGCCTGATCTCGATCACCGAGGCGACCTACGCGACCTTTTGCTTGATCTTTTCGAAAATGCCGCAGTCCGCGACCGCGTGAAGGAGGCCTTAGCCCCACTCTTTGAAAATAGGGACACTCGGCGAATTTTGACTATGACTATGTTGATCGCCACGCATCAAGGGTCAGTCGGCGCGTCATTCGTGAGAAACGTAGTCGGTGCAGATCCGTTTATGGCGCTCAAACCGCTGGAGGATCTGTCGCACGAAATTTTCGAGACATCAGCTGACGGATTCAGGGCTCGATCTTCTATTTTTTCCTCGTTTGTGATTGCGGCGTTCATTGCTCCAGAGGAGATCGCTGATGCTGTGGTCGAGGTAACGCTGGCTGCGGCGCAACGGCGAAGCGAGCGACCGTATCGAATTCTCATGTCGACCATGATGGCGTATTCGAGCTTGCGGAGAACCCTGCGCGGCAAGGGAGATCTGGATACCGTCATCGCCAGCATTTATGAACGTCTACGATATGACGAGCGAGTCAATGGCGAGCCGCTCTTTTGGCTTCAGTATGCGATCGCGATGGCGGAAAAACCTCGACTCGATGCGGCTGACGAATTCATCGCCACGGCCTACAGAAAGGCCGAAGAGCTTCCCGGTTTTCAAACCTACCAGATTGATACTCAGGCTTTTCGCATCGCTCTGATGCGCGCGTCGCAGCAGAGCGCGGGCCAGGCGATTTTTAACATTGATGCGGTTCTTTCTGGGATCGAACGAATCGATGCCATGCTCGGTGACGGGAGCCGGCGGTCCTACGCTGTGAAAGTGCTTGAACATGTTCAGCCGTTTGTGACGGCACGGCTCGATGATTTGGCAAATGGCGAGCGCACCGCTTTGCAGTTCTGGCTTTTAAAGGTGGAAAAGTCGCTCTCTTTGCTACCAGACGATTTTAAGGCGACATCTGGTTCTGAGGTAGTCCGCAAGAGCGTCGAGGCAGCGGCCAAGATGTTTGTCGACCAACATTAATCCGTATGTGCGTCCTGTGAGCCTTGAGTTTTGCTATCGCCCCGCGCCGGACGCGCTTTCTCGTACCTGTGGCGAAGCTGATGAAAAGTCAGCACGAATAGAGCGGCGATGCTGCGCATAAAGCTAATGCTTGCTCAACGTCAAATGAGAGGCCTAGCCAATTGAAATCCTTTTCTCGCACGGGATGAGAGCGATGGTGTGTAAACCTATAGCGCCTTACGTTTCACGAGAGCACAGTTGTTCCTGCCTCCGAGGAGGCTAAACAGAGCAATGGGGTGGATATTTTTTGCGGCGGCACTTTGGACTCGTTCATCTTGACGCAGGCTGCACGGCCTTCACATTTCGCCGCCCCGGCCTAAACAAGGGCGCCCTTGTCGCTACAGTCATTGTTAAGAGTAACGTTTGTCAATGTTGCGGTTTATCATGCTCGTGTTAAAGCCTGCCATGTTCTGACGGCTTCGTTGGATGCTTGGATCGATATAAGCCGCCGTTCAATATATTCCACAACTAAGCCCACAGCCTCTGCAGTGGGGGCAGCGGACCAAAATAGCGCCTCATCTACTAACTGGTTCCAACCGTAAAATATGTTCAGGCCTATACCGGAATTTTTTGCCCATTGGCGTATTTCGGCACCATTAAGAGTTCTCTGATTGGAAGATGCTAGAACAACGGCTGCTTCTTTGACACCCTTGTGCTGGCAAGTTCGTCCAAATATAAAAATGTCTGATTCGTTTACCGGCTTGTCTCTTACTTCAACGGATTTTTCCCAGCCGCCGTCTATAGTGCGAATCGCAACATCGCCAGGATAGTGCCTGCTGGGATCATTTATTTTTCCGCTTTCAACCCGGTCTGGTCCAGCGAATAAATCAAAAAGCCCCGCAACAGCAGCCTGAGCACGTCGGCCTCCTTCGGAGCTATTTGAAACTAAGGTGTGGATGGCGGAGGCAAGCGTAACTTGGTCTACTGAAATATTATTTTCAGTTTTATCATAAACTGTGTGATAGTTTTTTCTAACAATAACGAATGCTCTAAGGGCGTTCTTTGCAGAGTCAGAAGTTCCTTGCTGAAGTTCTTTTATAAGGCCTAGCATGTAGTTGAATGCCGGAGCTGCACGAGAATGTATAGGCGTGCCATCATCCAAATAGGACATTCTAAAATAGGGCTGATTGTTCAAAGGCTCTCTGCCGTTGACTCCAAGGTTTACACCAAGCTCTGCGGCGAGAGGGACTAGCACGGTATGACACAAAGTTCTAGCTGAATACGCGTTCGGGTTGTCCGGGGAGTGCCGGGGTTTAATAGCGAAAAGATCGATGCTTGAAGACACTGCCCTGGCTAGAATCGATGTGCCCAAAAAAGCAATGTGCGTTGAGGAACCACCAACTTCACATAAGCGAGATAACTCTTCGATTTTTTCGAGCCATTTAATCTCACCTGTCTCAGGTCCGGACGCGGCAGCAGCTTCTGCCCTAAAAATTAGTTCAGCTTGTGAATTAGAAATCGCCATCTACTGCCTCGGTTAGCTCTAAAAGATCGCCAGGTTGGCAATGCAGTGCGGCGCACAGTCTCGCAATCGTGCTCAGACGAGTGTTGTAGGTTGGGCGAGCTGCTAGGGACTGGAGGGTTGACAATGACAGCCCCGAAGATTGGGCAAGCGTCTGATATGTCATTCGGGTGCCCGTACGCTTACGATGCGCCTCCATAGCTTCACGAAGTCGTATGCGTAGAGTAAAAGTTGTATTGACAGTACAATTTTCTTGTGTCACAGTACGTTCCCAGTATGGCATCCATGTCACTGCCTATTTTTTCAGGCCATAGCATCCTCTATGTTAAAAACTATTTCACTATTTTCAGGCATCGGCGGCCTCGATTTTGGCTTTGAGGCGGCGGGTTTTGGAACTGCTGTAGCTCTCGAATTAGATCGCACATCATGCCGGACAATTCGTCTGAACCGTGATTGGCCGGTCATCGAAGCAGATATCAATAATGTCTCGTCTCACCAAATTCTCGCGGCCGGCAACCTTCAGGTAGGTGAGGCCGACGTACTGATCGGTGGACCTCCATGTCAACCATTTTCCAAAGCAGGTTATTGGTCAAGAGGAGACTCGCTTCGCCTGAACGATCCTCGTGCAGATACATTAACCGGGTACCTGCGCGTTCTTCGAGACACCCAGCCGCGCGCTTTCCTCCTCGAGAATGTAGGAGGTCTGGCATACGCGGGCAAAGATGAAGGATTGCAGTACATCCTCAAAGGTATCGAGCAGATCAATCTTGAGGTTGGAACGCGGTATCAGGTGAGTTGGAAAGTTATAAACTGCGCTGAATATGGGGTTCCTCAAGCTCGAGAGCGTGTTTTTTTAGTCGGATCCCGTGAAGGGCGCGAATTTCGCTTCCCGGAGCCGACGCATGCGAAGCCTGAGCTGTTGAAGTCTGATCTGTTCTCATCGAGGGAGCCTTTCCGGACTGCTTGGGACGCGCTTGGCGACCTTCCGCCTCCTTCTGCTCAAGAGCTATCGACGCTTCGTCCTGGAGGTAAATGGGGCGAGCTATTGCCTTCAATACCAGAAGGGCAAAATTATCTCTGGCATACAGATCGCGGTGGCGGTCAGCCGCTATTTGGCTGGCGTACCCGGTATTGGAGCTTTTTGTTGAAACTTTCTAAGCAGCTTCCTTCATGGACAGTGCAGGCTCAGCCGGGCTCCGCAATCGGTCCTTTTCACTGGGACAGCCGGAGGTTGAGTTTTGCTGAGCTTTGCCGATTGCAAACATTTCCTGACGGTCTGCTTGTCGATTGCGGTCGTACTGAGATGCAGCGAATGCTGGGCAATGCTGTGCCTTCGCTCATTGCTGAGATTTTAGGAAGAGAAATCCGTGCTCAGCTTTTAGACTCTTCACCTACGGGTGGTTTAACCCTTCTTCCACCGCGGCGAAAGACTGTTCCCTCGCCAGAACTGGTTGCCCCGGTTCCGGAAAAATACCATGAGTTACTCGGCGTGCATTTAGCTCATCCAGGGACTGGAAAAGGAAATACTGCAAAGCTTCGAGCCTCAGTTCAGTCCTCGGACGCTTAAATGCGCCGAACTATAGCTAATGGCTAGTAGTTGGTAGGCTTGGAGCAGGGATGGCTGAGCAATTATTAAGAGCGATGCAAAGGCTCATGGTATTTTGAATGGTAGTTTTTGCTAGTCGTTAAATATCCTATTGATTTATATGCATATTTTACTGCTGTAGATAATAGAGTGGGAATGATCCCGCAGCGCTGCATGAAAAAACCGGCTTAGGCCGGTTTTTTCATGCCCACGCTAATACCTGAAACAACAAAACCCGCACTGGCGGGTTTTGTTGTTTCAGGCGAACACGTTAATCAGAAGTCGTAACGCACGTTCGCAGTGAAGGTGTCGGCTTCGAAACCACTGCTGGTCAGGTAGCTATACGTCCCTCCCACGCTCCACGCGCCCACGCGGTAGTTCGCGCCCAGTCCCAGCTCGTAGCTGTCGCGCGCCGGTGTCGCGCCTGTGGTGGTGAACGGAGTACCGCCGAGTACGAAGGTGGAGGTGGTGCCGGCCTTGTCGCCGATGAAATCGTGCCAGGCCATCAGCTTGGCTTCCGGTTCCAGGCTGCCCACACCTACGTCAAAAGCGGCCGCCAGACGGGCGCCCAGGCCCATTTCGCCGATTTCATAGCGCTGGCTGCCGACGTTGAGGGCGGCTGAGCTGCCTTTTTCACGGTATGAATCAATCGATACGTTGGCATAACGTGCGCCGATCTGTGGCTCCAGCAGCCACTGCTTGTTGAGCTGGAAAGTGTAGCCTGCCAGTGCGTTGACGCCGAAGATCTCACTGTCGTAGTCGGCCTTGGCGCGGGTGCCGGCGATGTAGCGCTTGGACTCGTTGTCGTTCCAGCCATACATCAGCGAGGTATCGACAAAGAAGTTGTCACGGGTCCAGTTGCCGTACAGGGTCAGTGCATGGCCGCTGACGTCGGTTTTGTTGCCCAGGTCGGATTTGACGTCGCTGGTCAGGTAGCTGTAAGCCAGGCCCACGGTGGTGTCGGCGTTGAGCTTGCCGTCGGCACCCACGACGATGCCGTTGGTGTTGGCGTCGTAGCCGTCGATACCGTGGCGGCTGTCCTGGTTGGCATCGCTGGACAGCGCTTGCAGCCATACGCCTTGTTCTGTCAGGACGTCACCGGAGGAAAGGCCGGTACGCGCTTTGCTGGCGCGGCGGTTGATGGCGCTTGCGACCAGGTTCTGGCTGTTGGTGGCGGCGTTGATCACCCCACGGCTGACGTCCGGGGTCAGGGTTTCGGAAAGTTTGGCCAGATCTTCACTGGTGGCGGCATTGGCGAAGCGCTGGAATACCGGGTCGCTTTCGTCCATCTGACCCATGACTGTGTTCTTGAATGGCTTGATGGTGTTCACCGCATTTCGCGAACCACGGGCGCCCAGCAGGTCTTGCGTGATCACCTCATCACTGCGGGTGGCAACCAGTGCTTTCACGTCCTGGCCTTCAATGCCGAAGTTCCTCACTTCCAGCAGCGCCGAGGAGGAAACTACGGACAGGTTCTGGGGGTCTTCCCAAGTGCCAGAGTTGATGAGGGTGTAGCGCGTGCCCTGGGCCGACGTGCGGAAGTCGTCGGAGCGAGCCTGCAGTTCGATCTGGCTGCCTGGGGAGAAGAAGGTATTGCCGGTGACTTTCAGGATCGGCGTGTTGGGCAGTGTGTTGTTATCCAGCAGCAGGCGCAGGCGTGCAGTGTCGCTGTCCATGTCGAGGTCGCCCACGATCGTAGTCTGCGGACGAAGCAGGGTCAGGCGGCCACCGTCGATATCGACGAAGCCGGCACGGATGGTCGAGCCATCGAACATCGCGTCCCCTTGCACCAGCACACCACTGAGGCCCAGCAGGTCACCCTTGACCTGACCACCTTGCCAGTAGAAATACGAGGGGGAGGCATCGTCGTTCGCCAGAATTGCGGCGGTGCCGCCTTCGATCAGGCCACCTGTTTGCCTGATGGTGAGGACGTCGGGACCGCCGGAGGTGTCGAGGCTGACAAAATGGATCCCCACTCCGTCGGCGGAGATGGTCCCGCTATTGTTGATATTGCTCTTGAAGGGCGCCCCTGACATCTGACCAGTGAAGCGAGCGTTCTCGATCTCGATACCCGCAGAATCGACGCCACGAGCGGTGATAGTGCCCGAGTTATTGATGCGCGCCTGGGTCGAGGTGATCATCATGCCATTGGCATTTTTGCCAGTCACAGTGATGTTGCCGTTGTTGTTCACTTCGCCAGCGATATTCGCCAGGTACAAGTCCAGCCCCATGGCGCCGTTGCCGCTCACCGTAATGTCGCCATGATTTACCAGGTCGCCAGCGACGTTGGAGTTGAGAGTCATGGAGATACCGGCGGGGATGTCGCTGGCGTTCGCAGCCGTCAGGTTGATTTTTCCCTGGTTGACCAGGTTGCCCGCCAGGGTCACGTCGGTCAGCTCTACACCTGCGTTTTGCGACGTCCCGGTGAAGGTGGCGTTATTGAAAATATCACCGGAGCTGCTGTATGCCCCTGTGCTCAGGTCGTGATTGAAGTCGGGTGCGGGTGCGGCATGGACTGTAGCAGTGGTAGCAGCGACGGACAGCGCCAACAACGAGCGGCGCAGGTGGAAAATGTTCAAGGCAGTATCCTTACAGGGCAGAAACTGACAGGGAACAACCTGCGCGTCAGCGTCTGTTTTAGGCATCCCTGCCAGCTTGTCAGTGAAGTGCTGATTCAAGCGGGTGCGAATCTACATGATGGCTGTAGGAAAACTCACATAAAAATAGTGAATTGCGAAAAAAAAACTAAAAAATGCGACGCTGCAGCTGTTTTTTGAATATTTATGGGGTTTTTCAGCAATAAGCGGAACTTTAGGGTCGTCGCTGCGCTCGCGCCTGGGGCCGGCACTAGTGGGGAGGGTATACGGATGTTTTTGCCTACTCGGGAGTATCGGGCGTTCAACCGAAGGTGTTGGTGCGCGACGTTGACGATGGGGCGCTCGGCATTGAGCGTCTCACCCATCGAGGCGCCACGCACCTGGTGAAGGCGTTCAACGAGTCGGAGTTTGCGCAACTGGCGGCCAATGAGTTTTTCTGCATGCGGGCCGCGTTGCATTGCGGCCTTGAGGTGCCTGAATTCCAACTCAGCCAGCAGGGGAAGCTCCTGGTGGTGAAGCGGTTCGACATCGGTGAAAGCGCCTACCTCGGATTTGAGGACATGTGCGTTCTATCAGGATGGGGGACTGCGAAGAAGTACGACGGCAGCTACCAGAGATGCGCGAAGCTGATCCGGTCTTTTGTCACGCCAAGCCGCATAACCAGGACGCTGGAAGACTTCTTCATGATGGTGGCGCTCTCTGCCGGTATCCAGAATGGTGACGGGCACCTGAAAAACTTCGGCCTGCTTTATGAAAACTGTGCCGAGGATGCTGATGTTTGGCTCGCTCCGGCGTACGACTTGGTGACCACCACCGTGTACAACGGCAACGACATTATGGGTCTGTTGCTCGGCGGTTCGAAGGCCTGGCCAAAGCGCAAGATGCTGGTCCAGTTCGGGCGTAGCTGGTGTGGTTTGACAGAGGCCCGCTGCAACGAATTGCTCGCCAGAGTGCGCGATGGAATGAGCCGCGCCATGGAGGAGCTTTCCGAGTATCGAAGCAGCCACCCGGAGTTCGAGGTGGTGGGGGAAAAGATGACGGCTGCCTGGGCGACAGGGCTGGCGAGGAGTATTGCGGTGCAATAAGAAGCCCGGCTTTTTTGGCCGGGCTTTGGGTGACTCCCGAGGTGCTGTCTTTGCTCAGCGCCGTGCAATATCCGAGAAGTAAAACTTATCCAGCGTATGCCGCGACTCGGTGTACTCAAACTGCCGTCCATCCTGCAAAAACGTCTGGTTGCTCACCACAATCACATGGCTTTGCCCATCCAGGTCCAGGTGCAATTGATCGTCCTTGCCTCGCGGCAGCGCTTCGATGGTGCGCTGGGCGTAGCTGATTTGCAGTTGCAAGGTCTGCTCGATAAACGCGTAGATCGACTGCTCGGCAATCTCCCGATCCAGCCCAGGTATCAGGTCGGCGACGAAGTGGTTGATGTCGAGGATCACCCGCTTGCCGGCGATCCGCCGTACTCGTTTGATCCGAGTAATCAGGCTGCCAGCTTGGGCTTCGATGTGTTGCAGCAACGGGCCTTCCAGCGGGAACTGGCTGAATTCCACCACTTCGGTGCTGACGTCGTCGCCCAGGTCCGCATGGGTTTCGCGAAAGCTGACGATCCCGCCCAGTTGGAATTCGATGGGGTTGGGCGACAACACGAACGTGCCCTTGCCGTGAATCTTTTGCGCGAACCCGCGCTCCTGCAGCTGCTCGATCGCCCGGCGCACGGTGCCACGGCTGGCCTGGTAAGCGTCCATCAGTTCAGTTTCGGAGGGAAGGCGCGTGCCGCGTTGCAGTCGTTCGGTGGTGATGCTGGCAAGCAGATCGGTATAGATCTGGTTGTATTTGCTCATGGGGGAGGGCTCTGTGCCGCGTTGACGTTCAAGGCAGGAACCTTAGTGGCAGAGGTAAGGTTTGTCCATGCGACCCTTGGATATTCGTGCCCTGTGTAGGAGCGAGCTTGCTCGCGAAGGTCGTTAACGATGATGCGAAAAGTCTGATACCCAGCAGCGCCCTCAGGTTCGTCACGAGCAAGCTCGCTCCTACAGGGAATAAACAATTTTCAACTCGTACAGACGAGTTGTTGCTTTAACTCGTACAGACGAGTACTTTTGGCGTCGGCGTGCTGCCAATGACCGCCCCCAATAAAAAAAATCAAAGTGGATACCAAGCATGAGCCACGACTATCCGAATATCGCCCGCGAGATTCTCAAGAACCTCGGGGGCAGTGACAACCTTGAGCAAGCTGCCCACTGTGTGACGCGCCTGCGCCTGGCCCTGAAGGACCCGAGCCTGGTCAAGACTGGCGAGCTGAACCAGATCGATCTGGTCAAGGGCTCGTTCTTTAACGGTGGCCTGTTCCAGATTGTGATCGGCCCCGGCGAAGTGGAAAAGGTCTACGCCGCCCTGCGGGAACAGACCGGCCTTGCCGTCTCCACCATTGCCGATGTGAAAAGCAAAGGTGCCGACAAGACCAATGCCGTGCAACGGCTGGTGCGGGTCTTCTCCGATGTGTTCATGCCTATCCTGCCGGCGCTGATCATTGCCGGCTTGCTGATGGGCGTGAACAACCTGATGGGCGCCAAGGGCATGTTCATCGCGGACAAGACCTTGCTCGAGGCTTATCCAGACCTGGATGGCCTGTGGAGCCTGATCAACCTGATGGCCAATACCTCGTTCGTGTTCCTGCCCGCGCTGGTGGGCTGGTCGGCGGCCAAGCGTTTTGGCGGCAGTGAAATTCTTGGCATCGTCCTGGGTTTGATGTTGGTTCACCCGGACCTGCTCAATGCCTGGAACTACGGCAAGGCGGTCAGTGGCCTGGATGGGCAAAGCGTGCCGTACTTCGACATTTTCGGTTTGTTCAAGATCGAAAAGGTTGGCTACCAGGGGCAAATCCTGCCGATCCTGATGGCCACCTACGTCATGAGCGTGATTGAAAAATGGCTGCGGGCGCGAGTCCCGAATGCGATTCAATTGTTGGTGGTGCCGATCACTACCATCGTCGTAACGGGCGTGCTGGCGCTGGCGATCATCGGTCCGGTGACCCGTCACCTGGGCATCCTGATCACCCAAGGCCTGGTGACCCTGTTTGATGTGGCGCCCGTGCTGGGCGGGGCTATTTTCGGCCTGCTGTTTGCGCCGCTGGTGATCACCGGCATGCACCACATGTTCCTCGCCGTGGACCTGCAACTGATCGCCATTCAGGGCGGCACTTTCATCTGGCCGATGATCGTCATGTCTAACCTGGCCCAAGGCAGCGCGGCGCTCGGGGTGTTCTATATGAGTCGCAATGCCCGGGACAAAAGCATGGCTTCGACCTCGGCGATTTCCGCGTACTTCGGTATCACCGAGCCGGCGATGTTTGGGATCAACCTGCGCTTCAAGTTTCCGTTCTATTGCGCACTGCTCGGCTCGGCATTGGCCAGCGTTTTCCTGTCGTTGAACCAGGTCAAGGCGTCGGCCATCGGCGTGGGCGGCCTGCCCGGTTTTATCTCGATCATTCCGCAGTACATACCCACCTTTGTGATTGGCATGGTCATCGCGATTGGCGTGCCGTTTGTTCTGACCTGTGCGATGAGCATGAAGATTGTTCGCCCTGGATACAGGGTCGCCTGATCGAGTGCCGTCGCAGGCAAGCCAGCTCCCAGATCTGGAGTGCGCTCCCGGTGGGAGCCGGGCTTGCCCGCGATGAGTCCCTTGAGGCCAGCACACAACTCAATTGAAGGAACCCTCCATGCAAGACTGGCAAAACTCGGTGATCTACCAGATCTACCCAAAAAGCTTCTACAGCCACGCGGGTAACCCCACCGGTGACTTGCTGGGTGTGGTGGACAAGCTCGATTACCTCAAGTGGCTGGGTGTCGACTACCTGTGGATCACCCCGTTCCTGCGTTCGCCCCAGTGCGACAATGGCTACGACATCAGCGACTACTACGCCATCGACCCAAGCTACGGGACCATGGCCGATTGCGACCTGCTGATCAGCGAAGCTGCCAAGCGCGGCATCAAGCTGATGCTCGACATCGTGGTCAACCACACCTCCATCGAACATGAGTGGTTCCAGCAGGCCCGCAGCAGTCTGGATAACCCGTACCGCGACTTCTACATCTGGCGCGACCAGCCGAACAATTGGGAATCCAAGTTCGGCGGTTCGGCCTGGGAATACGAGGCGCAAACCGGCCAGTACTTCCTGCACCTGTTCGACCACACCCAGGCCGACCTGAATTGGGACAACCCCAAGGTGCGCGCCGAAGTGTTCAAGCTGATGCGCTTCTGGCGCGACAAGGGCGTCGGCGGTTTCCGCCTGGATGTGATCAACCTGATCTCCAAGCCGGCAGATTTTCCGGAAGACAACAGCGACGGCCGCCGTTTCTACACCGATGGCCCGAACGTGCATGAATACCTGCAGGAAATGCACCGCGAAGTCTTCGAGGGGCACGACCTGATCAACGTCGGCGAGATGTCGTCCACCAGCCTTGAACACTGCATTCGCTACTCGCGGCCGGAGTCGAAAGAGCTGTCGATGACCTTCAACTTTCATCACCTGAAAGTCGATTACCCGAACATGCAAAAGTGGGTTGCCGCCGATTTCGATTTCCAGAAACTCAAGCAAATCCTTTCCGACTGGCAACTGGGTATGCAGGCCGGCGGCGGCTGGAATGCGCTGTTCTGGTGTAACCACGATCAGCCGCGGGTGGTCTCCCGGTTTGGCGACGACGGCGAGTACCGCGTGGTTTCGGCGAAGATGCTTGCGACCGCGCTGCACTTCCTGCAGGGCACGCCCTTCGTCTATCAGGGCGAAGAGCTGGGCATGACCAATCCGGGGTTTGACCGGATCGAACAGTACCGCGATGTCGAGACCCTGAACATCTACCGGCTCAAGCGCGACGCCGGTGAATCCGAGGCTTCGAGCATGGCGGCAATCATGCAGAAATCCCGCGACAACAGCCGCACGCCGATGCAATGGAACGCCGAAACCAACGCCGGTTTTACCCGAGGCATACCGTGGATCGGCATCCCGGCCAACGCTGAGCAGATCAACGTTGAAAGCCAACTCGACGACCCTGAGTCGGTGCTGCATCACTACCGCGCGCTGATTGCCCTGCGCCGCCACGAACCGCTGATCCAGACAGGCGTGTACCGCCAATTGCTGCCGGAGCACAGCCAGGTCTGGGTGTACCTGCGTGAGGGGCACGGCGAGCGTCTTCTGGTGCTGAACAACTTCTATGGCACGCCGTGCGAGATCCAGCTGCCGGCCGAAGTCATCGGCGCCGCCACCGAACAGCGCCTGCTGACCAGCAACTACCACGACTGCCCGCAGCGCACGAACACGATCTCGCTGCGCCCTTATGAATCGTTCGTGCTGCACCTCAAAGACTGAGTACCCGTAGCAGTTGTCGAGCCCAAGCGAGGCTACGTAGGCCACACCGCCGTCATCACGCCTGACGCGAGACCGCGTTGCCACCAACGCAGCCTCGCTAAGGCTCGACAGCTGCTACGCGAAATACATGGAATACGCGAAATACGGAACGTACGAAAAGTAATACCGGGGACTGCTTCAACTAAAAAACATAATAAAAATATCGGAGTGCTTCATGAAAACAACAATAAAGCTGGGCCTGGTTGCGTCATGTCTGACCTTGCCTTTTGGCGCTCAGGCCCTGGAATTTGCCGGCTATTTGCGTAGCGGCGCGGGGACTTCAACGGGCAGTGGCAAGCAGCAGTGTTTCCAACTGCCGGGGGCACAGTCTAAATACCGTCTGGGTAACGAATGTGAGCAGTACGCCGAACTGGAATTGCGCCAGGACCTGTTGACCCTTGATGACGGCTCGATACTCAGCGTCGACGCCATGGCCTCGCTGTACAACAAGTACGACCGCGCGCTGAAGTTCCAGGGCGAAGACAACGGCTCGGCGCGCATGCCGCAGATGTATGCACAATGGTCGAACCTGCCCAGCCTCAACGGCGGTTCGCTGTGGGCTGGCCGGCGGTACTACAAACGAAATGACATCCATATTTCCGACTTCTACTACTGGAACCAGAGCGCCACCGGCGGCGGTATCGAAGACGTGAAAATCGGCGACCTGAAATACAGCTACGCGCTTTCCCGCAAGGACAGTCTGTACCAGAAGGAATATGCCACTCGTCATGACTTCAACGTCGCAGGCTTCAAGACCAACCCCGGCGGCGAGCTGGAACTGGGCTTGAGCTACATCGAAAAAGCCGGCGGTCGTGACACTAACAGCGGCTGGGCCATTACCGCCCAGCACGTGCAAAAACCTTTCCTGGGCGGGCGCAACAAGTTCGCCCTGCAGTATGGCGAGGGCCCTGGCACTGGCCTCGGTTACACCGGCGATACGTTCCTGGATAAAAGCAGCAAGAGCTACCGCGCCGTTGAGTTCTTCGACTGGCAAGTGACGCCGCGTTTTGGCGGCCAGATTGAGGCGGTGTACCAGAAAGACATTCGCCCTGGCAGCCAGGATCAGACCTGGATGTCCATCGGCGTGCGCCCGGCTTATGCGATCAGTGAGCAGTTCAAACTGGTGACTGAACTGGGTCACGATCAGGTTGAAGCTACCGGTGGTACGCGCAAGCTGAGCAAATTTACCTTCGCTCCAACATGGTCGCCCAAAGGCCCGGATTTCTGGGCGCGGCCGGAAGTACGGTTGTATTACACCTACGCCACCTGGAACGAAGCGGCCAAGCGTGCGGCCAATGAACTGGCGGCGGGTTCGGCACTGTCCGACACCGGCAGCTACGGTTCGGCGTTGCATGGTTCGAACGTTGGTGTGCAAGTCGAATATTGGTGGAAATAACACAATCCCTGTAGGAGCCCGGCTTGCCGGCGATGGCGTCCTTGAAATCATCGCACTATCGACCGACCTCATCGCCGGCAAGCCGGCTCCTACAGGTGTTTTTTACAGAACAAAACAGCAGGTGAAGTCATGACCACAACACATCCTCTGGAATTGCTGGCGCCCTTGTCCGGGGTGCTGTTGGCCCTGGACCAGGTACCGGATCCGGTGTTCTCCAGTCGCCTGATCGGCGATGGCCTGTGCATCGACCCGACGTCGCAGGTTCTCTGCGCGCCACTGGGCGGAGTGATCAGCAATATCCAGGACAGTGGTCACGCGGTGAGTGTTACCGACGACAACGGCGTGCAGGTGCTGATGCATATCGGCCTGGACACCGTGAACCTGGCGGGCAAGGGTTTCACCCGGTTGGTCAAGGAAGGCCAGCGGGTGGAAGCCGGGCAACCGCTGATTGAATTTGATGCTGACTATGTGGCGCTCAACGCGCGTAGTTTGCTGACGTTGATGCTGGTGGTCAGCGGCGAACCCTTCAAGCTGCTGACGCCCGAGCAGGGTGGGGTGGAGGTGGGGCAGCCGTTGCTGCGGGTGACCCCACAAGCTGGCGCGGGTGAAGACGAGCAAGAGCAGGGCGATGCGCTGTTCTCCAAACCCCTGATACTGCCTAACGCCAACGGCCTGCACGCGCGCCCGGCGGCGGTATTTGCCCAGGCGGCCAAAGGCTTCAAGGCGAGTATTTACCTGCACAAGCAAACCCAGAGTGCCAACGCCAAGTCGCTGGTAGCGATCATGGCGTTGCAGACGGTGCAAGGCGATACGTTGCAGGTGAGTGCAGCGGGCGACGATGCCGATGCGGCGATCACCGCGCTGGTTGCGTTGCTGGCTGACGGCTGCGGAGAGACCGTGGCGGTACAGGTCGAGAGTATTGAACCGGTGGCGCCGGTGTCATCGGCAAGCTTGCTGCGGGGTGTGTGTGCTTCGCCGGGTTCGGCGTTTGGGCAGGTGGTTCAGGTGGCCGAGCCTGATTTGAATATCTCTGAAGCGGGGGCCGGTGAAGCGATCGAGCGGGCCGCGTTGGAACGTGGCTTGCTCGAGGCGACCGATGCCCTGCAAGCCTTGCAAGCCAAAGCGGCTGGCAGTGCCCAGGCGGAAATTTTCCGTGCTCATCAAGAGTTGCTGGAAGACCCGACGCTGCTGGAGCAGGCTCATGAATTACTGGCCCAAGGCAAGAGTGCGGCGTTCGCCTGGAACAGTGCGACGGTCGCCACCGCCACCTTGTTCCAGGGCCTGGGCAATGCCTTGCTCGCCGAGCGCGCCGCAGACCTGGCCGACGTCGGCCAGCGCGTGCTGAAGCTTATCCTCGGGATCAAGGACAGCGCATGGGAGTTGCCGGAGCAGTCGATCTTGATTGCCGAACAACTCACCCCATCGCAAACCGCCAGCCTCGATACACGCAAGGTGCTGGGATTTGTCACTGTCGGCGGCGGCGCTACCAGCCACGTCGCCATTCTTGCGCGGGCCTTGGGCCTGCCGGCGATCTGCGGCGTGCCGGTGCAGGTGCTGGCGCTGGCCAACGGCAAACAAGTGCTGCTGGATGCCGACAAGGGCGAACTGCACCTGGACCCCGACCTGGCCGAGATCGAACAACTGCAAGCCACTCGGCAACAGCAAGTGCTGCGCCGCAAGCGGGAAGTGGCGCAAGCCTCGTTGCCCGCCATCACCCGCGACGGTCATCACATTGAGGTGACGGCGAATGTCGCCTCGTTGCAGGAAGTGGAGCAGGCACTGTCCCTGGGCGGCGAAGGCGTCGGCCTGTTGCGCTCGGAATTTCTCTACCTGGACCGCAATCGTGCACCGAGCCCCGAAGAGCAGGCGGGCACCTACAGCGCCATCGCCCGCGCGTTGGGGCCGCAGCGCAATTTGGTCGTGCGAACCCTCGACGTTGGCGGCGACAAACCGCTGGCCTACGTGCCGATGGACAGCGAGACCAATCCATTCCTTGGCCTGCGCGGCATTCGCCTGTGCCTTGAGCGCCCCGAGTTGTTGCGCGAACAGTTCCGGGCGATCCTCGCCAGTGCCGGCTTTGCCAAGCTGCATATCATGTTGCCGATGGTCAGCCTGCTTTCGGAGTTGCGCCTGGCGCGGCAGATTCTTCAAGAAGAAGCGTTGGCCCTGGGGCTCACCGAGCTGCCTAAACTGGGGATCATGATCGAGGTGCCGTCGGCGGCGCTGATGGCTGACCTGTTTGCACCGGAAGTGGATTTCTTCTCTATCGGCACCAATGACCTGACTCAGTACACCTTGGCCATGGACCGTGATCACCCGCGCCTGGCCAGCCAGGCTGACAGCTTTCACCCCGCGGTGTTGCGCCTGATCGCTACGACGGTGAAGGCCGCGCATGCCCATGGCAAGTGGGTTGGTGTGTGCGGTGCGCTGGCGTCGGAAGCGCTGGCGGTGCCGGTGTTGATCGGGCTGGGGGTGGACGAATTGTCGGTCAGCGTGCCGCTGATTCCGACCATCAAGGCCACGGTGCGCGAGCTGGACCTGGCCGACTGCCAACAGATCGCCCGCCAAGTGTTGGGCCTGGAAGAAGCGGCCCAGGTACGCGAGGCCCTGCGCCTGTATCACGTGGCCAACGTCGAAACCTCATTGGTAGTGGAGAACTGAGCATGTTCGAGAAATTACAGCGGGCGTTCTGGAAGGCCCTGACGCCGGACCTGGTTCTTGAGACGCCACAAGCGGTGGCTGTGCCAGAGGGCGAGACCCCGTTGGCACCGGGCGTATTGAGTGCGCTGGGTGGGGCGGACAATCTCAAGTCGCAACAGCGCGTGGCGCTGACGCGGGTGCGGGTGCAGTTGCAGGATGCGGGAAAGTTGGATGCGGTGGCGTTGAAGGCTGCGGGTGTACCGGGTGTGATGGTGCTGGCGGGTGGGGTGGTGCACTTGATCACCGGCCTGAACACCGCTCTCTGACACGCAGCAAATCAACTGTGGGAGCGGGCTTGCTCGCGAATACGGTGTGTCAGTCAACACATGTGTCGACTGGCCCACCGCCTTCGCGAGCAAGCCCGCTCCCACAATGGCCCTGCGGTGTTTGGGAGATCGGGGAGTTAGAGCTGCGGGGTTTCTTCGGTCGGCTTGGTCTTGTCCACACCCGGCACATGCAGGTTGCCCTCGACCACTTGATTACCTTCCAACTGCGGCTGCGTGACCCACGTCAGGATGTCGTAATAGCGCCGGATGTTCGCCACAAAGTGCACCGGTTCACCGCCTCGCGCATACCCGTAGCGGGTCTTGCTGTACCACTGTTTCTGCGCCAGGCGCGGCAGCATCTTCTTTACGTCCAGCCACTTGTTCGGGTTCAGGCCTTCTTTCTCGGCCAGCTTGCGCGCGTCGTCCAAATGACCACCGCCGACGTTATACGCCGCCAAGGCAAACCAGGTGCGGTCCGGCTCGGCAATCTTGTCGTCCAGCTCATCCTTGATCTTGGCCAGGTACTTGGCGCCGCCCATGATGCTTTGCTTGGCATCCAGGCGGTTGGAGACGCCCATCGCTTGCGCGGTGTTCTGGGTCAGCATCATCAAGCCGCGTACGCCGGTCTTGGAGGTGACCGCCGGTTGCCACAGTGATTCCTGATAGCCAATGGCGGCCAACAGTCGCCAGTCGACCTTTTCTTCCTTGGCGTAGGCCCGGAAGTGTTTCTCGTATTTGGGCAGGCGCTGCTGCAAATGCTGGGCGAAGGTGTAGGCGCCCACGTAGCCGAGAACATCCACGTGTCCGTAATAGCGGTCTTTGAGACGCTGCAGGGTGCCGTTCTTCTCGACCTTGTCCAGGTAGTTGTTGATCTCGTTCAGCAGGCTGTTGTCTTCGCCAGCGGCCACGGCCCAGCTCTGGTGGCTGGCATCGCCCAGGTCGAAGGCGACGCGCACGTTGGGGAAGTACACCTGGTTCATCGCCACTTCGTTGGAATCTACCAGGGTCAGGTCGATCTGCCCTTCGTCGACCATGCGCAGCAGGTCGACGACTTCAACGGCGTCGGACTCTTCGTATTCAATCGCGGGAAATTGCTTTTTCAGCTCAGCCAATTGCTCGGCGTGGGTGCTGCCTTTGAGCACCATGATCTTTTTGCCCACCAGGTCAGCCGCTGTAGTGGGGCGGGACTGGCCGTTGCGGTAGATGACCTGTGGCGTGACTTCCAGGTAAGCATGGGAGAAGCGCACTTGCTCCAGACGCTGGTCGCTGCTGACCAGACCGGCGGCGGCCAGCACCGGACCGTTGGGTTTGCCCAACTGGCTGAACAGGTCGTCCAGGTTGTCGGCGGTCTCGATCTCAAGCTTCACACCCAGGTCGTCGGCAAAGCGCTTGACCAGTTCATATTCGAAACCGGTTTCGCCGTTGCGGTCCTGGAAATAAGTCGCCGGGCTGTTTCGGGTGATCACCCGCAATACGCCATCCTCCTTGATTCGCTCGAGCGTGTTGGGTTTATCAACACAGGCGCTGAGCAGCAGGAAGAGTCCGGTGACGAAGAGCCACTTGGCGCATCGCGGGCGTAAAGCTGTAGGGGAGAACATCTGCGCAGTATACGCAAAGCACCCCCGGCGCCATATCTCGACAGCGCGGCTGTTGTCTGCTAGCGCCCGTAAACATGGGCCACAGGCCGCAGAAACGGGGCTCGACGACAGATTGTGACGGTTAAAATAACTGCCCGGAATGGCCCTGGTAACGTCCTTATACGGTGCAAACCGTGCCAACTGACGTCCGGCAGCGGCCATAGGTGCCGTTTCGGGTGCCGTTGGCGACGGTTTACGCTAGAATGCACGGCCTCAAAGCACACCCCCTTCCCGAGGCTGTCCCGAAGATGTTGATCCTGCGCGGCGCTCCTGCCCTTTCTGCCTTTCGCCACAGCAAACT
>Ga0247816_10000228_pt1 | contig 34165 bp, 41 predicted proteins | sample UWRJL209509C1_FD_179930 | JGI IMG/M metagenome (GOLD analysis project Ga0247816, IMG submission 179930) | Plant litter microbial communities from Arlington Agricultural Research Station in Wisconsin, United States - UWRJ-L209-509C-1 | ecosystem: Environmental > Terrestrial > Plant litter >...
GTAACTTTGCTGAAAACCTCCAGGTTTTATTTTTGTTACATCTACCTTCCAGTGTGCTGTATTATCTAATACCCATTGGATATCAAAATAAGTGATTATTTTACCACCTTTATAGTTTCGCGGGAGTACTGCCCCTGGAGAAATCTTTAATTCGAACCTGCCACCCCATACCGACCAGATTAGCCTGTCTACCTTCTGGTGGAAATCCCTGCTCTCCGTATATTTCCATTTAGTAGTACCAGCTGCATTCACCCAATTATACTTCCACCGCTGCAGCACTTTGAGGTGGTTGTTTTTCAGATCAAGCGTAATCAGAAAATAAGGTGTGTTTTTTGTATAGACCAACATATGAACAATCTGTTTTTTTATAACCGTGATCAGACTAGTACAACTTTAACAGATTTTTCGCATGCCTTGAAGTATCCGGTACAAGGTTAGAAATCAAAACTTTTATAGGGTTGATCCTTAAGAGGAGCTGATGAGTAAATGCAAAGGGTTGCTTTGTGACACTGATCCCAGCTCTACATACAGCAGAAAACGGGCTTCCATTTGCATCCGCATCGCAGTTTAGGAAAAATATACGATTGCGTAAATCGTAAATCCTATCCTTAAAGTCTAATCTTGCTTTGAAAGCCATAACTTTTAGTATTTGGATCTGATTGTGTATTATTTCTTAATTCTAAACAAAAATTTTGCCAACATCAACAGACTCAAGCAGACAAAACGAAAATAAATTAACAACAGCCTCAGAGGGGCTTTCGAAGTACAATTTTAATAAAAAAAAATTGCGATCCGGCTAAACACTTCATAATGTACTGCTTAACAAATTATCAAAACTGTATATAGAAAATAGCATAACTGTACTTAAAATGTAGAAATAAAGTACATTTCTTAAATAGAGATATCAATTAGCTGCATTTTTGCAAACTCCGTCTGCCTGAAGAAATACAATTTGTTTGTGATGCAGCTCTTTTTTGTTACTTTCATAGCTTCTAATAAATACTAATGGCATTAAACTATCTGTGGATCGCATTTTTCCTGATTGCGTTTGTTGTAGCCCTCATCCGGTTAATATTTTTCGGCGATACTGAAATATTCAAACTCATTGTAGACGGTACATTTGAATCCGCCAAAGTCGGCGTGATGGACATTGCCTTACCATTAGTGGGCATTATGACACTCTGGCTCGGAATCATGAATATCGGTGAAAAAGCAGGAGCGATCAACTTCCTGTCGCGCATCATTGGTCCGTTTTTCAGCAGGATTTTTCCAGAAGTACCAAAAAACCATCCTGCAACAGGGCATATGGTGATGAATTTCTCCGCGAACCTGCTGGGATTGGACAACGCAGCAACACCATTTGGGTTAAAAGCCATGCAAAGTCTGCAGGAGATTAATCCTGAAAAGGAAACCGCAAGTAATGCCCAGATTATGTTCCTGGTTTTGCATACTTCAGGCCTCACCCTTATCCCACTGAGCATTATGGCCCAAAGGGCTATTTTGGGTGCTGCAGATCCTTCTGATATTTTTATACCCTGTATGATTGCCACCTATGTAGCCACCGTGGTAGGGCTGATCGCAGTTGCCATTAAACAGAAGATCAACTTGTTTAATACTGTCGTAGTCTCCTGGTTGGGTGGAATCACACTTTTCATTGTGGGGCTGATCTATTATTTCACAAACTATTTAACCAAAGAACAGATTGAAACCGTATCAAAAGTTGCTTCCAATTTTATTTTGTTTGCCATTATCATCGCCTTTATACTTGGCGCGATGCGTAAAAAAGTAAACGTTTACGATGCCTTTATTGAGGGTGCAAAGGGAGGCTTTACCACATGTATAACCATTATACCTTATCTTGTAGGTATGCTGGTAGCAATTGGTGTACTCCGCAATTCTGGTGTTCTCGGATATATTGTAGATGGTTTTACCTGGTGTTTTGTACACCTGGGTGTAAATACTGATTTTACTCCTGCATTGCCTACAGCGATGATTAAACCACTAAGCGGCAGCGGTGCCAAAGCAATGATGGTGGATACAATGAAAACTTTCGGGCCCGATTCATTTGTTGGCCGTCTCTCTTGCGTATTTAATGGTTCTGCAGATACTACATTTTATATTGTAGCACTTTATTTCGGCTCTGTAGGTATCAAACGTACCCGTTATGCAATTCCAATGGGTTTGCTCGCAGATCTTGCTGGTATTATCGCCGCAGTACTGGTATCTTATTTATTTTTCCATTAAGAACAGCCGTATATATAGCGGGATTGGTGTTTCATAAAACTACAAAATTCCCTGCTGATCATCTCAACAGGGAATTTTGTTATTTTTTCTTTGCTTATTATGCTTCCGCCGTTTTATATACATCCAGCTGACTGATGATCTTCTCCAGCACGCCTGGCTCTACGTTGACGTACTTTGAAGAACGCCAGGTTGACGAGGGTTTGTCCAGCCATACGCAAAACGAATGGTACCCTTCAACTATTACCGCATAGGTCTCATGAAAATCATCATGTATCCTCATACAAAAACCTTTCACAGGTTTCCCCTGTATATCAAACTGAAAGTTGAGATAATTGCTTAACATATTCATATCTGGTTAGTTATCCTTCATAACAAATATCAAGTTAAAATGTTCAATCCATCTTAAGCCATCAACATGTTTGTGTTAACTGATCCATAAACGACCAGTCATCATCCTTATCAAAACATCAGCCAATATTCAGCAGATTAAAATTGTAATTATTTCTGAATTTGATGATTTAAACGCTTTAGCACCCCTCTTGAATGTGATTTAAAGGCACATTATTTTATTTCTAGATTTAGAAATATTAGATTTTCCCTATTTTTTCCCTTTTTTTCCCTAAAACAAAAAATGGATATTGAGCTAGAATGTACGTATTGACCTATTAAAGGTACAATTATGTTTAATTATTTTATGAAAAAGTTTTCAACCTTTTAAATTTCTGAATTACAAATCTACGTCGATTTGTTTTCCAGATAATTTCTCATCTCCTTATCATCTTTGGGAACTCTGATCACTTTACTTGTGTTATAAGTACCCTGTTCCGTTCTAAAAATAAATGATATATCGATCTGTTCTATCTTACTCTTCTTACACCATTGAATCAAAATAGGTGTAATTTGTATCAACAGTGCTTTACCATATTCAGCAATATTGGGATTTATATGTTTCTCTTGGTATGCTTTGCTGAGATTGGATAACGAAAATAGCAACGTAGAATCGCCATACCACATTATTATACGGGAATCTGGATATAAATGTTTCTGCATCCGTGTTGTACTCATCCAAACATTGATCATATCTATGAGTAACTTTTCAGTTCGATATCCAATTTGCATAGAACAAATTTATGCTAATATTTTTAGTACTTCAAAAAGTGTTGAAAAGTTTTGGTATAATTGGGGAAATAACGAAATATGTTCTCACTTCCTACTTTGCCAACCGACAGTCTATATAAATTTATATTTATCGGGGGTCTTATTTTACTCATATTTTCCGCTTATCTCGATCAGAATCAATTAGACAGTAGCACCAAAGAGAATTTTAATATGGATTCGTTGCAGATAGTTAAGAATTCATATGCTCAAATGGATTCTCTAAATAATCTGAATGATGATAAACGTCTTAAATATCTAGGTGAAGCCTACAAATCTACCAGTGTTCAATATGCTGATATGATTAAGAAAAAAAGTAGTGTAGCAGAAATTGGTATTATTAAAGAAATGAATGATAGGTATAGCAGGGAAATGAATCAAATAATTCTCAAACACGATAGTTTAACGAAGGATTATCATAGGACATACATTGAATTCCAACTGCGCCAATCAAGATATGAGATGAATGAGAAATTAAGTAAATCCCATCACAGTACATCCAATATGTGTTTCTATTCTGGCGTTATAATGTTCCTCTTAGGTGGTTTTTTATGGTGTTACAGAATTCAAATACCACAGGATGAAATTCAAAAAATCCAACTTGATCTTGCAAAATTGGAGTTACAAAGACAAAATGCTATTCCAGTTACAAGTCCGCCCGCAACATCTCAATCTACGACATCTCAATCAGCAACAGCAACTACTGTCACAACTGTAACTATACCTTAGTACTACTTTAGTAATAAATACGCTCCTACTGCCACACCTAATCCGATACTGATTTTTAAACCAGTACGTTTTTTCGGCTGAATTTGGAAACTGGTTAAACCACTGTTAATAGTATAGGGATTTTTATTGACCACATCAACGACTAAGGTTTTACCTTTCAAAAAGCCATTAGATTTGTATTTTGTAACAATATCAAAATCGTTTATCACTTTCAATCCTAATTTGAGACTATCATTTACAACCTCAACGTCAGCAGAATAATATGGATTACTAATAGTAGTGTTTACATGGCGTACGCCATGTACAATGAATACAGTATCTACTTTCACTACCGTGTCAATTTTCGTTACCGTTTTCAACTGCGTATAGGATTGAATATTCTTTGTGTTTTTTATGACATTGTAAGCCTCTGTGTTGGTCTGTTTTGTTGCTCCCAACACTTGATCTTTGGTTCCAACAAAAACCGTTTTAACAGCTCCGTTTAAGCCTGCTTTTGTACGGTATAAAGTGACCGTATCAGTCAACGCTATGATCTGACTATCCTTATATATAACTTCAGTATACTTATTGTAATACAGGTATCCAAGGCTTATTGATGCCATCACAGCTAGAAATAGTAATATATAAAAGTTACGTTTATATTTATTTTCCATCGGTTTTTTGTTTAAAAATTGCACTGATTTTATCCTTCAAAGTTTCCCAGATATCAGTCTTCGTTATGGTGCTGATGTTCTCGAGATTTGATTTCAATTCGATCAGGGTTATATAGTATCCTACTGCGTGCGTTAGCAATAATGCTGTAGAGCTAAATAGGGTTACATCTACCTGAAAAGCTAATATTAGAGCAATGCTGTAAAAGACAAATTTGGATAATGTTAAGGTTAATTTTGACGCTGTAATAGGTTGTTTAGCCTGTATAGCCTTAGTTAAGCCCGTGATTAAATCAAAGAATAATAGCAGGTAGATTGTTATCAGATTTAAATGCAGTGGTGTTAAATACAGATAAATAAACCCTGCCATTTTGGTGAAATAATCTGGCAGTGATTTGAAGAAATTGGTGATTAGTTGATACATCTGATTACAATAGACCATTATGAAATACTTTAGCATAATCAGCAATCAAACTAGCTTTATCCAATCCATTTATAATTTTACGGGCATTGATCCAATCAGTAGTTTTCTCATTAAAATAGTTGGAAAGTGCTTTGCCCGTGAAAAAACCTTTAATCATTCCTTTGATCATAATTTGGGCTGATATTGTTGGATCTAATGCTAAATCTGGATGGTTTAAAAGGTCGACTTTCAGTAGTTTGCCCATAGCATCATAATTTTCAAACCAAGTCAACTGCACCAGTCCCCTACCGTAAAATATTTGATCAGGTACTGTATATGCTTTACGGCTCATTTTTAATTTTTTGCCGTAATCATATCCTTTGCCCCTACCGTATTCAGGTATTGGTTGCATTGTTTTGGCTGTTTCGTGGAAACACGTAGCAAGCATATAAGCTATATAGCGTAGATCTATAATACCTGCTTCTGTAATGGCTGATAAAATGTGATTGATTCCGTCTACTTGTGACTGGCTGAATTTATTGGAAAATAGAGGTTTAATGTGAGCGAAAAACGATGCAGAATCCATAAGTGATTTATGGATATATATTAGATCGGCAAAGTGGATTATAAGAGCGGGTACATGTACCCGCCTATATTAAAGCTCAATCCCAAACTCATCTTGAAAACCATCAGCAAACGGTTCTACCACAATTCCAACAGGTAAAATACAATCGTTGGCAACACGGAATTGATCAAAACTCACCACAAATACACAGCCTGCAAGTCTATCTACATTACCCTTCCATTTTTGAACTGATGTTGTCTCACTTATTTCATATTCGACATCATATTGATTCCCAAAATATGTTATCACATCATCGGCAATAAGGTTTGAATCACTATATATAGCATATTCACTTCTCTTTAAATTAGGATCGAATAAGTCTCCAATAGTAATCTCAAATTGGTCATTAATATTGCTTGCAGATATATTTTGTCTCACATATTCAATGTTGCAGACAGGATAAATAATGTTGCTTACAGCATTGAAATCGTAGTTATCTCCAACTAATACCGTATTGATTTGCCCGTGATTTTCAAAGAAATCAGTAAGCATTTTGATGTATTGATTAACAGTAATCATTAGTATATCCTCCTTCTATAATAACCAGTCTTATATACGCTGTTGCGATATTCAGTCTCATAGTCAAATGAATTATCTGACATACTGATACCAGTAAAATTAAAACTAGTATCATTGCTAGCACTGCAAGTAACGGTTGTTTCATCATTATCATCAGTACTCATATAATCAATTAACCTAGCTTTGTAGCTATCCAATTTTGATGTATAAGTGCTACGTAGTGCGCTAATATCATCTCGATTTCCACTTTGAGCGTTACTATCAGTTAACTTCTGGATACCACTGTTTGTAACTTTATAGTGAAGTTCATTGAAAGAGTAAACCAGTGTTCCATAACTTAAATACGGTCTGATTTTACGCATTAATGCCTGATCATCATCAGATAAAATGTGATTGGAAACAGTTTTTAATTTTACTAATTCGTCACTTAATCTTTTGTAAAGTGTTTCTCCAAGTAAAGGTTCTACTTCCAATTCTTGGAACTCCAAAATTGCCCTAGACAATATTTTTTCATCAACATTATCCTGTATGATGCTATTATCTTTTAATTCTTTGACATTTATAAATGTTATCTGTTTCATCTTAATTTTCCTTTTTTATTACTCTCACCATATTCCAAAAATGTCTACATTGATTCTCTGATTTTTGAGTGGCTGAATTAAAAAACCAGCCTCCACAGTGCTCAAACACAGAATACCCAAATATTGAACTCATATCTTGAATTTCAGATCTGCTATACAGCCTATCATTCTCAATTAATTTGATGCAAAATCCACGGGATGTGTCAATAATTGGTTTACCAAATCCTGCACGTACTTTATACTCATAGAGTACTTGCACCTCATTCTTTTTAACGGTAGCATCATCTGTTTTAGGAGCCACTTTTATCTTTCCGTCCACGATTGTTGACTTCAATACTTTAGCATCAGATAGAGCTTTAATTCTACTTTCCAGATCATCAGTTGTACTAGATATTCCTAATTCTTTTTTGATATCAGCTTTAATTACCGATAATGTTTTTCCTTCGTTTTTATCTTCATTTTGGATCAGATAATTTTCAATATCCTTATCATCATCAAATAGTATTAGATCCTGTTTTGAATGAATATGGAAATCGGATTTAGTAATAATTGTGAAATTATCTTTGGAGATTCCCAAATCTTTTACCAATTCAAAATCCTGTTCCTTCAACATCCTACCTTTGCTGTAATCAGTTGAATCTACATTACTAAATTGTGCAGGTGATCCCGTTGGAGTTGAAAGTGAAAATGTAGGTACAGCGGTTGCGGTAACTAATTTATTACCTTCTCCATTAGCAAGAATTGGAAGGCTATCTACCGCCCGTAATTCGTCTATTGTCATTACCTTTTCTTTGGTAGCATCCGATAATTCAGGTGTAAAGAAAGTACCTTGATCTTTGAATTCGATTTCAGGAAATCCATTATCCATTAATAACTTGTTCAAACCAGATTCTATAACGTTTCTTGCATCTTTTACAAATACGTTTTTAAACGTCTGAAATGCCTGTTCAATAGCATTACGATCACCTAGAGATCCTGGCGATTCAATACCGTATAATGAACGGCTAGTTGCCTGATGTACCGTTAATATAGCTTCAATGTTAGTGTTACGGACTTCTACAAGTGCTGCTGCATAATCTACCGCACCCAATTGATGTACTTGAATTCCTGCACCAGTACCACCACCCGTTGGAACCTCATTCCAGTTTAACAAAGTTCTTTTTCCGTTGGCTCCTTTGGTATTTTCATTGAATTTATCCTCTAATTTTCTAGCTTGTTCAGCCGTTGGAATACCTTTGAAGAAATCAATAATTGTATTTGGTGAAAAGCCGTCCTCAATATTATTTTTATTAAATTCTTTGATTAGGATCTCAGTGTACATTTGCAAAATACTTGCATTATAGGTTGCCATTGGATAAGTAGTATTGGCAGATGGGTTATATGCGGAATACATAAATATCTTCGATCTGGTATCAGCACTTTTGCCTCTAGTCCAACGTTGATAATCAATTAGATTCTTTCCCTTTGCCCAATCCTTACAAAACCAGAATTGCGTTAACGGTTCGTTTGCTCTTAACTGATATACAGGTAAATGATTATAACTAATTGGATCACCAAAAGCATTGTATTGAACCTCAATAATGAAAAAATTGAAGATTAAATAATCTAGTGTTATTTTTCTTACTATCTCTTCTAAAGTATCTACATCATTAAGTTTAAAATCTGCTTTTTTACCCGTTGCTTTAACTATAACACCATCACCTAAAATGTGATTCACCTTGGTTTTAGTTATCCCGTTATGTAAAGGAACTTCATTATATAATTGTAATAAAAAGTTGGGATACAGGTTATCATCACCCCATTTTACGGGTTTATTATCGGTTGTGCCTTGCTTAACTTCTAGGGGTAATGGTGTTAATGTTCTTGCAAAATTCACAACATCCATTTTAAAGTTATTTATATTATTTTCATCCATTTTTCTATTTGTTATAAACTATATATTGATCCTCTACTGGAACTACTTTTGAATCAACTATGAATAACTTTCCAACTTCAATTGCATCACCTAATAATGATTCATCTGTGATATTCCCATCAATGTTTTGTTGATATATATTGAAGGTGTAGTATCCTAATTCCAATGATTGGAACACGGTATTATCAATTAAGAATAGATCATATCTTTCAATAGAATCACTGATGTTTTCAGGTAAGAATAATCTTACATATTCCCTATCAGCATCATTCTTTAAAACCATTAAATACTTAGCATTATCAATAGTTGTTGATTCTGATAGTGTTAAAATGATATGTTGGAAATCCTTATTTTTATCTATGAGAGTCATATATGTTTTATGATATATATTAGCTATGGATTTAAAATAAAAGGCATAAAAAAACCCCTACCAGATTTGTTAGGGGTTTAAATGAAAGTTTAAAAGAAATATTAAACCAGTGAAAGGAAAGATGAAACAACAGTTGGATCTACTACCTGAAGGAATTCAGAGTCCATACCTGTTAAGGTAACCACACGTTGGTTTGCACCAGTTGCAATTGAACCTTCAGTACCACTCATTGAGAATTGCCCGTTAAGACCGAACGCTACCCAACTACCATTTTTTAATTTAGTTAGAACTGCAACGGGATTAGCTATAAGATTTTCAACTGCTGTTTTTGCTACTAATGAACCTAAGTTACCTAGTGTAAAAGTTAATGTTTTAGTGATATCATATGCACCAGTTTCAGCCATTGCATATGTTTCAGATATAGTATTTTGATTTTTAGTTGCTGAGTATTTAACGAATTTTGTTGAACCTGATTGGAAACCAATTGCAGAAATTAAACCTCCTGCTGATGTAGTATAAACTTCGGTAGATCCTGATATTGGTGCTAATGAATCAAAAGCGACTAAATATACATCATCATTCATACCTGCTACTGTATTTTTACCGCATTCTCTAGCTAATTTGGAAAGAGGATTACAAGCCATAATTATATTGTATTTATTGTATTTTAAATTGAGATAAAGAGGGAAACATGTTTCCCTCTTTATGATATTTTGTTATTATCCTACGATTGTAGCTAGACCAATTTGGTCGATATAGACAGGTACTACACCTAACGAAAAAGCACTATCGAAATAGACATTTTTAGTTTCAACTGAATAAACTTTCTCCAATGAAACGTTATCTAACTCACCACCTGCTTGTAATTGTGACATACGTACTGCTACTGCTTTACCAGTACCAATCAAACCATCTACAGGAGCTAATTGTACACCACCTGCACCTTGTAAGAATAAAGCATCTTCAGGTTTGAAGAAGTTTTTATCTGATTGTTCACCCGTATATTTTTTATACAGATCAGAACCAATAAATATTCTATAATCTGGTTTATTTGCAACTTGAATAGGCATTTTAGCGTCAAAATCTCTAAGTTGTTTAGTAATAGTAGAACCTGTTGCACCTGTAAAAGTGATTGGTGAACCTGCACCGATTTGTTTTAAAAATCCGTCCATTTGTTTCAATGTTATATCACTTTCAGTACTTCCTGTTAAGCTAGTATTACCTTGCCATACCATTTGTTCTAATGCAGCTTGAATCTTATCAGATACTTCTAAAGAGATTGAATCTAAAAACAAAGCATCAGTATAAACTTGACCTTTCAATTTTATTTTAAGTTCTTCAACTGCATAAGTTTTTTCTAATAAACGAACGCAATAATTGTAATCAACTTTTAAATCTTTAACGCTTAAAGTTGCTTGTGATAGAACTGTATCACCAATTGGATTACGGGAGCATCCGTCATTTGCTTGGATAACTACATTTGTATTTTGTAATTGAACTACCTTATTACCTTTTGCAGTTGGATCAAATGCTGAAGCGTTAATTAAGTAATCAATAGTTTGTGCACCAATTACGGCACGTGTAATAAAAGTTCTGCTAGACTGATCAGTATATGCAGGTAAATTAGTAATGTTATAAGCCATTTCTTTTGTGTGTATTTTTAATATTATTTGTTATATGAATCAGCAATACGAGCGTATTTTTCTAATTCACTTTCTTTAATTTCAATGCGGGAATCCGCTGAATTTTGAGTAGGTAATTTTGATAGTAATTCGATTTTCTTATCGATATCTTTTGCTTTTGAATTGAACTCATTTACTGCTTCAGCACTTGGTTGAATTTGTAATGCTTCAAGAATAGTTTTCATTGCATCTTCAAGTTTTGCAACTCTATCTTCCAATGCTTTATCATCAGATTTAACCTCTTCTTTTGCAGGTTCAACTACTGGTTCATCAGCTAATTTTTCTTCTTCTTTTGGGGCTTCAACAACTTCTTCTGCTTTAGCTTCATCAGCCTCTTTTACTACTTCTGAAATCTTACCATCTTTAGTAATAAATTCAGATCCATCAACTAAACTATAATTAGCATCAGGTGCAGGAATAGATCCTGTAGAACTTGAAACAGATACATCAGCTCCAACTACTAATTCAGCAATTGTAACTTCTACATCAGAATCTTTCACTTTGATAGATTCAAATTTTAAGGGTGCATTATCAGTGAAGAATTTTAAAAGACTATTTAACCTAGTTTTTATATTTTTTTCCATTTTCTTTTTTTATACTGATATATATTAGCCCTTGGAAATAATATTCATAAGCTGTTCTAATGCTTCTAATTCCTGTAGTTTTATATCGTATTCAGACAATGGTTTGTATTGTGATAATTGGAGATTTACAGTCGAATTAGTATCTAATAGTTTTAAAATTGCTTCTACGCTAAAACCGTTTATTTTACCTTCTTTAATAGACTGCCAAACGGTATCTGATAATACTTTTACTACAATTACCCAAGACCCATCAATAGCTTTTTCTAAACCTTTTGGAGCGGTCATACCTAGTACAGAATCAACTATATATGTTTGGTATACATAGCTATTAGCAGGTATAATTGAATGATTAATATTTGTATTATTGAATAATCCTTTTTTAGCAAAAATTTGGGATGCTACTCGTATTGTTTGAGCACTAAATACACCTGCATATTCGACGTTATTATCAGATACACGGTAAATTGGGACATTAGGAATCATAGCAATTCCGATCAGTTCTTTTTTCTCATCGTTTGTACTAAAATTGACTAATTTTTGATCAGTACTAAATGCTATAAAATTTGATTCAATAGCTGGATACTGAACTAAACTTATAGCGGAAACGAATGAATCATTTTCAGGATCAATTTCATATTCGATTAATGGTAGATTCTTTTTTAACATATATTTTTAGGATATATATTAGTTTCAGAATCAAAATTTTAGGCATAAAAAAACCCCTACTGTTTAAGTAGAGGTTATACATGGCGTACGCCATGTTTAATAGGTGGAGTTATCTATGATTACTTTACGTTTAGATTCATTTTTAACCAGATCTTTTTCTAGTATATATACCCGTTGATCACTTGGTTTATTTGCTGTAACAGCATTAACCACATCATCAGTACCACTGGCATTTTTGGATAGAATAGTTGAATTTATTACAGGTGCAGATAGTCCACCGCCTGCTGATCCACCACCACTAGCAGGTACTTTTACCTTCATAATGTTCTTAATTGCGGCAAATCCTGCAACACCTGTCGCTACGGCTTGCGCAATGGCATATCCAGGGATTGGGATTTTACTAAACGCTTGTAACTGCCCTGCAATGGCACTATATGTACTAATTGTAGCTGATGCAACAGCCAAAGTTTTACTTGCAACGGTGTTTTCTCCTAGTATTCCTGATGCTGTATTTAAACCTGCTGAAACGGCATCCAATGTAGCTAGTTTAGCTTCAGATTCCTTTTTACTGAATTCACTTCTTGCTTTGGTATTACTGTCTGTGATATCTGTTAGTGATTTTTCGTGATTTGCTTGTAACTCTAATAATTCAGCATTTTGTCCCGTTAATTGTTCCTTTTTAAGTTGGAATGAAGCATTTTCAGCATCCAATTTTGCTTGGTTAATGGCTAGTACTTTCTGTTTTGCAACTTCAGGAGTATCCTTCTCATTTTCCCTATTATCTACTTCAACATCAGTCAAATTAGTAGATGCTGATTTAGATTCATTATCCAATGTCTCTAGCTTAGTGATTTTAGTTACTTGTTCTACACGCGATGCATTTAATGCTAATGCTTGTTGAGGTGTAGCATTTTTCAACAGGTCATCTACAATTTTATTTATCTCATCCCTTGTTTTCTGGTAACTTGAAATAGTTTCAACTCCAACACCTTTCAGATAATCATTGATAGCATCATCATATTTAGTATTTAAACGTTGCTCTTCAATTTTCTTAGCTTCAGTTAGATTTGCAAATTGCTTATTAAAATCTTTGATAGTAGATTTTCTCTTATTTAAAGCATCAAATTCATCTTTATATTTCAGATCTAAATCAGTTTGAGCAATAGATCTTTCACTATTAGCACCCTCTGCAATTACCTTTAATGCTTCAGTATTATTTTTTTTAATTGCATCTAAATCTGCTTTTAATTTAGCTTCATTATCAGCTTTTAATTTATCTGCTATAGCTTTATCTTTTGTTGCTTTTTCTTTGGCTAATTTATCTTTTTCATCCTTAATTTTCTTTGCAGATGTCGCCTCGAATACTTCTTTTTCATTTACAATTTCCTTGTATTTTTTTAAGTCATCTTTATTTAATTCTAACTTCTTTAAATACAGATCACGTTCAATTTTGTCCGTGTTTCCACCTGATGCTTTTAATACTTTAACACGTTGTTCAAGATATTTTACATCATCTTCTAACTTAGCTTTATTTGCTTTTTTGGTATCATTTAATTCTCCAACTAGTTTACCTGATTGAAAATTGCCCGTTACATTTAATGCACTTTGAAAATCATTCAAAGCACCTTTAAAATCTCCTTTTATAAGCTTAAATAATCCCGTGAAAGGTTTGACTAAAAATTGGAAAATAGAATTCCCTACTCCAATGATTATATTTTTGGTTTTTGTGAATAGATCTCCAACACCATCAAGTGCAGGAAATAATCCCGTTACTGATTTTTTCAATTCATCCCAATTAGCTACTAAGTAAGATACCAGTGCTATTACAGCTCCAATTCCAAGGCTAAATAGTGCAATCTTCAATGCTTTAGAAGCTACTGTGGCTCCCTCAGTTGCTACTACACTTGCTTCAGTTACCACAATTTGACCTTCAGTTGCTACAGTTGTAGCTTCTAAAGCCGTTGCATTAGCTGTTGTAGCTACCGTATTTGCTACTGTTGCTGTTGTTGCTTCTGTGGTTACAACGGCTTGTGCTTCTGTGGCTGTAGTACTGGCAAATAGATTAGCAAGGAAAGGTTTTAGGACATCTTGTGCATCTCCAAACTGGTCAAGTAAACCAATAATTGAGGAAATACTATTAAGTTTTGCTATACTTGCTTCCGCTGTCTCTGATGAAACTCCCATTATCACTAAGGCACCAGACACTGCTCCAAACGCTCCTGCTGTCAATGAAGCCACTTTTGATATTGCAGTGAACTTATTTCCAGGATCGAATGCGGCTGTCGCCCTAGTTAAAGCCTGTTGCTCATCAGTTAATTGAGCAATGATAGTTAATTGATCCCGATATGCTTTAGTATTGGCTTTGCCATCCATTTGCAAGGCTAATGCTGTCTCTTTAGCCGCTTTTAATTGTGCCTTAAAACTGGCTGTACCAGATTCAATTGCACCATTCATTGTTTGAATCTGCTTGGTAACAGCCGTTACATTATCACCACCTGCTACTCCTAAATCAATACTTATTCCAACTTGCTCATTATTATTTGTTGCCATATTTATTTTAGGATAAATATTAGCAGGTTTAAGAGCATAAAAAAAGAGGCACATGTGCCTCTCTTAAGTAGTGGATATATAATAAATTCTAATTCACAATCAATTGTAATTGAAGATTGCTTGGTTCAAATCTATTGTTGTACTCTACGTTTACTATCTTATAGTAATTTCCACCCCAAGGTGTATTAATATAAACGGGAATTTTTAGATCTAAGTTTGATATATCAGTTGGAGATAACAAGAAATCCCCGTTAAATAAACTAAGATTCAAATCATTCATTTCTTCAATTTGATCTTTGTAAAATATAGTATAACCATCAGGTATTGTTTGAATATTTTGATTAGCAGTAAAATAATATTCTTTAGCTTTTCCAAAGTTTAAATCTCTAACATAAACCAATTCATTGATGTTATTATCATCCAATCTGATGTGACCAGATTGGGGATAATATCCAAATGTACCAGAACTATTAGTTGGAGTAGAATAAGGTGAAATAGACCATACGCCCTGATCATTTCTACTAACATTTCCAACTTGATATGGATCGCAATTTTTCACTCCATTATAAAACATAATTCGAATGTTAGACTTAAACGGAACTCTAGTTCCATCCGTGTTTATTGTTAGAATCTGAGGTATCAGACGGTTATTTCCATCCCATTTAACTAAAGGTGTAGCACTAAATATTAACTCAATTTTCTTCTCATCATTCGTAGCATCAGTGTTTCCAACGTTGGTTAGATCTCCCTGATTTTCTGCATATGTTTTATAATACAACGTGTTAAAATAATCCGAATCACTTTCAGATTTATATACAAATGAATACTTTTTGAAAGTATTTGCATTACCACTTAAAGTAATATCAGTACCGTAATCTAGTTTTTTAGTCCAATCTAAAGCATTGGAATGAAGTAAAGCAGGACTTGTTAACCTGTAGAAATCTGGATAGGATTCAAAATAAATATGGCGTGGATTGTCAATACTTGCATAAGTGTATATGTTAAAAAGTTGCGTCCAACTCTTGATGAAATCTTTGATTTTAACATTGCTAACGGGCATTGGTCGAATTATATCACCATTCTGTGTATTGTAAGTAATGGTACCTGTTGCAGGTGTAATCATTTTAGCATTGGTAATAATTAGATCCGTACGTTGGTTCAAATCTGCACCATCCCCTTTTAAAAATAGAACTGCTTTGAAGTATTTACCTTTTTCATATGCTCGTGACGGTATATTAAGTTTTGCCACCGTGTTCGATGTGGAATTTGGTGATAAGGTAGTGATATAAGATTCAGCAACGATAGACCAATCACTACCGTTATCTGATATCAACAATCTTGCATAAGCTTCAGTATTATTAGTACCAGTACTGTTTAAATACAGATTGAAAGTCAATAAAATATTAGATGTGAAATCACGTACTATTCTAAATCTAAAGTTAGTATCTCCATCAATTTCGTCCGTATTTTCATCCACTAGATTAATTGGATCTGTCACAGTACCAAACCTGATATTACGGGTTAGCGTACCTACACCACCTATTGAACTCCAAGGATTTTTTGTTATCGATCCATTGTTAGAAAGTGTCAATGTATTTGCGGTGGTGCTGATTGCAGGCTGTGCCTGATCATTGGCAATTATTAACCGATCCTGATCCTGAATGAATTCATCATTCCCAACTATACTAAATGTGAATCCAGATAACAGTGGTAGTGTAAATATTTTATTTAGATATTCCTTCAAATATATAGCAGGTCTATAGTTCATCATCTCCCACATATAAGAATCCTTTGGACTTGGAGACATATTATTTCCATAATTGATCATTGGGTAAACATAACCGTTACCGTATGAAAAAGGTATTGCAGATCCGTTTTTGATTATCTTAGTGTCCCAAGAATCGATTACATTTTGAAGTTCGAATTTATGAGTGAATTCAGAAAAATCTAAATCACCTAACATCATATCATCAGTAAACTTATTATAGAAAAATAAAATATTGCCCGTTATAAGACACTCATAGCTGATGTCATTGTTAGGTGATTTCACTCCCTGTAACCACTTCAAGTATCCTTTGAGTATAATTACATCATCTTCTAAAACAATGCATTCTACCTTCCTATTGAATGAAGTTTGATGAAATAATTGCTCTGAAGAATTGGAATTAACTGTACGGGATAAATTGAATAAATTACCTAGTACACGGTTGTTATTTTTCGTTGCTTTGAATTTAATATTCTTCCCAAGATTATCTTTTTTAGCGGTAATATCAGATTGATCAGCAATTGCAAATATGGTTTGCATCTCCAAATCTTCAGAATCTAATTGTGCATAATTCCCGTTAGGTTCAACAATAAAAACTTCATATTTTAAATTATTCATTTTTATGAATAAATATTAGTAGTATTGTTTTAAAAATTGAAAATTATGGAATCTAAAAAAAGAGTAGCGCAACTCATAAAAACAGAATTAGAAACATTGCAAAACATCGTTGCAACTAGAAAAAATGAAATTGAAACTGCTTATAGAGCAAGCATAAACTTGGCTGAAAAGATTAAAAAAGATGCTGAAAAAGAATATGAAGCAGAATTGGAAACTATCGAATTATTCAAAAATCAATTGAAAAGCTTTGGTGTTGCACCTGTAGTAAAACCAATAAAAAGACACCCTAGACTGGTGGTTGCTGAATCATATAATTCAAGCTTAACAGTTAGTGAAAAGATAGCTTATGCATTAGCTGAGATTGGAGATGGTAAATCTAAAGAAGATATTGCTATTGTAATTGCAGATTATGATAAAGCAGATGTCGATAAAGTTGTAAAACAAATAGGCGGTGTACTATCATCATTAAAATCCAAGGGCTTGGTAACAACTAGAAAGAACGGCAGGAAAGATCTTTATAGTCTGGTTCAGTAGTATGCATATTAGATTAGTAGTACCTTTAAGAGGTTTTGCTGTTGAAGATAATAATGATATTTTACTAGGTCAATTCACCATTACAAATAATATTGAATTGAAGAATAAAATTGTAACTGATTCACATTTTATAAGTCATTTTGGTCAAATATCAAAAAATGGGATTTTAGATAACTATATTCTTTTCTACACAGGTGAATCGTCTAAAATAGATATCATTCAAGATTGCAGAACGTTTAAAGAAGTTTCTGAAAGCATAAGTAGGTACTTAATAAATATGTGTACTACCTTATGGTTCATCGCAGATACACCAACATTCATATCTGTATCATATATTGAATTATGGGAAAACACTGGTATTGGAGAATACATTCCTGTTGATGGACAAATGCTTTTAAGTAATACATTTTTTTCTAATTCAAGAGGAGAATATCTACCAAAGTTTGTATTTACTGCTCAGCAACTTTCAGAATGGAATACAATATATAATTCAATTTTAAGAGTAGTAACAGATAAAAAAAATATTAAAAACTTAGAGTCCGTAGTACAACATACCACTGGAATAATACCTAATAAAACAAACTATATACCCTATGATCAAAATCGTATATATAGAGCAATATTGTTCTTACAACTAGTCAGAACCAAAGCAAGTGTGATTATGAAGATTACATTTCAAATTGCCATTTATGAATGCCTTTTTACATCTGGATCTTCTGAAGTTACACATCAAGTATCCGAGCGTGCATCATTATTTTTAGGCGGGACAAGTGAAGAGAAGAAAATAAATTACGCATTATTAAAGTCGGCATATGATATCCGTTCCAATTTTGTACACGGGAATAAAGTAAAGGGTGATAGAGATAGTTATTTAAAAATTGCTGTCCCTTTAGATGAATTGACTAGAAAACTACTTAATAAAGTAATTACAGATCCTACAATATTTTTATCATCCGAGAACAACACAAAGGAGTTCAATAATCATTTTTACAATTTAATATTTGTGGATGATCCAATTGAAGATAATGATTCATTATAATTTTATAGGGGACTACATGTAGTCCCGTATAGAATGCGGATATTAAAAAGTAAATCAGAACAATGATATATAAACACATCATATGGATAGTAGACTTCAAAAAAGAGGTGAACAACCGTTAACTTTATTGTACTTATTAGCGTCTTTACATAGCTATAAAGGAAGCTATCAAACACTTTTATTTGCACAGCAACTTGTAGGAGATAATATACGGAAGGCATTAAAAGATAGTGAATACAACTACAGCTTTAATCTCTACAAAGGTAACATATGGGATATGGAAAAGGGTATCATTGATGAAAGTAAATATGAAGTTCGTGATTTACAAGGTCACCTATTAAGAAATGTATTAAAACTTCCTCTTAATAAATATGCGAAATCAACTGAGGATGGTAAAGTTGATTTTGAAATATCAGATGATCAAATAGACACCCTTGTACTGGGATTATCACTAGAGAATGCACATTTTTTGCGTACCCGATTCATAAACTCTCTGTATGAAGCACTTGAAAAATATATTATAAAATTTTCATTACTCACAGGATTTAAGGATGATAAAAAATGTACTCTAAGATTAGAATTGCAACAACAGGATTGGTACATAATGCTATACCTATTAAGAAACCAAGCATCACATTTCGATGGTATGCAAACACCCGTACTATTTCGAGGCTGGATAAAGCATCTAAATAAAAAGGTATTCACTTGGAGGAATATCGAAGTAACGGAGGGAATGGATGGTCACTCCATCCGTTATGACGACAACGAGTTATTAGAACTTAGTCAAGAAATAGAAGATTATATTAATAAATGTTTAGATTCATTTGTAAAAGACAGTAGTGGTAGAATAATACCTGAATTAGCAGATGGTATTCCAATTACAAATACAGCTATTATGTTTATCTAATCAGATATCTAACATCATTTATAATTTTACTTGCTATTCTACCTGCACCTGTTGAATTGGGATGTAAATCATCAGATAAAAATGTACTTTTATTTACCGCATTCCATCCCAGTTGATTAGTGGATACAAAGTATTGATTATTCCTGATTGCACCCTCTTTTATTGCATTGGCATAGTCATTAGTTTTGAATCCTAAAGCATTTGTTTCTTTGTCAATAAATCCTGTCCTGCCAGGCGCATTTGCATATGTAGTTCCCAAGAAAATAATTTGAATAGTTGGAATTCTGGTAAGAACCTTAGTTACAAAAACATTAAATGCACCATTGATTTCATCAGTATTAACGGAATTAGCAACACCCATTGGAACATTCTGAGCCCAATCATTGATACCGCCTAAAACAAATAATATTTTAGTAGTTAATGGAATGGCGTTAACCCTAGTATCTGTCCAAAATCCTGCTGATGTATCAGCATCATTGGTTAATCCACCTGAAAATTTGGTACCACTCCTACCTAGATTTATTCCATTAAGCGATAATGCATTAGCTACCAATGGACACCATAAATATTGGGCAACAGTAGAATCACCAAGAAAGACAGTATCCAAAAATGTTATTCCAGACCTGATAATATTTTCCTCGTATACTTTAACTTTATCTGAAAGTGTGGTTATACCTTTTACATAATTATTAACGGGTACTGCCCCATATTCAATCATTAAGGTATTCATTACAACAGTCTTTACAGAGGTTCTAAAAGCAACAGCATTAGCAGGAGCGGTAGAAACGTTACCTAAACTTGATGGAGTATTTATAACACCACCAGATGCATTATACCAAGTAGTATTTCGCATTTTGGAATTGTTATCTGCTATCGACTTATCAATATGAGTATTGATAGATTGCCCTGCAACAATTGGTTTTAAGGGGATTGTATACCACTCGGCAATTGTTAAATAAGTTCCATTGGTTGAGTCTAATAATTTCCCTACTCCTGCACTGTCAGTGGGGTCTAATAGATTTGGACTAACATTAACTATTGAAGTATCATTAACACCTATTAAATCTGTTTTCTTTCTATATAATGTGTCTCCAACTGAGGCTATTTTCGCACTTGATAAATTGATATCAGGTGATAACACTAAACCAATATAAGGTTCAAAAGTAGTAGGTGCTGATGCTTGCTCTAATTGGAATGTACTTAATTTCGTATTATAAACTGTGATAACTACAGTATCAGCTAATGCAGGGGCAGTGAATCCAGTTATATCTCCATTTGAACCACCTGCCAATACAGTTCCATCTGCTTTGAAATAACAAGTAAATCTTATTCGACTGTCTGTTGTTTGGACTCCATCTGCACTACCTACATATGTAACACCTGCCGTAACTTTTATCTTCTCAGAATATACATATGGGTTATTATTATTGGTGTTTATAACACCAGTATTATCCATAAAGCCATAAGAGGTTGTAGCTTTATTAAATTTATTCTTGCCGATAACGGTATCTGCTTTGCTTAATATTGCAATCTGTAAAGCACTTATAGTAGCGGTTTGACCTGTAACAGCAACGTTAGTTGCAGTAACCCTAGTATCAACTAATTCAACAGCTGTTTTCGTTAGGGTGGCTAGATCAGTAATAGCTTTTCCAACAGTGGATGCAGGTATAGTATTTGGTAATGTTTGATTGGTGATACTTGCAGTTACACCCGTATTAAAATTTATAATATCCATTTTCTTTATGGATATATATTAGAGTTACATTGAAAATAATCCCGCTACATCACTAGTGAATTCCAATTCCAACCTGTTGTTATTAGTATTGATCCTACGGCTTACAATGTTATATGAAGTAGTTGATAATGATACAGGTAAAAATGTATTATCAGCAAGTACCACGTAAACCTTTTCAGCTGTTATTATATTACGTAACCATTGAGCTTGCTCATCATTTAAAACATCTGTTATCGCTTTATATGTACTTACATTGTTAGTATTAATAACAGTACTGGTATCATTATAAACCCCATTTGAAATATTGGAATATTGTCCTGAGGCATTCAATGCATACGGGTAATTTGTGATTGATGTTTTATTTGAATTGATTGATTCCCTTGGATTAAAAAGTGTCAAAGTATCAAACCCGCCTAATGGATTACTGAATAATGCTTGGAAAGATTTAGTTTTACATTTGCTGTCCATCATAATGAAAGATCTAATTTCAGATCGTGGTGTACCGTTAGCTGTAACAACTTGTACCGTGTAATAATTAGCACTTAGCAAATCACTGTATTCTCCAAACGGAACGGTAAACATTGATTGGAATTGATCACCGTATACGTTATTGAATCCCGTACCAAAGTATGCACTAAGTGCAGTTGGAGATATATTTACTCTTAATGCTTTACCAGTATTCATAGGTATGTTTTGAGATCCTAGTAAAACATTCCCAACCCCATAAAATTTAAAATTAACGGTATTACCAGTAGTGCTGATATTATTTAACAGATACAGGTATTCAGTGCTATCCCTGTAGATATTATTCACCAGTGGTTTACTGGTTAAGAATTTAGTTGTACTTGTTGTAGTGATAACATAATCATTAAAATTGTATGTTAATATCTGAATCCTGCTTAATTCACCTTGGAAGACATTGTAAATATCAGTGGTTAATGTGCCTGATGAGATTACATTTCCCGTAGTTTCATAATATGGGAAATCACCATTATGAAATACAGTTTCCAAAAGATATTCTGTTACCTGTAGTTTATAACTTAATATAATATCTCCAACAGGTTCAATAATATTAGTACTATTCACGATCTGATAGTCTACGTAATTCTGCAAAATAGATGATAAATCAAATACAGATCCATCCTTAAAATTTGGCAAAGCACTATATTTGAATGTGCCAATAACAGCGCCATCGGATGATAGTACATTAACTAGAAAATAAACAAAGTAATCTGGATCACTACTTTTAAGATTGAATATTGAAGGTGATTTACTAGGTGTATATAATTGGGGTGCTGATGCTATAGTGATTGCCATAATTATTTTAGGATAAATATTAGGTTTAGATACCTATTACCACAGGGCACATGTGCCCGTTATTTTAAAGGGATGTTTGATCTGGTACCATCATTATTCACAATTATCTGCTTTAAAAAATTCACTGTATAATTTGCCACGTTTGTTTTAATATCTTCAATCAATTGTGGTATTTCTTTACTATAAATCGAACGTGGTTTAAAACCTTTTTTCCAGATATTAGTACTCATACCCCAAGCCGCTCTTTCTACTAAATCATCCTCACTTAAATCTTCAAACTTACTTGGATTACCACCCATATTTTCCTCGTTCCTCAATTGTAGGTTTTTTGTTTTGATGTAATTTATAAATACGTCTACAGGCGGTCTTAAATCACGATATGTAAAAGGCGTATCGTAGTTCTTTATGAATGAGCCATTTACACCAAGATCTTGGAAAAGAAGGTGATTGGGGATTATGATATCTACCTTGTCATCTGAAACATCCAATCTTATGTCTTCAATTTCTCCAGTGACAATGAAATCTTTTGTATTATGGATATTTGTTTTAACCCTCTCAATAAAATTTGCACAGAGATTCTCTACAACATTCATTGCACCCGCTGTGTTAAATTCAGATCTGTTACTACCTAATGCATCCAAAGCATCCATCTGTGCCTGTCGTCTCGCTTGTGTGCTTGCTTGTGATCTACTTGCCATTTCTTTTCTGTTTTCTTTGTATCATCTTCACTTTATCATTTAACATATTACCAAGTGCAAGCACGTGCATTGCAGGCTGATCTATTGTACTGAAGTAATCAAGATTTAATTCTTTGCAAACGCTTATCCCAAGCTCGATCCATCCGTACAGTTGTTGATATTGTTTTTCTTCGTCTTCCAAAATGTCATCCAAGATACTAGATGGATCATCTTCATCTTCAATGTCTTCACTATTATCTTCCAGACCAAAAAACGTTGTGAACGTAGTAGTGATTTCCGTAATGATTTCGTTAACTTTCCCATCACTTGCATTACCTCAAAAATGCTTAATTGATTGATTTGTTGCGTTGTTAGATCTGTTACGATAATACTTAATATATCTTCCATATTGGAGTATGGATCTTGTACCATTTTAATTAAACTTTGGAAATCCTTAAACGTTAATGTTTCCAAATCTTTTAAATTATAAGGTGATTCAGTAATCACTATTTCAGCATCTAGAAACTTCAATCCATCCATTAATTTCAACATAGTTGGAAACGGTAATTTATCTAAATCTGATAATGGGATGTTACATAGAATGGATAACACACAGTAGGTCTGATATAATTGAAAATCTTCATCATCAACATTATCAGGCTGATCAATCATTATATTTTCTTGCAATAATAGATACGTCTTCCAATTTATATCTCTATAAGTACGTGGCATTTTATTTAATAATTCTTCTTCTTTCATACCGATAAATATTAGATGTTAGATATTGAATTAATGGGAGTTACTATGTTTCCGGTAGGAAACATGTAACGTCCTGTATTACGGCCAACCAAAACTTGATTCAAAGTTGGTTATTGTTGACTGTTTGAATTTATTAGCGAGGGCAAGCGAGATCACGCAATCATCGTGTGGTTTTCCCTCGTAATATATATATCCAGTGCTATTATAACGATATTGAAAATTGGTTAACTCTGTTGCTGTTTGTTCTGTAAATTTTAACTCGTTCCTTTCAAGACTTAAGATCAATTGTTTAATCAATTGTGGTTTAGTGGTAACATTGAATTTGAAGCCCCTTAAATTTTGAACTGTTCTTTGAAGCTGTTCAAATAAAACATCACCTGCACCTGTACTATCCATCACCTTTTGGATATCAGGTGGCAATGATGCTATCACTTTCATTGTACTATCGTGATCCTTTTGGAAACGCATATGCAGGCACATTCTGCCGTCTTCATCTATACCCGTAATACTTGACCAATCTACCGTCTTAGCAACATCAATCCCTATTATTACGGGACGTTTAGTTGATAGGGCTGATATAGTATTACGTGTTATTACATCCGCTTCTACAATACAATTCTTATTTGCACTTTCCAATGCAAGGTATTCTTGCTCCCACGTTTGCTTTGGTAGTGAGGCTTGTGTCCGTAATAAATAATCAACACTTAAATATGGGTTGTCAAAACAGGTAAAGTAAAATGCCTGCATATATCCATCATCTTCACATTCAACAGCTTTTTGATATAATTCTGTGAAGAAATTTTTTCCAAATGGCGTACTCAATATGATAACATCACCATCGTGTCTAGCTAATACTGCACTGATATCAGCCTCATATGATTCTTGTGGTGTTCTCCAATATGCAAACTCATCACATATGAGCAAATGGAGCGTGTTACCCCTTAAAGTTTTTGTAGCGTTACCAGAATAGAATTGAATCTTTCCACCCGTAATTAATTGAAGTTGTAAACTGCTATGATTCTTTTTATCAATAATTGATTCTGGTATTGTCTCCAATAGTAATTGGAAGAACTTCTTACTTAGATCAAAATCGTGACAAACATAACCAACAATCTTACCTGCTAACATTGCTTGTACTGCTAAGATCAAAGCAACGGTAGACTTGCCTGATTGCCTGCCACATTTTAGAACCTTAACCTTAGCTTTGGAATTTAATATCGGTATTTGCTTGCTGTGTGCCTTAGGTAATGTCAACACAACATCTTTTGGTTGTTGCATTATACATTATCAATCAAATTATCGTTATCACTTTCATATTTAACAATAATGTTTATTCCACCGCTGTGTTCTACGGAGTCATCTGATTTACTAAGATTTGGAAGTACTTTATTGGAAAGTTTGTCCAATAACATCCATTGCTGAAATGGTGACATAGAGGCTAAATCAGCCTCTAATTCATCCGTTTTCATACTTAGAACCTTTTGGAATGCAGTCCTTATTTCCTCTGTTGTTTTATTCTTTGTCCCTTTTTTTCTACCTGCATTCGGTAATCGAGGTGTACCCTTTGTGAATTTTGCCATTAGTATTCCATTATTTCTAATAGATATTAGCTTATATAGAGGGTTAAAATGATTGAGGCACCCTGAAGATTGGAATATTAGTTTTATCTTGCAGTTACACTTAACGATCTGCAATTAACTTATGAGTAACGAAAATGATTATGTAGAACGGTTTACTAAATATATACCCTTATTAACATTTATTGCCCTTACTTATGGAACTGTTACCAATCTAATTGAATATAGTAGATTCAACATTAATGTGATAAGTTATTTAGATGTTAATGAAATTGTATTGCAGTCAATTGGAGACTTAGTTATTGTCTTTTGCAGTGCTTTATTAATTTATTTCGGAATGCTTATCTTTATTGCTCTTGGTATGGGGATAGGATTTGAACAAAGTCTTCAAAAACCGAATACAATCGCATCGATATCAGCCAATCAACCTGTGATGATGTTGATTAAGATGAATATTTCAATAATCATAATTGGCACTATATTAAGATATTTCAACTACGTGGATGTAAAACTTTATACAGCTCTGATATCTACAGTGGTCTTAATAACTACATCCCTGATACTGTTTCAAGAATTAAACAGATCATACTATCAAAGGCATCATAAGTTAATAACAAGAGAGCTTATATTCATTTTATCATTATCATTCTTCGTTTTAACTTATGCGATAATAAAAGGGATTTCGAAAAACGTGATGTTTCATAATGACAACAAGTACCTGAAAAATTCTATAGAATTTGATGGTAAACTGATAAAAAGTACACCTACATACTATCTCATATTAAAAACGAATAACTACGTGTTATTTTATAACGAAGCAAATGGTACTACTGATGTATTTCCTACTTCTAAAATTGATAAATACACGTTAACCAGATAAAAAAACCACCAACAAATAATTGCTGACGATCTAAGGATGAGATGTATTTTATGAAGAGTTTGACATGTGTCCGGTGGACACATGCAACTCTTAATTTTTATAGATTCAATAAATATGATACAACATTTAACTTCGTCCGATTACAACTCCATATTACTAGTACTAGGATCAGCAACGGTAATTATTCCATTTACAGGTAAAGTTTATGATGGTAGACGTAAATGGTATAAAAGGTTTACTGTAAAGGGCTGGATAGTTATAATCACATTTATTTTGAGTTTAACCTGTTCTATTGCAAAAGATCGGGAAACACAGAATGAAGAAGATTTAAAAGTAGGTATTGCTAAAATCGAAAAAAGAAAAGATGATTCTATATCTAGATTAGCAAATGAAAATAGCACCGCAAAGGTGATTGGAACGTTTACAACATCACTAGCACGATACGGACTAAAATATGATTCAACAACAAATGAAATTCAAAAATCAATTACGACCAACATAGAGAATAGCAAACTGAATCCCGTAGTGGGTATATTAACTATGGACAGAGATACCACAAAAAGTGGGATTGATTTAAATTACCAACTATGTTCCTCCCAAGCAACTGCATACAACATCAAGGTAGGAATTTATAATGTTTTAAGAACTAAAAAAAATGAATTAATATACCTTACTGGAACTGATAGAAAAACTGAAATTGACGCACTTATACTAACCAACTGTATGCAGTTGAATATTCAAACTACTGATCCCGAAAGCGTTGTATCACATATTTATTTTTATGCTAAATTTGATTACGAAGATGAAATAGGGAAGAAAATTTCAAGAACAGAGTTAACCGCTTTTGATACTTCGACAAATACAATGAACTATTTAACACCTAAAGAATCCTTGTGGATTAAAGACTTCTATGCAAAAAATGTATTTAATACTAAAAAACCCCACTGACTTTAATCAATGAGGTTGACACAGGTAGGAATTGCACCCACGTTGCAAGCGTTGTTACATCTGCACTTATTTCTCGGTCACTGTGCATTATCTTTAATTTGCTGTATCGCAATCATAGCGGATGCAATCGCCAAACCACTATCTACTTTGGTTAACTGGTAACCTTCTGATGCTACCCAATCAAAAAATTCCTGTACTGAACCGTGTACCAGAATACCGCCTGAACGTTTGGTGAGCTTACACCATTTATTATATAATTCCCTCATTAGTTCTTTCCCTTTTTAACTGGTACCACTACATCCAATTCTGCTTTAGTTCTTAGGTACCAACTAGAATAAATCGTAAAAGTATCTCTGATTGACGCTCCACAGGTAGTGCAGAATGTTTTAGCCATTTGTCCGTTAGCACGTTCCTGGATATCGGGGTAATGCACCTTCATTAGTTGTACTTCGCCTGCTGTAAGTTGTCCACTTGAATTAGCTGTAAACTGTATCATTTTGTTTTCAAGTGGCTCTAAAGCTTCTAAGAGTTGTTTATCGCTTATTCTCATCGTCTATTTGTATTTTTATTTGGTTAATTCTAGCATACAATTCTTTGCGCTGTGCTACTGTTTTTGCTGATGGTCTACCAACACTTTGTTTATTTAGCTGTTGATAGAATAATGATTTATCCTCTTCTGTCATTCGTTCAATGATATCTTCAATCCCAAAACCATATATCGTTTCAAAATCACTTGTTTCAAATGCGTCATCAACTATAATTAAAGGTTTCCCTGCATTAACACCATCATCATTATCCGTTGTTTCAATTGTGTTTACGTGTTCATTAGTGATGGAATTTAGATGCAGGATTCTTTGTACTACCCCACTACTACCAATGGCTATATCACCTCCTTTATTGGTCTTCAAAGAGAAACATTGACGTAACATTATTGTACCCGCTGTAGCCATTAACCATCTTGGAGATAGTTTTAGTAGTGCTACAATTTTTACCGCTGATATTTTCCATAAATGTTGGAAGACGGTCTGATAACATTCCTCGCAAAGTTCTTCTCTTAATTCTGGATGGTCATTGTACTTCCAATTGATTCTAAGTTTAATAAATTCTTTAAATGGATTCAGTGGTGTGTTTGACTTTTTAGCCATATAAAAACCATTGATTTTTCCATCTTCATAAAAATCTATGATCACTTCGTTCTTAATTTCTTCAGGCGTTTTATTCCCGAATTCATAAATATTTTTCTGCTTCAATGTTTATATAGATATAGGTAGAGCATCTAAAGCTCTTTGTATTGCAGTAGATAGCACAGGTGCAGTACAAGCAACGATTAGGTAATCCGTATTAAGGAATACAATAGAAAGGATCAATGAGATCCACCATCCTAAGCAAAATGAGCAAAGGAAAGGTTTTGACGGTAGTCTCAGTTTCGAGACGGTGTTCTGGTATGCAGGTAACATCAATATGAAGTTGACGAATAGAGATACCAATACAATTTTTTCTAACATTTAATTTTATTCACTTCCAATTTTTGACTGCTTTGAAACAGTTTACATGGCATTCGCCATGTTTAATTCCATTTGTAAACTTTAGCTTTGTTTACAGGTAATTCTATCATCAATTTTTCTTTATGTCCTTTATTCTCTGAAGATGATACTGGATATAAATCATTATTTATATATACATCCATAATGTTGATATCTTTAAGATTGTAGCAACGTGCAACACCATCTGAAAAAATCATAAAGTAAAAATATGTACCGTTTCTATCTATGTTTCTGAGTGCTGATAACTTCTCATATTCTAAGATATCAGTATCATAACTGGTACTTTTTAGATCACCTCTATACTTTACTTCCATATACCAATTTCCCGTTAAGCTTGTACCAGATAAATCACATCTTGCACTTATATCAGTTTCTACCATATCAATCTTTGGGAATATTTTCATTACTATATTTCTACCTAATAGGTCTGCTTCTTCGTATTTATTCTGCATTAGGACTTAGTTTATCAAACAATTTAGATAGAGCTGTACAAGCCTCATATAGTTCATTCTCCAATGCAAATTCTAATAATGTTGCAGTAGTATATTTTAAATCTGAATGATGTTTGATTACCGCTTCTTCTGCAAGTATTCTTTTTAAATCAGCTTTTTTTTCACCTGACATTGAACCTTGCATCATTGCTATTTCAATCAAGATATCATTCTGTAGTTTATTTAATTGTTGTTTATTCATCGCTAGTCTTATCTGTTGTTTATAGTTCATTTTTAATCTCTTTTTTATTTTCATTTTCTTCAATTAATATTTTGGTAAAAATCTTAAACCATATATAACTTATATATATGTGAGTACCGTACTTCATAAGCTCATAGGTCATACTATCTTTATACATAATTTTTTGGGAACTTAGTAAGTCACAAAAAACTGATATAATAATTAATACTCCATATATAAGCCAAACGGTATTTATGATTGACATTTCTACCAATAAATTTTCAATAAATGTTTTTATTTTATTTGTTTTCATATACCTATAAATACCTACTTATTTTATAGAATACCCGTTTCTTTTCTAAATGACAAAAAGATGACAATTAAAATTTAATCATAAAAAATCCCGTATCTTTTGGATACAGGTGAAAACTGAATAAGTAAATTTAGATCAATTTCCTAAGGGAACTTTGTTGAACCGTGTTGTGCAATCTCTTGCTTTTTTGGTGCGGGTTGTGGATCATCTTTTTTACAGCTTTGAAAAATCATAGTAGATGCTATCAGGATTAATGTTAATGTTTTCATATTTTTTGTATTTTTAAATTGTTTATTATTTTATAAAATATTAGTTTGTTTATATATATAGTAGTTATCGTATATGGCTTACCTTCCAAGCCGTGTAACGTAACGGTATTGTTAATTGTATCATATCCTTCAATCAAATTTTTAAACTTCTTAGGACTTATCTTAAACAGTTTGCAAGCCTCGGTTTGACTGTAATACTGATATCTTATGAAATCTTGCTCTGCCATTGTTTCATTCCATAATTTCAAAGTTTAGCTAAACTAAAGGTCCTGTTTGAATAATCATACATATTTATCTGATTGCCAGGATAATATGTTGATTATCAATACAATAATTTTAATCGTTAACTTATTGATTGCCAGGGGGTTTATTGATAACATATCTTGAAAGTATTTTTTTGTTTATGTCTACCTTATCTAGCCAATCTTGACTGGTTTTCTTTTCATTTTGATCAGTAAATTTTACATACAATGTATATTCATCCTTAGATATAAAGTTGGAATCAAGTAACATCCAGAGAAAATACAAGCTAACATTTGACTTTATATTTTTATTTAGTTTATTCAAGTTTGTAAAATACATAGCACCTTCGTTAATGTTTAGAAACTTCTTAACGCAACAGTTTCCAACCTCCGTTATGTTATCGTTGTTGATGTTCATAATTACACATACATTCTTTATCCCTTTTTTACCGCATAGACATTCACTGTCTTCCCGTTGGAATGCATCTATAAATTTCCATTCAGTTTTAGCTTCATTCCAATCTTTAGATTGTGATAAGGATAGTATGTTTGTTGTTAGGTTATATTCGTTGTTCATCTTTATAAATAGTTAGTAAATATAAAAGGGAGATAAAAATATATATCTACCTCCCCTGCATCATCACCCTCACTTCCACCTTTCTATTTATAAAGATAAATCAAGATCCAAAAATTTCAAGTAGTAATGAATCCATTTCTAATTCATCTATTTCAATTTCATAAACATTATCATCTGATAGCGATTTCTCAAACAAATTTAACGGGGTCATATCTACCATCAGTGGCACTATATTATTTTCTTTTATATCTTTATCTATTTTCATTTTGTGTTGCTTATATAGCCTTAATTCTTCGCTATGTTCTTTATTTAATACATTAACATATTCCTTCAATTCACTCCAATATTTTTCTACCGTTGATTTGGAAAATTGAACGTGATAAGTAACACTTCTAATAGTAATCTTCCCGTTGAAATTAAAATTCCAATCTTCTATAATTTCATACATCTCTTGCAATCGTACATCTTTATAATGTTTTGATTTTAATTCACCTTGGATAATATTCTTTTCATCTTTTGTTAATAAAGATTTAGGATTAAATAGTATTCTTCGTTTCTTTATTTTAGGTGTTAACATGGCTTCGCCATGTTGTTTCATTATGTTAGAAATTTGTGATTCTATTATTGAATTACTGAGAGGTTCTATACCAATACTAATATTTATAAACTTTGCACTATTAGTGATTTGTAGTTTACTTGCAGTAGGATTTAGATATACGTAGTTCCTTATATAGTTCAACATATATCTTTTTCTTCCATCAGTTAATGGAGTAAATGGTTTACTACAATAAATATAATCTAAACCATTTTTATAATCTACTATATAATCATTTCCATTAAAATCAAAATCATTAATATTATTAAACTTAGTATTTAGTTTTGTCCTACCTCCTACATTATGTTCTTCTTTTTTTACTATTAATGTAGGAGGTAGGACAAAATTGAAATTATCTTTTATTGAAGAAGATACTGATGAATAAATAAAAGATTCATTATTAATATATAATTCTGAATCAGAACTAAGAATAGAATATTGAGTTATTTTAATTGCATTAGTATCTATATATTTTTCAATATGCAAATCATTACAAATAGAAATATATGTTGATTTAAAATTATTTTTATTGATGTCTTTTACTTTAACTAATATAGAATATCCTAATCCTCCAACTGATTTGTAATATGAATAAACTTTGGAAAGATCTAAAGTTTCAATATGGAATGATGTATCATCAATATCAATATATAGTAGTCCAGATGATTTTATAAATGTATCATTAGATTTTACATTGGTAAAAGTACCATTCCAAGTAATTGCAGGTAAAGTAGACTTAAGTTTATCATATTCATTTTTGAATACGATATTATTTGTGGTAACATAAAGTCGTTTAATGTTACGTAGTATATTAATAGTTTCTTTGTGCTGAGAATCTTTGATCTGATCCAACCAGAATTGATTGGTAACTGTACCTGTTACGGTAGGAGTAAAAATGTTGGGGTAATGGTTTAAGTAAGTAATCATTTAAATATTTATAGTTTTCTCTTAATCGTTTCAATGTAGATTATAAGAGAAAGGCAGGGAGCAACCCCCGCCTCTTAAACTAAAATAATGACTAGCACTAAACGTATATATCAATAAATACTTCGTTTTATTTTAAAAGTCACTTCCAACCTGAAAAAACTTAATTATTTACTGATATATCCTAAAATAACCTGGAATTGAAAATTTTCAAGTGTATTTGGATAATAAAACAATACGGTATTGGTGCTTTTTATGCATTATTAAGAGTTAAACATGTGCGAAGCACATAGTACTGTATCGGCTTAGATAATTTAACTATCTTAGTTACAAATCAAAAAACGCTATGACTATTCCAAATACCAGAAATTATAATCCTGATTCTTTATTTGATCACCTTGAAAGAGGATTCAATGGTTATTTTCGAGATACAACAGAGAGTACAATTGCTTTACACTTTGTCAACTATGATGGAATACTCTTCCTTTATTCAACTGTGATAAGCGAAAACGAATTGGTGACCATAGTAATAAGGGACACAGAAATTGTACTAACTAAAAGTTCTAAAATTGATAAGATGTACAACCTCCAATTGATCTTGGAATCACTGGCAGAATATATTACCAACCCACCAGTAGAGCAAATTTAATGGCTGAATTTAAAACCTTTATAACCTCTACCATAAGAATGAAGAGTGATTTTTACAATAGTTTAAATTATATGTGCAGAATCTTGGAAGATGATAATATAAATGTCAATTTCAATATTAATGATGGTTCAATAATCTTATCCAATGATGGTGTAATAATATTGACCGTTAAATATGAAAACTTTCTTGTTTACCGTACAATGTATGAACCCTATGATTACCCACTACTATATGATAAAGTGAAGGAATTCGTTTTTAACTTAAAGCATTAGTACTTGATATTATTCCAACCTGCATTATCTTAGTAAAGCACTTATATAACAAGGGTAACCACTGGCAAGGCTATGTTACCCTTTTTCGATTGTTCTAAGCCACGATCACCAGATTCCGACACAACTACTCCCCTCATCATAGATCGTCGATCCTACGCCCCCTATTTAAACATTCTTATATGTACCAAATAAAATACATACGTCCAATTTTATATACACACAAATTGGACATATTTGAAGATTCCAGATTTTCAAGATTTAACTTTAGAATTTATTTCAAATTATTTTTCCAAGTCAAATATAGCTTTATCGGTATTTAAAGCTGGATTTCTTTATTTTTAGATCTAAAAACAATCTACTGTTTGTTTTTCATCATCAGGCTTGGTATTTGATGACTGTATGCCAAACGGCAATTATGCTGATTGAAAAATGAAATTGATATATGAAAAATGAAATTGAGAATTACGGTTACAGTGTAGATGTGATTATCACAAGTTATGGTGTAATACTTCGTTAGTATATGAAAAGAGATATTACACGGGATCATTTGATCCAAGCAATTACACCGTTAAATATTATTGATATAACACTGGTAGATAACTATTCCAATTCAGAATTACAGGATCTGATCAAACAGCATTTAAACCTTCAGGTTGCAGAATTTGCTACCAATGGTAAA
>Ga0247816_10000229_pt1 | contig 34158 bp, 29 predicted proteins | sample UWRJL209509C1_FD_179930 | JGI IMG/M metagenome (GOLD analysis project Ga0247816, IMG submission 179930) | Plant litter microbial communities from Arlington Agricultural Research Station in Wisconsin, United States - UWRJ-L209-509C-1 | ecosystem: Environmental > Terrestrial > Plant litter >...
TTGAAGAGTAGTTCGGTAGCGGTACTGGCTACGCCCGATGACAATTGTTTACCCAGATCTTCACGGCCCGATCCAGGTGCAAAGCTCCGGCGGATGATCAGACTGAATGCCTGAAGGTTGAGGTTGTTGGAGTCGCTAAAGTACGCCTGCAACTCTTCTTTAATGGATGGATTGGCCGGGAAGAAGATGTCCAGTTTAATCTCTGGCTGTGTCAGCAGTCCGCTGAGTCCCATCTCTACTTCAACGGGTACCCTCAGATTGGCATTACTACTGTTGTCCCTGTTGGCAGCGAGGTAAAGATCAGAAAGACCTGCCCTCAGTTCATAAATCGCCTTCAGTTGTATCTGTGCCTGATTTGGATTGCCTGTCCAGCGGATTGTACCGCCTTGCCTGATGGTAAATTTTTTATTGATTACTTCCTGCGCTGTAAAGTCAAAACTACCCGACTCAATGATATAATCGCCAGACATTTCAAAATCGCCCAGACTGTTGATCTCCATTTCAAGTTCCGCATTTCCTTTTCCGCTCAGGTTTCCAAGATTGGTGAACAGGTTTGCCGTACTGCTTGGGTCCACACGCAGTTTAAAGCTCATGGTTAGCCCGTCAAAGCTGGTTACTTTTGCTGCATTTTTTGTGGTGTCTTTGCTGATGAAGGTAATAAAATCCTTGCTTGATACCGTTTCGGAACTGTTGAGCGGGAGGTTAAAGACCGTCCCTTTTTCAGTTTTGGCATCAATGCCAATAAACATTTTGTTGGTTGGCCCTTTGAATATAAAAGTACCGGTAGCAAAGGCCTGCCCAAAATAAAGCTGATTATCTTTTGCCGTGGTATTTAAGGCCATGAATGTCTTAGCCTTTATAGTAATATCAAGATTGGGTGTGCTAATCTGGTTAAGGTCTACTGTTCCGTTTGCCGTTGCGGTATTTCCGCCAGTGTCTTTCAGGTCAAGGTTATTGATTTGTACCACGCTGTTTTCTACCTGAACCTTATCATTCAGCGTATATGGTGTTTTCAGGTAGTTGACTGTCAGCTGGGCCTGGTTAAGGGTAATACTTCCATCAATTTTAGGCGCACTAAACGGGCCTTTAATCGTGAGGTCGGTAGAGATATGTCCTTTTAGGTTTGACACCAGTTCGCTCACAAACGGAGAGAGTACCACCAGTTCGCTTTCATCCATTTTTACACTGAGATCAAGACTTTTTTCTTCCAAATCCAGCTTTCCGTTTACCCTGAAGGTTTCCTTGTCACTGGTATTGATACGCATAAATACATTGGCCAGATTGGCCTGCTGGTTGAAAGACGAGGTGTCAATCAGTGTGCCTATATAAGTATCATTTAGCGTAAGGGAATCTATTTTGATACCATCGTTTATACGGGGCGATTTTAGCAGGCTGTAAAGCTTGGTTTTGCCGTTCACGTTACCTGCGAGTTTTACCCCGAAGGTTTTGGTAAAAGGATTCAGGGTTTTTAGACTAAATGCTTTAAAGCCAACTGTAAGTACATCTGCAGGATCATCTGAAAGAATACCATCCACGGTGACTAACTGATTTCCGTTTGCAAGGTCGAAATTGCTGATTTCGGTTTTTCCTTTCCGGAAATTGATACGCACCTTTTCCTGTATGGTCCAGTCCTGACTGTTAATTTTAAGAATGGAAGGCAGCACACTAATCCTGGCGGTTGTGTCTTTGCCAAATTCTACAAGGCCGTTTAAATCCAGCTGATTGGCATCATCTGCATTGGATAATTTAACGTTTAATGCAAGGCTATCATTCCGCAGGATATTGGAAATATTCACATTCTTGATATAGAGGCTGTCGTTGATGTCCACACGGTCAGACGTAATGATGGTCTGCAGCTGTTTAGTTGTGGTGTTCTCGTCAATAATTATATTGTTGGCTATGATCCCTTTATACGTCAGTTTTTTAACAAAACCATTTAGGGTAGCTATATTTTGTTTTGAATCGAAATTACCTATCAGGATAGCCTGATCCTCAATTTCCAGTCCAGGTGCAACCAATTCGGCAACCGGTTCAAAACGTTTGATTTTGAGGTTGAACTGGAAAATCTGGTCCTTAAATTTTACAATGTCTGTTTTAAGGGATGGTATGTAGGTTTTTGCCAGCGCCTTGTAATAGGAAGGTAAGGTATTCAGGTCGTATTGTCCCCTGATGCTTGCATCAAGTACATCAGATTTAATCTGGAGCGTTCTGTCAACACCTATACCTTTTGCCTGAAGTTCCAGAGAATCAATATTGTATATCCCTTTTACATTATCCAGCCTGATCTTTTGGATCAGCAGGTTCCCCTGTATGTTGTTGAGGTTGGTTCCTGAGAAATTTGTACTGAAAGTAGCATCTACTTTGAGGGAGTCTTTATACAACTTAAGCGCCCTTAATTTAGCATTTTTAATGGTTGCCTTGAAGTTGAATACCGGAAGGGCCGGATTTAAGTTCACCCCACCGTCAAACACCAGCTGGAGGTTTTTATCATTTATTTTCAGATTTCCGTCAAAGAATTTCTTGTCAAATTTCCCGTCAATTTTTACATTGGAATACCGGTAGTTATTAAAATCTATGTATTTGATGTCACCATCTACTTCTTCTGTCAGACTGTTGATCTCTGTTCCCTTACCTTTAATGTAAACTGCCGCTGTAATTTTGCCAAGGCTCTTTTCATTCAGCAGGTTGCCCAATCCAAAATCGTATGCTTTTACATTGCCAGAATAAGATGGGGTGCCTTTTTTGTCAATCTTCATGTTCACGTCAGAAACTACTCTGCCGAGTTTGGTCTTAAATTCACCGAAGGCAATAAAGTCGTTTGCAAATCCAGTGAAATTACCCTTGAAAAAGATGTTTCCGAATTTTTCAAGGATTACGGGAATCACCTTTCTTTTATTACCGGTGGTATTGCCCAAAATTTCGTCAAGGTCCTTTTTGTTGGTAGAGGCCATGTCAATTTTGAGGTCCATAAAGGTCTCCTTAAGTACAGGCAGGCCTTTCAGGTTGAAGTCGCCCCTAAAATATGTGGCTTTGCCCGCCTTTACAGCAAGTTTTTTTGCTTTCAGGTTATTTACAAGTCCCGTGATTTGCCCGTCAATATCGATATCAAGGTTCATCACAGATAAAGCATCGGAAAAGAAAGAGATATCCCTCGAGGCCAGGTGACTATTTTTGAAGTTTGCTTTCATCCGGACCTTACTCACGTAATTGCTAAAGTCGCCAAATTTGCTGAACCTCATTTCAAAATAGTCGGTAAGGCGACTTTTGTTGGTTACCAGTAAAAGCTTTTTGAGTTCAATGCGATTGGTATCAATGGTTGTAAATGCAGTAAGGTTTTTTAAATAGAAGCCACTTTTTTCCTTGAACGTCAGGTTTTTAATATTTGCCTGCATGATATGGTCTTTGGTGTTCAGCTGTTCAAAGATCCCGTTCATGCTTTTCAGCTCCACATCATCAAAATTGACCCCGTTGATTACTGTATCTACCTCAAGGTTTTTGTATTTCAGCTGGAGGTTGTTTACAATTACCCTGTTGATGGTGATATTAAAAGGCTTCTTTTTCTTTTTGTTGGTTGAAGGCCCGGAGTCGAAATAATCAATAATAAAACTAACGTTTGTGCCCTTATTTTTTTCTTTATAAGACTTTAGAAAAAAGGTGCCATCATTTACCTGTACCGTGTTGATGTCAATCACCCGCTGTTCTAACGAAAAATTATCGAGGTCTACAATAAACTTTGGCGTATTGAGGAGCGTATCTTTCTGCTGATCGAGTACAAGGAGGTCTTCGATCACTACCGACTTAAACGGTCTAATATAAATGCTTTGTAAAGAAATGGTCGTATTTAATTCTTTTGAAAGATATGCGGCGGCTTTTTTTGCGATAAAAGTCTGCACAGGCCTGAATTGGAGCGAAAATAGAATTACCGCTACCAGCAGCAAAATTGATGCAGTAAACCAAAGAAGTATTTTTAATAGTTTTTTGATAGTTTTGTAGCTTAATTATAATATAAGGTGTCAGTAATACTTGCTATCGAATCTTCTTGTGATGAAACTTCTGTTGCGATCTGTAACAATGGCAAAATTACTGCCAATGTTATCGCAAACCAAACTATTCATCAAAATTATGGTGGTGTGATACCCGAATTGGCTTCGAGGGTTCACCAGCAGAATATCGTTCCCGTTATACAGCAAGCACTAATAGATGCTAAAGTTAGCAAAAAGGATATAAATGCAGTGGCTTTTACCCGGGGACCTGGATTATTAGGCTCTTTATTGGTAGGTGTATCATTTGCAAAATCTTTTGCCCTTGCCCTGGATTTGCCGCTGATTTCGGTAAATCATATGCACGCGCACATTCTGGCCCATTTTATTGATGATCCCAAGCCATCTTTTCCGTTTTTATGCCTTACCGTTTCTGGTGGACATACGCAGATTGTATTGGTGAAAGACTACTTTGATATGGAAATTGTTGGTCAGTCGCTTGATGATGCAGCAGGTGAGGCTTTTGATAAAACGGCCAAGATCCTGAACCTGCCTTATCCGGGCGGACCGCTGATTGATTTACATGCAAAAACCGGAAACCCGCTGGCCTTTAAATTTCCTGAACCCCAGATTAAAGACCTTGATTACAGTTTTAGCGGTTTAAAAACTGCAATATTGTATTTCATCCGTGCACAGGAAAAGGAGAATCCTGAATTTATTCAGCAGAACCTTGATGATATTTGCGCATCGGTTCAGCATAGCATTGTACATATTTTGTTGAATAAACTGAAAAAAGCCGCGCAGCAATATGGTATTAAAGAGATTGCAATAGCGGGAGGCGTATCTGCAAACAGTGGCTTACGGAATGCGCTTACAAAGAAGGCGGAGGAACTAGGATGGAATGTTTATATTCCAGCGTTTGAATACTGTACAGATAATGCTGCAATGATTGCAATTGCAGGGCACTATAAGTATATCAATAAAGAATTTGTGGGACAGGACATCGCTCCCGCATCGAGAATGGAGTTTTAACAATACTATAAATATATCATTATGAATTCGATGAGTTTTTTGTTTTTTGGGCTGATGTTGGTGCCGTTGATTTTATTCCTGGTTTGGATGATCAAACAGGATAAAAACAGAAACTATATTGGTTTGGTTGTATTGGTGATTGCCATACTCCTTGCTGCCTATACAATTATCACTGTTGATGCAAAATATATGCTTCCGCACTAGATCACTGTCTGGCACATTGCCTGCAATGCGGTATAAATAGAAAGGGTTGAAAATGTAATATCGCTGGCGCCTAAAGCACCGGCATTTTTACATTCACAACCCTTTTATTATGGGAGACAGCGAATACTATTGCAATTCTTCCAGTTTTTCGCCAGTTACTTCGGCCCTGATTTTTGCTTCGATTTCGTCAGCCAGTTCAGGATTGTCCAGCAATAGCTGTTTTACAGCATCTCTTCCCTGTCCAAGTTTAGTGTCTCCGTAAGAGAACCATGAACCTGCTTTTTTAACAATATTGAAGTCTACACCCAAATCTATAATTTCACCAACTTTAGAAATACCCTGTCCAAACATTACATCAAATTCTGCAATTCGGAAAGGAGGGGCAACTTTGTTTTTAACGATTTTCACTTTTACCCTGTTACCAGATACTTCATCAGCATCTTTGATCTGAGACATCCTGCGGATATCTAAACGTACAGAAGCATAGAATTTTAAGGCGTTACCACCAGTTGTAGTTTCAGGGTTACCGAACATCACACCAATTTTTTCACGCAACTGGTTGATGAAGATACAGCAACATCCTGTTTTGGCGATGGTTCCGGTCAGTTTTCTCAACGCCTGAGACATCAAACGGGCTTGAAGTCCCATTTTAGAGTCACCCATTTCACCTTCAATCTCGGCTTTAGGTACCAATGCAGCAACAGAGTCAATTACAATTACATCAATTGCCCCTGAGCGGATCAGGTTATCTGCAATCTCCAAAGCCTGCTCACCATTGTCTGGTTGCGCAATCAGCAGGTTATCTACGTCTACGCCTAATTTTTTTGCATAAAACTTGTCAAACGCATGTTCTGCATCAATGAATGCAGCTACGCCACCTTTTTTCTGACACTCAGCAATGATGTGTGTAGCTAAAGTTGTTTTACCTGAAGATTCAGGGCCATAGATTTCAATTACACGGCCTTTTGGCACACCGCCAATTCCTAAGGCAATATCTAAACTGATAGATCCGGTAGAAATAGATTCAATGGATTCAGTAGGAGTATCGCCTAATTTCATCACGGCACCCTTACCGTAAGATTTTTCTAACTTATCCAGTGTAAGTTGAAGTGCTTTTAATTTATCTGCGTTTGGAGTCATCTTGTTAAATTATGTGCGTAAATATAAAATAATTATTCCAAATGAAAATCATCTATTTAAATATTTCCGCTAATTATATTAGCAAAAATAGATATTATTTTTCAATAAATAACTAATCATCTAAAATATTTGATTCTAGTAAGTTGTGTGGCTAATTAAATTAGTTGTTTTGCTAAGTTTTTCAAAATATTTGCATATCGAGGTCAATGGGCAAATATTACATTTAGGCGATCTGGCCACGCAAATATACCTTCCATGCAGGATAAGCCAATGGTGCGCGATATGGATGGATTCCTGGGGAAGGTATTTCACCAGGTCCTTTTCTACAGCCAGCGGGGTTTTTCCATTGCTGAGGCCGATGCGGTTGGCAACTCTAAAAACATGCGTGTCAACAGCCATTGCCGGGGCATTATAGATAACAGATGCAATTACATTAGCTGTTTTTCTGCCAACACCTGGCATGCGCTGTAACTGGTCTATGTCTGAAGGCACCTGGTTGTCAAACTCATTTACCAGCATATTTGCCATTCCCACCAGGTGTTTTGCTTTATTATTAGGATAGCTAACGCTTCTGATATAGTCAAAGACGATATCAGGTGTGACATCGGCCAATGCCTTTGCATTAGGGAAACGCTGAAACAATGCTGGTGTTACCTGGTTGATTCTTTTATCTGTGCATTGTGCAGATAAGATGACAGCAACCAATAGCTGAAAAGGGTTGTTGTAATGAAGTTCTGTTTCAGCATCTGGCTGTTTAGCGGAAAAATAGGCTACAAATTGTTTATACCTTTCTTTTTTGAGCATGCGCAAAGATAAAATAAAAAAAGCTGTCAGGTTGATGACAGCTTAATATTTTAACTCTTTACAGTGACCTGGAGTAAGCCAGTATCCGGGAGATGGTTTCGTCTTCAGGAGTTTTACTGAGCATATCCATCTGTGGTTTAATGCTATCGTAGAACATTAAATCCAGATCGTTAAGCATCTGGCCACTCAAATTTTCAGCTTGCTGATCTAAGTGGTTTAAGTTGGAGATTGAAGTAGATGTTGTTACCATAAGCAATAAACTGTTTTTTGTTTTAGTTATTAATAGAACGAAACAAGTTACAGTTTATTTTGTGCTTAGTGACAATATTTTTAATGGAATTTTAATCCATTCGTTAGGTTACTTCTTTCACCTTCATCATCTTACGGAGGTTGCTCAACGCGTATCTCATCCGGCCCAATGCGGTATTTATGCTTACTTCCGTAAGGTCTGCGATTTCCTTGAAACTGAGATCGGCATAATGGCGCATAATCAGCACTTCCTTTTGTTCATCGGGAAGGAGCTGGATGAGCGTTCTGAGATCGGTATGTGTTTGCTCGCGAAGGATTTTATCTTCTGCACTTTCTTCATATACCTGCAGCATGTTCAGCACATCTGTACCGTCTGCACTGGTAATTACCGGTGCACGTTTTTCACGCCTGAAATAATCAATCACTAAATTGTGGGCAATACGCATTACCCATGGTAAGAACTTGCCTTCCTCGTTATATCTGCCTGAGCGGAGTGTATTGATTACTTTGATAAAAGCATCCTGGAAAATATCTTCCGCCAGGTATTGATCTTTTACCAGTAAATAGATAGAAGTGTAAATTTTGGACTTGTGCCTGTTCAAAAGTTCTTCCAAAACTGATTCATCACCAGTCAGGTACGCCTTCACCAAGTCCTGATCACTATAAGATTGTAAATTCATAGGATTATATATACTAAATTCCCTTGCTGTTTTGCTAAAAAATACTTAGTAGATGTTTTCTTCTATACCCGTTCTCCTATGATTGTTAGTGAATTGAATTAATCGTAATTCTTAATTTATTCAAAAGAAGCATTTTTTTATCAGATTACAATAAGAAAAATACTAAAAAAAATTAAAAGCAGTTGGGGCGCCTTATTTTTGGCCTCGCTTAAAAAACTAATTTTGGGATATTTGGGTTATATTTGCAAATCCTATAAGGAACTAAATGAGCAAGGAAACCGAGAAAGATCCACATAAAAACATTATTATAAAGGGTGCCAGGGTACATAACCTTAAAAATATTGATGTCGCCATACCAAAAAATAAACTGGTGGTGATTACAGGTATGTCTGGTTCCGGAAAGTCTTCACTGGCGTTTGACACGCTGTATGCGGAGGGACAAAGGCGTTATGTTGAAAGCCTTTCTTCATATGCACGTCAGTTTATGGGCAGAATGAATAAACCTGATGTTGATTATATTAAAGGTATAGCCCCGGCTATTGCCATCGAACAAAAGGTTATTACTTCCAATCCGCGATCTACTGTTGGTACTTCAACTGAAATTTATGACTATCTGAAACTTCTGTTTTCAAGAATAGGTAAAACGATATCACCGGAAACAGGGAGCATTGTAAAAAAAGATACGGTGAGTACAGTGGTAGATTTTGTATCGAAGCTGGGAAATGACAGCGTGGTAACTATTTTCTGCCCGCTTTATCCGCACAACAACCGTTCAATCAAAGAAGAGCTTGCGGTATTACTGCAGAAAGGCTTTTTGAGGGTGTTCTTTAATGGCCAGATCAGTAAGATTGAAGCGATCCTGGAAGATGAAAGTTTTAAAGATATTGAACTGGCTGATGAGTCGACAGTAAAGATCCTAATAGACCGTGTAGTTTTCCATGATGACGACGAAACGATGAGCCGTCTGGCAGATTCGGTACAGACAGCCTTTTTTGAAGGTAAAGGCGATTGTTATGTAGAATATGAAGGTAATACCAGTCATTTTTGCGACAGGTTTGAATTGGACGGTATTCGTTTTGAAGAGCCTACGCCGAATTTCTTCAGTTTCAACAATCCCTATGGGGCTTGTAAACGCTGTGAAGGTTACGGTAATGTAATTGGTATTGATGAAGACCTGGTAATACCGGATAAAAGCAAAAGTTTATATGACAGTGCCGTTGCTCCCTGGAGAGGGGAGAAGATGCGGGAATGGTTAAATAAACTGATCAAAAATGCTTCAAAATTTGACTTCCCGATTCACAGGCCATTTAATGAGCTGACCAAGCAGGAACAACGGCTGGTGTGGACTGGAAACAAGTATTTTGCAGGATTGGATGATTTCTTTAAAGAACTGGAAGAGCAAACCTATAAGATCCAATACCGCGTAATGCTTTCGCGCTACCGGGGTAAAACTATATGTCCTGACTGTAAAGGATCAAGGTTGCGGAAAGACGCATCTTTTGTTAAAATTGGCGGGAAATCTATTGTGGATGTGGTGTTAATGCCATTGTCATCAATCCAGAATTTCTTTGACAACCTTGAGCTGTCGGAAACGGATGCAAAAATTTCAAAACGTCTGCTTTCTGAAGTAACCAGCCGTGTGCTTTATTTAAATAACGTGGGACTCGGTTATCTTACGCTGAACAGGCTTTCCAACACACTGTCTGGCGGAGAGTCGCAGCGCATAAACCTGGCAACATCATTGGGCAGCAGCCTTGTGGGCTCGATCTATGTACTGGACGAACCGAGTATTGGCTTGCATCCAAGGGATACCAATAAACTGATCGAAGTATTACTTTCTCTTCGGAATGTAGGAAATACCGTTCTGGTAGTTGAGCATGAAGAAGAAATGATGAAAGCGGCCGACCATATCATTGATATTGGTCCTGAGGCGGGTACTTTGGGTGGTAACCTGGTTTTCAGTGGTACCTATGATCAGATTATAAAAGATAAAAAGAGTCTGACGGGAGCATATCTCTCAGGAAAAGAAAGTATTGCCATCCCGGCTACGCGCAGGAAATGGGCCGACCATATCCTGATCAAAGGGGCGAGGGAGAACAATCTTAAGAATATAGAAGTGAAATTCCCTTTGGGAGTGTTTACAGTGGTGAGTGGTGTATCCGGTTCGGGAAAAACGAGTCTGATCAAAAAGATCCTTTATCCGGCATTGCAGAAGGCCATTGGCAATTATGCCGGTGAGCAAACTGGTTTGTACGACGGGATATTTGGCAATTACGATTTAATTAGCCAGGTGGAAATGGTAGACCAGAACCCTATCGGACGTTCTTCAAGGTCGAACCCGGTAACCTATGTAAAAGCATGGGATGATGTACGTTCCCTGTTTTCGGCCCTGCCGGCTGCTAAGGCCGCTGGTTTAAAACCGGCTGCATTCTCTTTCAATGTTGAAGGCGGACGTTGTGATGTTTGCCAGGGTGAGGGGGAAGTGAAAATAGAGATGCAGTTTATGGCAGATATTTTCCTTCCATGCGAAACCTGTGGTGGACGAAGGTTCAAGCAGCAGATCCTGGATATCACTTATCAGGATAAAAACGTTTCAGATATCCTGGACCTGACGATAGATGAAGCTGTTCACTTTTTCAGAAATGAACCAAAAATACTTAACAAACTTCAGCCCCTGGTTGATGTTGGTTTGGGGTACGTTCATCTTGGGCAGTCGTCCAATACTTTATCAGGAGGTGAGGCACAACGGATCAAACTGGCTTCATTCTTAATCAAGGGCAACAATGCCAGCAAGACAATGTTCATTTTTGACGAGCCTACTACCGGTCTCCATTTTCATGACATTAAGAAACTGCTGATCGCGCTGAATACGCTGATTGAACAGGGTAATACCATATTGGTTATTGAGCATAATATGGATATGATCAAATCTGCCGACTGGGTGATTGACATTGGACCGGAAGGTGGTGATAAAGGAGGGAATATCGTATTTGAAGGAACCCCGGAAGATCTGGTCAATGAAAACGGTTCTTACACTGCAAAATACCTGAAATCACACCTTACTCCTTCGTTAGCGGGTAATTAATTGCCCTATATTTATCAAAGCTGTAGAAGACAACAGCTTTGATAAATTAAATAAATATATATATTCGCACATGCTTTTTTTAACCTTTTTTCTGGGGATAATTCTTAATTCTATAGGTTATATCCCGCCGGGAAACATCAACCTGACTGTTGTACAGATCACCATTACAAGGGGAATAAAGCAGGCATTGTATTTTATTATGGCTTTTTCTACCATTGAAGTGCTGTTTACCTTAGGGGTGATGCGCTTTGTACAATGGCTTTCCAGCGAAATAAAGGTGGGGGAATATATTGACGGGGTAATGATTGTGATGTTTATGGTATTGGGCGTAAGTACCTGGCGTTCGCGAAAGGAGATGCCCAAGGCAGATTATTCTAAAAAAGACAGTATCAGGTATGGTATGCTGCTTGGGGTCTTAAACCCTATGCAAATTCCTTACTGGTTATTTGTGGGCACTTATCTTATTTCCCACGAATGGATTGACAAGGGGTACATTTCCCTAAGTATTTTCAGTATAGGTTCGGGAATAGGCGCAGGAGTTGCATTATATGGTTTTGCGCGTTTTGCGCAATATATCCAGACAAAATTTACGCTGAACAACTATGTGGTAAATAAGGCGATAGCTGGTCTCTTTTTTGCACTTTCAGCGTATCATATCTTTAAGCTGCTTTACATTCATTTCATTAAACACTAACTCTGCTTTTTCAGGAATTCCAGGTTCCAGATCTTTTCGGCCCTGCGGCCGATGAACCAGAAAGAAGCAGCAAGGACACAGAAGAAGAGTGCTTTATGCCAGCTGTCCCAAAAGTATTCAAAGTAACGTGTGTATAAATTGAGGAAGAGGAAGGTAATCCCAAATTCCCGCGCTACATCATCCCTGTATTTGAGGCCGGCAAGGATACTGACTGCACAGGCGGCTGCGGAGATGAGGGCCCAGTAAAACAGGCTGATTTGCTTAATACCATACCACTGATCCAGTGTGCCGAAGTTGCCGAAAACGGAAATCAACCATAGTGAAACAAATAAATACATCATTCCGCTGATATAGGTGGTAAGGTAAAAAAACTGGAAGACTTTCGATTTCCTCAACAACAAACTAATGGCGGTAATTACAAATCCGAAAATAACAAAACGCAGGGGATAGTTCATTCCCAGGAAATAGAGGTTGCCCCGGGAAAGGTATCCTGTTTCTGTACCAAACCAGGCACCAAGGGAAATGAGCACAAATACCCAGATTAAACGGGACCTGAAAATAAAAGCAAGTACGCCATATACAAACACGGAAAAGAGGATCAATAAAGAAAAATGGCTGTCCCCGCTACCTATCGCCTTACCCAGATAAGCAATCGCATTGGCCGTAAGCATTACCGCAGTAAAGATAATAGCATCATTACTGAACACCTGCATGGGTAAAGTTTTCTTTCTTTTAAAGCTCAGCCAGTAAAGCAAGGCTGCTACTGCAGCAGAAAGCAGACTGATAATTCCATCAGGTGTATCATAAAGTTTTGTGAGGTAATTGAGAATATCATTGTCGATCAGCAATGCACCTAATGAGATTACACCACAGGCCATGGCAATCCAGAAGGAGTACTGGGCCAGACGTCGCCAGTCGAATGCTTTCGTTTCGTAGCTTGAGCGAAGTTTTTTCGCCTGCTCGTCGCTAAGCAGGTTTTCGTGCTGCCAATGTTCCAGCATTTCATCTAAGAAGTCGCTTTTTTCCTGGTCTATCTTCATTTTAATATCTGATACTTCTTAAAAGCGGACATCATCAAATTTCTACGGGGCCAATTGCATAACAAGATAATTCTTTTTAAGTTTTTTTGAGTAGTTCCGGAATCTTTTTAGTGTTGCCAACAATCCAGACAATGTCTTCCTGTTCGAATACCAAATTAGAATCGGGGTTAAGGATACGTACTCCCTTGCGTTCGATACCCACTACCAGACCTTGTGTTTGTTCCCTGATACCAGATTCCCTGATCGTTTGTGCAAATACAGGCGATGAACTGCTGATCACAATTTTTTGCAGGGTCATGTCCTTTTTAGGGAAATACAATTCGTCATTTTCTTTTACTACCCCTTCAAAAAGCTCCTTGATCGCTGCCAGCTGATCGTCTGTTCCAATCAGCATCACCTTATCATTAGGGTATAAGCGCTCGTCGCGTCCCGGCGTGGGGATCATTTTATTCCCCCGCTCAATTAGCGCTATGTTTACACCGTATTTTTCTCTCACGGCAAGTTCAATGAGCGATTTGCCCACGAGGTCAGATTCGGGTGCTACAGTAAGTTCTGTGAGGTGGGTATCCCAGGGAAGAATTTCTGGCTGTTTGTTTTGTTCGTCCCTGGCATTAAGGTTATACAGGAAAAGCAGTTCCAGCCTGTCATAAAATGCCTGTAGTTTTCTTGAAAAAATTGTCATCACCAAAATAATGAGTACCAATGCAATGGTAATAGCGGCCATGGTACTGTAAAACTGGTAGATTAAGAAGCCTACCATAAAGATAGCAAGGCTGATCCTTAGCACCTCGAGGGAGATGAGCGGTCCGCGGGTATACTTTTTGTTGAGCCAGAGATGGGAGTGGGCTTTACGTTCAATTCTCCTGATGGCCAGTGCCCAGAGAAAAGGTGCCATAATAATCAGGGTGAGTACCAGACTGATGATAATGCCATTGTTTCCATTGATCAGGTTGCTGGTGATAAAAGGCTGTAAATACCTTGAGCCAGCAAAGATTATGGCGATAAGGATTACCGAGTGAATGATGGTATTGAAGGTATATGATTTCAGTAATGTTTTCCAGTCGCTCATGGTGGTAATGCCGGCCGTACTTGTGCTGTATCTGTTGATACCTGCAACCCATTTTACCGGAAGGTTGCGCTCCAGAAAAAGGAAAAATGTTTCGGATGATTTGATCAGATAGGGGGTGGTGAAGGTGGTGATTGCCGAAACAGCTACCGCTATAGGATAAAGGAAGTCACTGGTAACCTTAAGGGTGAGCCCAAGGGTAGCGATAATAAAAGAGAACTCGCCGATCTGTGCAAGGCTTAATCCGGTTTGAACGGCAGTTTTTAAGGGTTGTCCTGATAGGAGCGCGCCCATACCTGAACTTAAAAATTTACCTAAAATAGTGGCTACAGTTATAATCAGTATAGGTACTGCATAAGTTACCAGAATCCCCGGGTCGATCAGCATGCCTACCGAAACAAAAAATATGGCGGCAAAAAGGTCTTTCACAGATTTGGTTAGATGTTCGATCTTTTCGGCCTGCGTAGTTTCGGCCAGTACGGAACCCATAATAAAAGCGCCCAGGGCAGGGGAAAAACCTACCTCAACGGCCAGCATTACCATCAACAGGCACAGTGCCAGGGAAACGATCAGCATGGTTTCGTCGTTCATCAGTTTTCTTGTGGCTTTGAGGAAACTGGGAATAAGGAAGATACCGCCAATGAACCATAAAACGAGGAAGAAACAGAGTTTAAGGATGGAGAAGAACATCTCCGCCCCTGCAAACTGCCTGCTTACCGCGAGTGTAGAAAGCAATACGAGCAGCAGGATAGCCACCAGGTCTTCTACTATAAGTACGCCAAATACGAGGCCTGCAAATTTTTTGTGTTTTACCCCTAATTCTTCAAAGGCCCGGATAATAATGGTAGTGGACGAAACGGACAGGATACCGCCGAGAAAAATACAATCCATAGTTGCCCAGCCCATCAGTTTACCAGCCACAAAACCAATCACCAGCATAAATAGTACTTCTACGATAGCGGTGATAGATGCGGAGCCCCCAACCTTGACCAGCTTTTTAAAACTGAATTCCAGTCCGAGGCTAAACAAAAGGAAGATGACGCCGATTTCTGCCCAGATGTGGATACTTTCGTTGTCAGTAACAGTAGGTATAAAATGTATGTGCGGGCCTACCAGCAGGCCTGCAAGGATATAGCCCAAAACAAGTGGTTGCCTGATCTTTTTAAAAAGAAGTGTGGTTACTCCGGCAGCCGCGAGTATTAAGCCCAGATCAGTAATTAATACGGGTAGATGTAACATATAAAATAATCATTGTAAATATCTGATTATCGTAATATACTAAAAAAAGCCGTTTACCGATCAAATGATGAGGTTTTCTTTTCAATTAGGCCAATTTGGCGAAGTAAGCCAGTGTATCTTCCTTATCTTTTTGAAGTTGTATTTTGAGTGCCTCGAGGCCTGTAAATTTAACATCATGACGCAGGAACTCGTGGAAGTTCATTTTAATATACTGTCCATATATCTCCCTGTCAAAATTAAAAATGTTGACCTCAATGTTTCTGGTCATCCCGTTTATAGTTGGACGCTGGCCGATGTAAGCCATTGCCTGGTACGACTGATTTTCCATCTCTACTGTCACAGCGTATATACCATCAGAAGGTATCAGTTTGTAGGGCTGTTCAATAAAAATATTTGCAGTGGGAAAGCCTATGGTACGGCCAATTTTGTCGCCTTTGATAACAGGGCCATACAAAGAAAACTTGTAACCAAGATAAGTTGCTGCCAGCCCAACTTGACCTTCTAATAAGGAATGCCTGATTTTGGTTGAGCTTACCGCAACATCATTAATGTCCTGCTCGGCAATTTCTTCCACCTGATAACCATATGGGCCAGAGAAGGCGATGAGGTCCCGCATGCCGCCCGACCTGTCTTTACCAAACCGGTGGTCGTACCCCACAATGATCTGTTTGATACCTATGGTTTCAACCAGGATGTTTTTAATATATTCTGAAGGGCTTAGGTTGGAGAAGTCGCGCGTAAAGGGAGTGATGATCAAATGGTCCACACCTAAACTGGCAAGGATTTCTGCTTTTTCCTCTATGGTATTGATCATTTTTAACTCCTGGTTTTCAGGGTCAATGATCATCCTTGGATGGGGGAAAAAAGTAAGGATCACACTTTCACCACCGGTAGACCTGGCAAGTTCACATAAACGGTTGATGATTTTTTGGTGCCCAAAGTGTACGCCATCAAAAGTGCCTATGGTTGCAACCGCATTGTTCAACCTCTTAAATTCAGACAGGTGGTTATATATTTTCAAAATCTTTATAATTAATGCAGGGCATGGCGTTTCACTACTCCCCCTTTGATATCAGAAATCTGTTGTTGTACTACAAACGCATCCGGATCTATCTGCCGGATTTCATTTTGCAGTTTACCCATTTCCAGTTTGGTGACTACGGTGTACAAAATATCGATCTCTTTTTTTTCTGCATATCCGCCTTCTCCCTTGTAAATGGTTACCCCACGTTTCATATCGTTAATGAGGAACTGTTTGATCTCGTTTTTTTTCTCTGAGATAACAGTCACACCGATATATTGTTCGAGCCCATTTACTATAAAATCTATTGTTTTAGATGCCGACAAATAGGTTAGGATAGCATACATGGCTGTTACTGAACCGAGGTAAATTGCTGCAACACCAAAAATGAGGATATTGAGGATCAGAATGATGTTGCCGACAGTGAGCATACTGTTTTTACTGATATAGAGGGCGAGCACTTCTGTCCCGTCAATTACGCATCCGCCACGCATGGCCAGGCCAATACCTCCACCAAGAAAAAGCCCGCCAAAAAAGGCGATCAATAACTTATCGTGGGTAATGGGCTGGAAAGGGACAACGATCAATAACACCGCAAGTACGGCGATGGCGCAGGCCGTTTTTACTGCAAAGGTTTTTCCAATCTGCGTAAAACCCAGGATGACGAATGGAATATTGATCAGCATGATCAGATAAGAAAGTTTTAATCCCGTTAGCCGGCTGATCAGTAATGATATCCCCGTAACACCACCATCAATAAAACCACTGGGCATGAGAAAGCTTTTAAGGCCAAAGCATGCAGAAAAGATGCCACAAGTAATTAGCAGAAAATCTCTTACATAGCGCAGGTACTTATTGTTGAGGTGGTTATGCATATCAGCTGGTTTTAGGAAGAAGTTCTGCAGCTGGTGTTTCCCGTTTATTGCGAAGATAATCAACAAGATCTGTGACCTCAAATGCATCTTCTAATAAAAAGCTGCCGCTTCTTGTACGTGTCAATTTGGAAAGGTAAGCACCGTTATCCAGCTGTTTCCCGAAATCGGAAACCAATGACCTGATATATGTTCCTTTGCTGCATACAATACGGAAGTCAATTTCTGGTAAAGCGATGCGTGTGATTTCAAACACGGGCACGTTGACAAAACGAAGTCTCAACTCCTGTTCTTCGCCCCTGCGTGCTTTAACATATAAGCGTTCCCCGTTTACTTTTACCGCAGAATGTGCTGGTGGATATTGCTGGATTTCGCCGATAAAAGGGGCCGTGGCAGCATAAATTGCTTCTTCGGTGATATGATCCAGAGGGAAGCTGGCATCTTCAACAGTTTCCATATCAAAGGATGGGGTAGTTGCCCCAAGTATCATTGTACCGGTGTATTCTTTATCTTCTGCCTGAAAAGTATCGATTTGTTTGGTCAGTTTTCCTGTGCACAGGATCAGCAGGCCTGTAGCCAGCGGATCAAGTGTACCTGCATGGCCAACTTTTAATTTCAGGGGTTTTAAGGAATTTCTGATTTTCCCTACTACATCAAAACTTGTCCACTTATATGGTTTATTGATGAGTAATAATTCACCTTCTGCAAAATTGAAGGTTCTTTCCGATAACTTTTCTACGCTCAAAATGGTATGCTAAATGAAGCGGCAATTTACGCAATTAAATTATTTGCAGGTGCTGGCCGCTGTAGATAAGTATAATAATGATCAGTCCTGCGATGATACGGTACCATCCAAATAGTTTAAAACCGTTTTTATTAAGGAAGCCGATAAAAGTTTTGATTGCCAGCAAAGCTACAATGAAAGCAATTACGTTGGCAACCGCAAGAATTTGCACCTCATGACTGGTAACGGTATGTCCGGCTTTGTAGAAATCGAGCAGCTTTTTAGCCGTTGCAGCAAACATAGTTGGTACAGCCAAAAAGAAAGAGAATTCTGCAGCCGCCTTCCGGCTCAGTTTCTGGGTCATGCCGCCTACAATACTGGCACCGGATCTGGACGTACCAGGGATCATTGCCAGACATTGGAACAGGCCAATTTTCAGGGCAGTCAGATAGGTTATATCTTCTTCTTCGTGAATAGTTGGCTCACTAAACCATTTGTCTACAAATAACAGGATGAAACCACCTATGACAAGTGAAATGGCTACAGTCATTGGGCTTTCCAGTAATTCATCAATTTTATCACTCAATAAAAAGCCAAAGATAGCTGCGGGAATGAAGGCAACAACCAGCTTATAGTAGAATTCCAGCGACTTAAAAAAGCGTTTGAAATACAAAACTACCACGGAAAGAATGGCACCAAGCTGGATAACAATAGTAAATAATTTAACAAATGGATCAGATGCAATTCCCATATAGGAAGAGGCAAGGATCATGTGGCCTGTGGAAGAAACGGGTAAAAACTCCGTCAGTCCCTCTATTACAGCGAGAATAATTGCTTGAATGAAGTTCATGAAGGACTTACTTTTTCAGGATTGCGTAGATACCAAAACCAAAACCAAACAGGACTACCATAGGAGCCAGGAGGGTTTTTCTTACATCGTAGATATCTGTGGTACCCATCATCAGGATAAATCCAACAGCTACAATTGCGATGCTGATTAACAACAGCTGATAGTTCTTTTTGGTAAATACCAATTCGTTTTTTGGATCCTGGTTAACAGGGGTTGTTTTTCTCTCCATGATTATCTGTAAAGGTCGTAAATTTTTAAACGTAAATACCTGCTAACGGCAAAAGTAGTGCTTAGTGCAGTAATGAAAATACCTACACCCACCAGAAATAACAGCACAATACCAAATTCTGTATAATTCCTCAGAATTACAATTTCGGGAATTTCCTTTTGTGCGTAATATAAAAGACCAAGCAAAATGATAACTGCTATAAATGAAGCTATCAGTCCGTGTAACATAGCTACCAGGATAAACGGGCGCCTGATGAAGTTTTTAGTAGCACCTACCAGTTGCATGCTTTTAATTAAAAAGCGCTGTGAATAGATGGCAAGTCTGATGGTATTGTTAATCAGCGCAATGGAAATGACCAATAAGATGGCGGCGAAGCCCAGGATGATCAGTCCGATAGTGTTGATGTTTTTATTGACCATATCAATCAGTGAACTCTGGTAGATCACTTCTTTCACTACCGGGTTTTTGCTGATGCCGGCTTTTAATGCCTCAATACTTTTATTGTTCGCATAGTCGGCTTTAAGGTAAACATCTACCGTAGAAAGCAGAGGGTTATAGCCAAGGAAATTAACAAAATCCTCGCCCAGATCCTGCGTAAGGTTCCTTGCTGCCAGTTCTTTGTTTACATATTGGGTCTGTTTTACTGCCGGATTAGCATTCAGGTCTTTCTGAAACTGCAAAACATCTGCTTCCTTTGCACCTTCGTCAACTATTATATTTAATACAATATTTTCTTTCACATAGTTAGAAAGGTTCTTTGCGTGTACCAGGATAAGGCCCAATACACCAAGCATTAACAAAACCAGGGTTATACTGAATATTGTAGAAATATAAATGGTTTTTGTTTTTTTAGAAGCATCGCTAACTTCAAATTCTTCCATGTTGTTTGTTTATGTTCTGCGAAAATAAAAAAAATATAAGCAAAAAAATTAATTATATCCCATTTAAACGGTTAAACTATCTCATATGGTATGAAAGTGATGCGGAATCATTAATTTCGCGCTGTACAAAGGAATAGCTGTAAATGGATTACCAATTTAAAGAAATAGAACAAAAGTGGCAGGGGTTTTGGGCAAAGAACCAGACATTTAAAGCAGACAACAATTCTGCAAAACCTAAATTTTATGTGCTCGATATGTTTCCGTACCCTTCTGGGGCAGGTTTGCATGTAGGACACCCGCTGGGTTACATTGCCTCTGATATATTTTCAAGATATAAAAGGATAAAAGGATATAACGTATTGCACCCAATGGGGTACGACTCATTTGGTTTGCCAGCAGAGCAGTACGCAATACAAACCGGACAACATCCGGCATTGACAACCGATGTAAATATTGCAACTTACCGTCGTCAGCTGGACCAGATTGGGTTCTCGTTTGACTGGAGCAGGGAACTGCGTACCAGTGAAGCAGATTATTATAAATGGACGCAATGGATTTTTATGCAATTGTTCAATTCATGGTATAACCTGGATACGGATAAAGCAGAAGACATCGGGACGCTGATCAATAAGTTTAACATTTCCGGCAGTGCCGATGTGAGGGCTGTTTGTGATGAAGAGGTGAAAACTTTTATGCCCAGCGACTGGGCAGCAATGACCGCTGAAGAAAAACAGGAAGAATTACTGAAATACCGCTTGACCTATCTGAGGGAGAGTACGGTGAACTGGTGCGCGGCGCTGGGTACTGTACTGGCCAACGATGAAGTGAAAGAAGGTTATTCTGAACGCGGCGGACATCCTGTGGAACAGAAAAAAATGATGCAATGGAGCATGCGGATTTCTGCTTACGCGGAACGCCTGTTACAAGGGTTGAATACGATAGACTGGCCGGAACCTGTAAAAGAAATGCAGCGTAACTGGATTGGAAAGAGTGTTGGGGCGAGTGTACGCTTTACTATTGAAGCGAGGGAAAATGCTGAAGTCCCTGCAGATTATATTGAAGTATTTACCACACGTGTGGATACCATATTTGGGGTATCATATCTTGTGCTTGCCCCAGAGCATGAACTTGTTCCTTATGTGACCACGCCTGAACAGTCTGAGGCTGTAAAAAACTATATCGCACAAACAAAAAAGAAATCTGAATTGGACCGTATGGCGGATACCAAGACTGTTTCGGGTGCATTTACGGGTAGTTACGTGATCAACCCGGTAAGCAGGGAGCGCGTACAGCTTTGGATTGCCGATTATGTGCTTGCCGGTTATGGTACAGGAGCAGTGATGGGCGTACCTAGTGGCGACCAGCGCGACTGGCTTTTTGCGAAACATTTTAATCTTCCGGTAGTGCAGATTTTGGATGGGCAAAAAGATATCGAAACACAGGCTGATGCTACGAAAGAAGGACTGTATATCAATTCTGGTTTTATCAATGGAATGGGATATGCCGAAGCCGTAAAAACGTTGAACAGCTGGCTTGAGGACAATAAAGTTGGAAAGGCCAAGATCAATTACCGCATGCGTGATGCCATTTTTGGCCGCCAGCGTTATTGGGGAGAACCTATTCCTGTTTACTTTAAAGAAGGCATACCTTACTTAATTAAGGAAGAAGAACTTCCGCTGGTTTTACCGGAAATAGATAAATACCTGCCAACAGAAACTGGCGAGCCGCCTTTGGGAAGGGCCGATAACTGGAGTTATGAAGACCAGTATACTTATGAACTCAGTACTATGCCAGGTTGGGCAGGGTCTAGCTGGTACTGGTACCGCTACATGGATGCACAAAGCAATAATGCTTTTGCTTCTAAAGAAGCAATTGCCTACTGGAAAAATGTGGATCTTTATATAGGTGGTTCGGAGCATGCTACAGGGCACCTTTTATATAGCCGCTTCTGGAACAAATTTCTTAAGGACCTTGGATATGTAACTGAAGAGGAGCCTTTCAAAAAATTGATCAACCAGGGGATGATACAGGGCAGGAGTAACTTTGTTTACCGTGTTGTTGAAGAAGATGGCTGTGCTACAAATACCCTGGTTTCACATGGGTTGAAAGACCAGTATAAAACATCGGCATTGCATGTTGATGTAAATATTGTAGAAAATGAAGTGCTCAATATTCCTAAATTCAAGCTTTTCAGACCTGAATTTACTGATGCAGAGTTTATACTTGAAAACGGAAAATACATCTGCGGGGTGGAAGTAGAAAAAATGTCCAAATCCAAATTTAACGTGGTTAACCCTGATATCCTGATTGGCAGTTATGGCGCGGATACGTTGAGGATGTACGAGATGTTTTTAGGACCGCTTGAACAAAGTAAGCCATGGAACACGAATGGTATTGAAGGGGTATTTAAATTCCTGCGTAAATTCTGGCGTTTGTTCCATACTGATACATGGGAATTTAAAGTTAGTGATGCTGAGCCTACCAAGGCAGAATTAAAAGCACTGCATAAAATCATCAAAAAAGTACAGGAAGATATTGAACGTTTTTCATTCAATACCTCAGTTTCAAGTTTCATGATTGCAGTGAATGAGCTGACTGACCTGAAATGCAACAAACGCAGTATCCTGCAGGAGCTGGTGATTGTACTTTCACCCTATGCACCACACATTACTGAAGAGTTGTGGTCTTTATTGGGCAACAAAGAGAGCCTGTCATTTGCGGCCTATCCTGAATTTAATCCCGCGTATATGGTAGAGGACGAATTCAGTTATCCTGTATCTGTAAACGGTAAAACCAGGTTAAACCTTAACCTTAGCCTTGCGCTTGAAGCTGCGGCAGTTGAGGAACTGGTGCTTGCCGATGAGCAGGTGCAAAAATACCTTGAGGGCAAAACACCCAAAAAAGTTATTGTGGTGAAAGGCCGGATAGTAAACATTGTTATTTAACTATTGAGGGATTCCTTTCAGGTTTCCCTTTACTATAAAACCTGTGATTTCAAACCAAACCGTAAAAAGTGGGTTCCCGGAAGTCGCAGGTTTTTTTATGTCGCGTTTTTTACCGTCATATTTCTCCCTTTCACCGGGTATTTACTTCCGGCGGCAAAAAAACAATTCATTGTAACGGGAACAAAATTAACTTTGCAGAAGAAAACAAAAAAAAACTATTATTCTAACCTGATGAAACGACTGTTACTATTATTTGCCATCCTTGGAACGATGCAGCATGCAAATGCCCAGTTCGGCCTTGGAGCTGCCACCTCAAAAATTACAATAACCGGCCGTATCACAGCAACAATTGCTGATTCAGCTACCAAAACACCTATCGATTATGCTACGGTATCACTCATCAGGGTTAAAGATAATAAATCTGTCAATGGTGCGGTAACCGATGCAAAGGGAAAAGTGGTATTGCAGAACGTTGCGCCCGACCAGTACAAACTGAGCATTGGTTTTATGGGATATAAAAGTAAAACGGTTTTATTGAAAACCAGTCCCGAAAAACCAGACCTGAATGCCGGTACCATCCTGATCTCAGGCACACAAAGCGATCTTAAGGAAGTTTCAATTGTAGGCAAAACACCAATGATTGAAAACAAGATTGATAAAGTGGTTTACAATGCAGAACAGGATGTGACCACCGCTGGAGGAAACGCCAGTGATGTAATGCGTAAAGTACCAATGGTTTCAGTTGATATTGATGGCAACCCCACCTTACGGGGAAGTGCCGTTCGTGTACTGATCAACGGGAAACCTTCAGGTACAATGTCTAACAATGTATCAGACGCATTAAAGATGATCCCTGCAGAGGAGATCAAAAATATTGAAGTGATTACCAGTCCTTCTGCAAAATATGATGCTGAAGGGGCGGGGGGTATCATCAACATTATCACCAAAAAGAAAACTGCGCAGGGAATTAACGGAAATGCAGGTATTTCTGCTGGTACGCGTCAGAACAATGGAAATTTCAGCCTGAACGGCAAAAAAGGACGACTTGGTCTTACGAGCAGTTTAGGTGTGCAATATGCTATACCGCAGGATACCCGGGTTGTGCTGGAAAATGATAATTATACTTTAAATACTTCGCAGTTACAGGATGGGTACAGAAAAGCAAAAAGAACCGGGTATAACGGAAGCGTGGGCCTTGATTATGATATCAATGCGTATAACAGCTTTTCCACGAATATCAAATATAATAACTTCAGTACGGGTGCAAAGGGAAGTTTGGGTGTGTTGAGCAGGAGACAGGATAGCGTGAGTACTTTCAGCCGTTTTTCTGACAGCAATTCAAGTATTAACAATGTGGACTGGAGTGCCGACTACAGAAGGACTACCAAAAAGGAGGGTGAAGAATTTACCATTTCCGGACAGGCGAGTTTTGGTAGAAATACGACCGACTTCAATACTTACGATGCTTATCCGGGCGGACAAACTATAGTCCCTTTGATTGGCGATAATACAGGAAAGAACAACGAATACACACTTCAATCAGATTATACTTATCCCTTTGGTAAAGGCCTGATCCTGGAAACTGGTGTGAAAGGAATCCTGAGGAACATCAAAAGTAAATACCAGAGCAGCGATCAGGATTTTGATTACAGCCAGGATGTAGGTGCTGCATATGGTGTGCTGAGCTTTAAACTTTCAAAAACTATTGACGTGAAAGGCGGGTTGAGAGCGGAATATACTGATATCAGTGGTGTTTCGGGTTCGTCGCTGAATTTTAACAACAACTATTTTAACCTTTTCCCAAGTGCTATCATTTCGAAAAAGCTGAAGGGAAGTGCGACGCTGAAATTAAGTTACAACAGACGTATGCAACGTCCGAGCCTGACTTACTTAAATCCTTTCCTGAACAGTAACGACCCACAAAACCAATCTCAGGGTAATCCGGATTTAGGACCTGAATTAACTGACCTGGTTGAACTCGGATACTCAACTTATATCAAGGGATCGGTTATCAACGCTTCAGTATTTTACAGGACTACAAAAGATGTCATTGAAAGTATTTACCTGCCGGACCAACGACTGACTACCTATTTTAACGTAGGTAACAACAGGTCTTATGGCGCTAACGTATTCGGCAGTTATAATCCGCTTCCAAAATGGACATTGATGGGTAACTTTAGCCTGAGTACCTATAATGTATTGAATACACAAACTAATGTGAGTACCGGTGTTTATGCCAATTATACAGTCTTTGCCCGCTCGGCCATTGCTTTTAAGGGCGGCTGGAATACTGAGATATTTGGAGTATATAACGGCACCAGGAAAACATTTCAGGGAACGGCAGGTGCAATGACCTTTTATGGAGGCGCATTTAAAAAAGAGATCATGAAAAAACAGGCCACCGTAGGTATCAACGTGCTAAACCCATTTTCAAGGGATCTGCATATCCGCACAGAAAACAGCGGTGCTGGTTTCGCCCAACGTACCAATATTTACTATCCGCTGCGCTCGTTTGGTGTAAATTTCAGCTACAAATTTGGGAAAGTAACCTTCGCCCAGCCTAAAAAGAAAAGAGGAGTGAACAACGACGACTTGAAACAGGAAGAAGGTGCCGGCGGTATTGGTGGAGGAATGCAGCCTGCGAAACCATAATATCTAATTTTTCTTTACTCTTTTTAGATTCATCCAGAACAGCGGGTTAATAGAATACCCGCTGATATTATTTTGTAGCATTGCCACCGACTGGTCATATAGTATAGGTACAACAGAGGCGTTCTCCATTACCATGTTGTCCATCCGCTGGTTTAGGGCATAACGTTTCTTTGGGTCGTTTTCGTAATAACTCTGTACAAATAACCTGTCAAATTCCTTGTTAAAATAACCTGTATAATTGGGGCCGTAAGGCACTTTATTTTTAGAGTAAAATACAGAAAGGTAGTTCTCAGCATCAGGATAATCTGCAATCCAGGATCCCCTGAAAAAGTTTACCTCATTTTTTGACATCAATTCGCGCAGGCTTGCACTGGGCGTAACATCTACTTTTACCTTTATGCCCATTGTAGTCAGTTCACCCTGTATAAATTCAATCAGGTCCTTATAAGTAGTTGAGGTTGAAAGTGTAATCTCAGGCATGCCTTTCCCATTGGGATAACCTGCTTCCGCCAGCAGTTTGGCAGCTTTCTCGGGATCATAATGATAACCTTTTACAATTGTACTGTCAAAACCGGGCATTCCCTTTGGGACAAAACCCGAAGTGGCAGGAGTACCGATGCTGTTTCTAAGGTACTTGATCAGTTTGGGTTTGTCGATGGCGTAATTGATTGCCTGTCTTACTTTTTTAAATCTCAGGGGCGAATTCCTAACCAGTGATTTAGACGTGTCTACCAAAATACCCACATATTCTGTGCAAAGGTAGGGCGACTTGATCAGCTGGAACTTGCCTTTGTATTTGCTGGTCATGTGACCGCTTTTGGTTAATATATCGTCCCTGTAACTACCATCAACGCTGTTAAAGAAATCGAGGTCTTTTTTAATAAAGTTCATAAAAGCGCTCTGTTTATCGCTGGTGAATGTTACTTTAACTGCATCCAGATAGGGTAAGCGGACGTCACCATCCTTTTCCCAGTATTTTTCATTTTTCAGCAATACGAGTATTTCGTCTTCTTTCCAATACTTAAAGCGGAATGGTCCGGTGCCCACTGGGTGACTACGGAAGTCTTTTCCATAATGATCAACTACTTCCTTTGGAACTACCATACAATATTGTGTGCAAAGCAGGTTCAGAAATGCCGGGAACGGCTTTAACATGGTAATTCTAAAAGTACTGTCGTTAAGAGCTTCAAAATTATGGATGTCTTTGACCTTGTCACTAAAAATCCACCCGCCGGAAGAGCCAACCTTTGGATCAATCAGCCGGTAAAAACTGTACACAAAATCACTGGCCACTACTTTTCTTCCTACACCGTTTTTAAACAACGGGTCATCCTGAAAAAACACATCATTACGCAACTGAAAGGTATATTGTAATCCATCTGGAGACACAGACCATGATTTTGCAATACAGGGTGTAATGTTCAGGGCGCTGTCTATCTGCACCAATCCGTTAAAGACCTGGTTGATCATCCATACAGCATTCTGGTTGCGGGCAAAAGCGGGGTCTATGGAAGTAAGGTTCTGATCAAGGTTAATATTAAAAACTTTTTTATCCTGATTTTCAGCTGATGGTGTGCAGTTATACAGCGTTACGACGCATAAAGTGTAAAAAATATGTTTTATAATTCGGGCCATCGGGTAAGTAATACTATTTTTGCACAAAGTAATAAATTAATCGCTATGTCTTTTTTAAATGCAGTTATAAATAATGTTGAAGATGAATCGCTCCGTGAAGACCTGCAGGAGCGGGTTGACATCATCCTGCATAAAATAAAGTTTATGGACAAAGTGCCCGTATGCTGTCTTGGCGACCAGAATATATTCAACCCGGTATTGAACGTACTTATTGAAGCTGCAGGTGGCGAAATGCAGGAAGATCCGATGTTGGCAAAGGTGCTGATCTATCATGAAACACAGATCAGTATGCTGGAGCTAATGGGGCTGGTTCCGGGTTTGATTGACCATCAATGGCCGGCAGTTGAATTCAACCGTTTGTACCTGATGGAAGACGCCTCTGCTTTTTTAAGTGATCCCCAATCTTTTGTCAGCTCGCTGGAAGATATGGCCGAAATACTTTATCCCGGCTATTTTGTATTTGGTAATGAAGGCAAAACCTGGACCAGCTTTGGGCTTTAAAAACTGATGAATTTATCCAGCTGCTCATCGGTGAATTTCAGCGTGTCTTCTTTATAAAAAGCGTTGTTTTCGTCCAGTTCGGTTTTAACTGCGGCAATATGCAGGCGAAGGGGAAGCACATGGAGGTGAAGGTATCCGCAAACACCACCGAAATGATCTACCCCACGTATGTTACCATATTTGCCTCCTGATATGCCTACCAAACAGGCTTTCTTGTCGTAAAAACTAACCGGAAAATCACATGCATCAATAAAGGTTTTTAGAACACCTGGAAAACTGCCGTTATATTCGGGAATAATAAAAATAAATTTTTCTGTACGGTTGACGATCTTTAGGATAGGTTCAAAGGCTGCGGACCTTTTCCCATAAAGATCGGTGTTGATAAAGTTTTCTGGTAAGTCCATCAAGTCTAGCAGATTGGCTTCCTGGCCTTTTTTTGCGAGTGTATCCTGATAATATTTTGCGACTTTAAGCGTATTGCTACCAGGTCTGTTTGTACCGGAAATGATGGTGACCATACGATATTGTTAATAAGATGTTTAAAACACTTAGGTGTTTAACACTAATATTGTCATTAAGTTTGTATCTTAGCTATTTGTTGAAAAGCCCCTAAATGTAGGTAAAAATAGCGTTTTTTTATAAAAAGAATCTAATTCACAAGTTCTCAGGAAAATAATTGGTAATTATCAAAAAGTAAATGAGTAAAATTATTGCATTGGCAAATCAGAAAGGTGGTGTAGGTAAAACAACTTCATCTATTAATTTAGCCGCCAGCCTGGCCGTATTAGAATATAAAACCCTTTTAGTTGACGCAGATCCTCAGGCCAATTCCACTTCAGGAATTGGGTTTGATCCAAGGAGCATCAAGAATAGTATTTACGAGTGCATTATCAATGATGTGGAACCTTCGGAAGCCATACAAAAAACCGAAACCCCTAATCTCGATCTTCTGCCCGCACATATTGATTTAGTTGGTGCAGAAATCGAAATGATTAATCTGAATAACAGGGAATATAAAATGAAAGCCGTCCTTGAAAAAATCAAGGATCAGTATGACTTCATTATTATAGACTGCTCACCATCCCTGGGCCTGATTACCATCAATGCCTTAACTGCTGCGGATTCGGTAATTATTCCTGTGCAATGCGAATACTTCGCACTGGAAGGATTAGGTAAGTTGTTAAATACCATTAAAATTGTACAAAACAGGTTGAATCCTGAACTGGAGATTGAAGGTATCCTTCTGACCATGTACGACGTGCGTTTACGTTTGTCAAACCAGGTAGTAGAGGAAGTACGTACACATTTCCAGGATTTGGTTTTTGAAACGATCATACAAAGAAATACACGTTTAAGTGAAGCACCAAGTTACGGGGTTTCTGTCATCATGCATGACGCCAATTGTAAAGGCGCAATTAATTATCTGAATCTTGCCCGGGAAATTGTCCGCAAAAACGGATTGGTTAAACAGAACCAGGGTGTGACTTCAGCAACTATTTAAACATAATTTAATGACATCTTTTCAGCGAAAAACAGGTTTAGGCAGAGGATTAAGTGCGCTTTTGGATGATTCTGATTCGGTACATCCTCCTAAAAATTCGATGAACCCGGTCAGTGAAACTGAACAGAAGGCTCAACCGAATAATATAGGTACGATTAAGATCAGCGATATTGCTACTAATCCTTTTCAGCCGAGAACAGAGTTCGACCAGGTTGCATTGAATGAACTGGCCGATTCTATCAGGATACAGGGGTTGATCCAGCCAATTACCGTAAGGGCAGCTGAGGGGGGAACTTATCAGCTGATTTCTGGTGAAAGAAGGCTAAGGGCATCTAAACTGGCCGGCTTAACGGAAATTCCCGCGTATGTACGCCAGGCCAACGACCAGCAGATGCTGGAGATGGCACTGATCGAAAACATCCAGCGTGAAAACCTGAATGCTATTGAGGTTGCGCTGAGCTTTCAGCGTATGCTTGAAGAATGCAGTCTGAAACAGGAACAATTAAGTGAGCGCGTAGGTAAAAACCGGTCGACGGTTACAAATTATCTGCGTTTGTTAAAATTACCTCCGGTTATACAAATATCTATCAGGGACCAGAAAATATCTATGGGACATGCGCGTGCGCTGATTAATGTAGAGGAGCCGGAAAAACAATTGTTCATCCATCAGGAGATTATTGATAAAGGCCTTTCTGTCCGTAAGGTTGAAGAATTGGTTAGAAGCATCAATAGTCTTCAAATGAAACCAAAAGCAGCCAAATCATCTGTGGGTACATCCTTTGAATACCAAAAACTCCAAAAAGACTTAGCTTCAAGGTTTGCAACCAAAGTGAAACTGAAAGTTGGGGAAAATGGTAAGGGAGCTATTGAGATCCCTTTTGTTTCCAACGACGACTTGAGCAGAATTTTGGAATTATTAGACTGGTAATGTCAAAAATCTTAATGTTATCGGTTTTGTTATGCTTCACCATTATATTGGGTGCAAGTGCGCAAGACCAGTTTACAGTTAAAGGCGATAGCCTTAAACGGACACCTGCAAACGCAGATACCCCTTACGTTAATCTTGGTAAAATTGCAGCCAGAAAGGCTGCGTTGAGGTCTGCTATGATACCCGGCTGGGGACAGGTAGGCAATGGTCTTACCGTTTACCGGGGAATTAAAGTTGCTGCAATTTATACGGGAGGGGTATTGCTGGGTATGTCTTATATACAAAACAACCGCGACTACAAAAGATTTCTTACTGAAATTCAGTACAGGAGGGAGAACGGGGGACTTTCGCCTCCTGGAAGTTCACTTGCCGTATACCGTGACGAAGCCGCGCTGATCACTGCCAAAGATATCTACCGCAGGAACAGGGAAGTGGTGATGTTTTCCTTTGTTGCCCTCTATGCAGTAAACATTATTGAAGCGTATGTTGACGCCCGCCTGAAGTATTTTGATGTAGGGGATAACCTTGCCATTAAGATTTCTCCTTCAATGATCAATTCCAATGTAAGATACGGCTACAATTCTTTTGCGCCCGCTTTGAAAATAGGCTTCAGGCTGTAGATAAACAAAATATAACCATCTAAATTAAACAATATAAAAATGAAGATAGCTTTAATCGGTTACGGTAAAATGGGTCAGATTATTGAGCGTTTTGCAATAGAGAGAGGGCATGATGTTGTCCTGAAAGTCAGTGCGGACAACCTGGACGACTTAACTGTAGCCAACCTGAGGAAAGCCGATGTGGCGATTGACTTTAGTACGCCCGACGCGGCTGTACGAAACATCTATTTGTGTTTTGACGCGAATGTGCCATTGGTTGTAGGTACTACGGGATGGTATGGACAACTTCAGGAGATTAAGGATGAATGCCTGAGCCGTAACAATTCATTGTTATACGGGTCGAACTTCAGTATCGGGGTGAATATCTTTTTCCATATGAATGAAGTGCTGGCTAAAATCATGAATAATTATCCGGCTTATGATGTGCAGGTAGAGGAAATTCACCATACACAAAAGCTGGATTCGCCAAGCGGCACGGCAATGACGATTGCCGAAGGGATTATTGAGAATCTGGATCGTAAGGATGAATGGGTGAACGAACTGGATGGCGAGGCACCTGTTGATGTATTAAAGCAAGATCAGGTACTGATCGCTTCCCAACGTATTGAAAATATCCCAGGGACGCATACTGTTGTATATAGCTCTGAAGTTGACGAAATTGAGATCAAACATACTGCCCATAGTCGCGCAGGATTTGCACTGGGTGCCATAGTTGCTGCGGAATGGCTGGAAAACAGACAAGGATTTTATAATATATCTGATATATTTGATTTTAAATAACAAAATATGAATGTGAAGTTCTGGCAAAAGAAGAAAGCTGCTGCGCCAAATAAGAAAAAAACTAAGAGTAAAGAGTGGTTCGATGCTATCATCTTCGCCGTAATTGCCGCAACGGTTATTCGTGTGTTCTTTATAGAAGCCTATACTATCCCAACAGGGTCAATGGAGAAATCGCTGCTTATTGGTGATTTCCTTTTTGTAAGTAAGGTGAATTATGGAGCCAGGATTCCGATGACGCCGGTAGCGTTCCCTTTTGCGCACCATACTATGCCTATCACTGGTACCAAAGCATATTGGGACGGCGTTCAATGGAAATACAGAAGATTACCTGGTATGCAGGAAATCAAAAGAAATGATGTAGTGGTATTTAACTTCCCGGATGGCGATACTGTTGCTCTGGAGGCGCAGGACCGCGATTACTATGAGATGGTACGTTCGGTTGGCCGTGAGGCTATTGCCAGTCAGTATACAATAGTAAGTCGCCCGGTTGACAAAAGGGAAAACTATATTAAGCGTTGCATCGGTATCAGCGGTGACGTTCTGAGTATGTCTAACGGACTTGTTTCTGTGAATGGCAAACCAGAGCCAATGAAAATAACCGGACAGATTGACTATACGGTGAAATTTAAAACAACTGATGTAAATTTCCAGGTATTTGAAAATATGGGCTTTATCATTGAAAGGGATATCATGGCAATTTCTCAGGACAGCTATAATTTTGTAGGTACGCCCGAGCAAATGGCAGAAGTTAAAAAACTTGATTTTGTGGTATCAGTTACAACGCGTACTGCAGCGCCGGGAGCTCAGGAACCAAGCGTATTTCCACAGGATCCGAACAGAAAGTGGAATGCTGATAATTGGGGACCGATTCAAATTCCGAAAAAAGGCTGGACAGTTAAGCTGGACAGTGTTTCTATGCCTTTATATAAACGTGCGATTGAGGTTTACGAGGGTAATAATGTGGAAAAAGTAGCAGGGGGCTGGTTGATTAATGGTCAGAAAGCCGATAGTTATACTTTTAAGATGGATTACTTCTGGATGATGGGAGATAACAGGCATAATTCACTGGATTCGAGGTATTGGGGATTTGTTCCTGAAGATCACGTAGTAGGAAAGGCGTTGTTTATCTGGATGAGTTATGATACGAATGGATCGTTTTTTAGTAAGATCAGGTGGAGTAGGTTGTTCAGGGGGATACATTAATATTCCTCATAGGGGCTTAAAGATATACTAGCTTCGCTGAAAAAAAGGTGCTGTTGTTTTCTTCCTCATTCCCTGGTATTCGGGAATGCATGTCAGAAAACAACAGCACCTTTTTTTTTGAGATATCCTGTAGCAAAATGCATAAAACCCGGTTACTGGTATAATATGCCTTATTGCAATCCCTTTTTGTTATAACCAAATGCATAAAACCCGGTTATTGGTCTAATATACCTTACTAAAACCCCTATTGTAATAACCAGAGCATAACCCGTTTACTGTTGTAAATCTCTTACTGCAATCTTTTATATAAAAATAAAAAAGCAAAAGAGCTGTTACTGGTTTAATATACGTCATTGCAGTAACCAATGTTACAAGGGCAGCTACGCGTATCAGGTATTAGTCCGAAAGTCTTTCGATTCCGAGCTTATCTGCCAGTTCATTGAGATCTATAACTACGGGTTCAACGAGGGGGATGCCTGAAATTTTACGTTCCTGTTCAAATGCAAATTCTGGCTCGCCGGGAATGATGACGGTTTTGGAAGGGTCGACAGTTTTGGCACTTTTGAAGCGCTCTATCCAGTTATCCAGGTGATGCTTAAAATCTTCTGCCGGGCGGAAGCCGTCTACACGCATTGCACCAAAAAAGTGACCGATGCCTTCTCCTACGGGATCTGTTGGTGGTTCAAGGAAAGCTACGAATGGTGGTACCCAGGGGCCGTAGTTAGCTCCTGATAGTACTGCGGAAAGTATATCTACAGTGGCACTTAATCCATATCCCTTATGACTGCCATGGTCTTTGTCGCTGCCCAGTGGCAACAGTGATCCACCTGATTTAAGTTCGTTGGGATCGGTGGAAGTTTTGCCATTTTTATCCTGTGCCCAGCCTTCAGGAATAGGCAAATTGGCCCGTTGGGCGATTTCCAATTTGCCGTTGGCTGCGGCTGCTGTTGCCATGTCTACAACCACCGGCGGGTATTTGCCAGCGGGGAAGGCATAACACATTGGATTGGTACCCAAAAGCCTTTCGTTGGCATATGTAGGTGCAACCAGCGGACTGGCATTTGTCATGCTGATACCGATCATATCTTTTTCAACTGCCATCAGTGCATGGTATCCGGCAATGCCAAAGTGGTTTGAGTTTTTAACAGCTACCCAGCCTGTTCCGTAGATTGCTGCCTTTTCCATAGCAATTTTCATTGCAAAAGGTGCTACAACCAGTCCCAGTCCGCCGTCACCATCAACAGTTGCTGTGGTTGGCGTTTCGTGGACCACCCTGATTTGCGGTGTGGCATTAATTCGTTTCTTTTCCCAGAGTCTGATATAACCACTGAGGCGTGCTACTCCGTGGGAATCTATACCTCTAAGGTCTGAACGCAAGAGCACATCCGTTGCCAGTTCTGCATCTGCTGCATTGCAGCCCATTTTCAAAAATACATTACGCGTAAAGTTTCTGAGATGGGTTTCGGTAAAAGTGTAAACGTTCATTTGGCAGGGTTAGGCGTATAAGACCGTAAATTTATGATCCAGCGGTTTGAACGCTGTTACTAAACTATTGATAAAATCCTCTCCGTAGAGTACATACATCGGTGCAATGTTAAGGACC
>Ga0247816_10000230_pt1 | contig 33913 bp, 38 predicted proteins | sample UWRJL209509C1_FD_179930 | JGI IMG/M metagenome (GOLD analysis project Ga0247816, IMG submission 179930) | Plant litter microbial communities from Arlington Agricultural Research Station in Wisconsin, United States - UWRJ-L209-509C-1 | ecosystem: Environmental > Terrestrial > Plant litter >...
CCCTATTGAAGCAACTGATGATGTATCAATTACGACTTCGTCGGTAGTTCAAAACTAAACGATGAACCGTGGTTGAGTCGACTCTTTAACTCGATCTTTGTGCCGAGTTTGCGTGCAAGCTTCGCAGAAACGTATAGTCCAAGGCCGGTGCCACCAGTTTCACGAATACGGTAATCTTCACTTCGGTAGAATTTATGGAAGATCTTTACCTGGTCGCCGCGACTAATACCGATACCAGAATCTTTGATAGTAAAGGTCACGATATTCTTTGCACGCTTAGCGGTGATAGTCACCGTACCCTCTTGGGTGTATTTAATCGCGTTAGTAATAAAGTTCTGGAGAAGCTCCTCGAAGTAGAGGCGACTCACATGGACGATACCGAGCTTTGAGCCGAGATCGATATTGAGGTGAAGTCCTTTTTTGTCGGCCTCTTTGGTGTATTGGTGGTACATATGCTGCAAGAGCTCGGTGACATCGATATCTTCGGTTGCGTCGGCAGCGCCTCGTTCGGCTCGAGAAAGTGTGCTGAGGTCATTCACCATCTTGGCAAGGTACATAATCTGGTCGTGTGCCGTATTGACCATTGTTTGGGTCATTTTTTGATCGATGCCTTCAGGTCGATTTGCTAATACCTGGAGATTAGAGAGCGTCCCTTCAACGATAGTAATTGGCGTACGGAGTTCGTGACTGACCACGCTAATAAATTCGTCTCGCTCTTCTTCAAGACTCTTTTGCTTTGTAATATCACGGAGGATGACGATATAGCCACCCTGCGCGGCAGCTTTTTTGTGGCGACTGTAGTTTGCCTTGATTGGCGCGTAGGTGACTTCAAGACGAATCGACTCACCGTCTTCATAGGTGTGAGTAATGTCGTCGCGGCGAGTTGATTTTGTCGCATCCTTCAGAAGATCAAATAAGTTAATAGGAAGGTCTTCATTACTCTCCTTTAAATTAAAGAGCTCACTGATTCGCTTGCCCTTGAGGCTATCGTTGGTATCGAGCAAGCTCAAACATGCCGCGTTATACATAATGACATTCCCTTTGTCGTCGGTGCTAAATGCAGCGTCAGACAGGTTGTTGATGATTGTAAGGATCCGATCATATTGAAGACGTTCTTGCGCCTGGCTATGAAGTAATGCCTTGCGACGAGTCTCTTGTGCGCTGATAATCCCCACCAACGCAACGCCGAGGACGATAATTGCACTGACGCCAATGAGGTTATAGCCAAGCATCATTGGGTTGGTCGGATACCGAACGATACCATCGATAACGGCAGTGAGGATAACAAGTGCAAGCGAAATCGCGAGTGCACTTCTGCCGAAGTAAATGTTTGAGGCTAAGAAAAGTAGTGCGATACATGCAGCAAATGGCTGCAAGAAGCCCGTGATGAAGACGACGGTTGCGAGTGAAAGAAGCCCGTACGCAATGAGTCGAATAAGCATATCAACTCGAGAACGAATCGGTGAAGCAAAGTGATAAATACCAGTTGCAATCCAGAGCGCAGAAATAAAGAGGGTGACAAAATCATTTGTGTAGTTATTGCTTGGTGCAAAACCCCACATCACAAATAAATTGTATGCAACGAAAATAGGTGTTCCGAGCCCAGCAACATATCGAATTGCCTTGTCGGAGTTAGAATTGTAACTGATCCCACCCTCAAACATAATTGCTTATGATTATACGCTACGATGTATCAGTTTGACTACTAAATTGACGGCACTTCCTGCTTTAAAAGCTTTCGATGCGCTTTATAGTTTGGGTCCATGGCGGCAACGCGCTGCCAAAAGGCATCACTGTGATTCATTTCTCTTGTGTGTGAGAGTTCGTGCATGAGGACATAATCAATCAATTCAAAGGGTAGTTTCATGAGTGCGATGTTAAGACTGATAGTCCCCTCGCTGCTACAACTCCCCCATCGGCCACTGGCGTGCGAGAAGCGAACTTTGGTATACGTATACCCAGATTGTTGAGCTATATACGCAAGCCGTTTTGGCAAGTAACTTTTTGCCTCCACCCGAAGTGCCGCAATCACTACTTCTCGTAGTTTGAGAACGACCTCAGAATCATTGAGTGCAAGACGCGCCGGAAGTACAACGGTAATGCGCTGCCCTTTTCGTGAGACGAGAAGATTCGCGCCGCTCGTCACAATCAGTGTGTGACTCTTCCCTATTTTCATCCCGTCCGTATACGTTGTTTCTGGGTGGGATTGCTCAAGAAGCTCCCGAAGCTGCACGCGAGATGATTTCACGAGTCGTTTTACAAGAAATGTCGGCGCATAGAGCGGCAAAGAGGCTCGAAGGGTGCCGTCGGGGGCAACGCGCAATCGAACTTGCGACGCTCGCGCACTTCGACGGATCGTTATCTTGCCAAATTCATCGTCATGAATAATCGGCATGGTAGATATTACCGCAACATACTATCGCGAGAGGTCTGTGGGCGACGGCGCGCAGGGGCAACGCGAGCTTCGGGGCGCGCAAGTGAGAGGTGTTTAAGGACAATTTTTAGTTGGCTTGCGTATGTGTGCTTGCCACTCACAACAACTGGCTGTTCTGCTGCAACGGGCGCTTGAAAGCTCGCAACAGCTGCGTCGAATTGAGATTCAGTCAACCCTGAACCTTGAGGGAATGGTTTTAGTGCGCGACGTTTTGACTCAAGTGACTCGGTCTGTACCCATACAAAGAGTGGGGTGTAGTTTGCGGCACGTAGTTTCTTTGCGAGTGCATCACGAGTTGCTCTTGTTGTGGTTGCACCTTCAAAGAGGAACGTGCGATTTGTTTTAAGAATTTCTGTTAAAAAACTATCAACAACAGGTACGATTGCAGTCTCTGAAAGAGATGCGGTTTGCATAAGGAGTGCTTGATTTATGATAGGTGCCTGAAAAGTCTCAGCAAAACGATTTGCAAAGGCACTTTTTCCTGAACCGGGAATGCCAAGCATAATAATGGCGTGTGGATTATTCGGAGTCAACGGCTTCATATATTACAGTATAGCAAAGATGTGCCACTGAGGAAGTGAAAGAGGGGTGAAATCAGCGAGCAATCACTTGCCAGGCGATAAACGCACCACCAAGAATCACTGCCGCAATGACTATTACCGCGATGATATTAGTTCTTTTTGTACTTGAGCGGGTAAACGGACGGAATTTTGAAGTAGGTCCAGGCTTTTTTGTTTCTTCGATAATTCTTTCGGCGATCGTCAATTTCTTTGCGGGTTGTTCCGGGACGGGCTCTTTTACTACAACAACTGGAGTGGGTGCTGGTGGAGCAATAACGACAGGCTGAACCTGTACAATTGGCTCGCTCGGCATGAGCGGCGTTGGTTGAACGGGCGTTCGCTCAGGAACGACCGACGGTGTGTTGACAATCGGAGTGGGCGCTACTGGCCGCGCTACAACCACCGGTCGTGGCGGAACAGTGCTTCGGGCAACCGATTCCTCAGTGACTGGCCCCATATTCTCGGATTCAATAATACGAATACGATCCATCGCAATGGCGTCCGACTCTGCAGCTGCAGCGCGTGATGCTGGGGTATTCTTTGGATCCATGGCTAGCGAGTTTACTTGCCTGCTTTAACGGTAATAGCGTTGTGGAGTTCTTTGAATTGTGATTGAATCACATCAAGTTCAGTGTCGGTCAGATCTTCGATATCAACAAATTCGGTACGGGCGCCACGACTCGCCTTGATGAGCTCATTCAGCTTTAACTGCATTGCTCGTGCATCGCGGTTTTGGGTGTTTTGGATGGCGAATACCATTAAGAAGGTCACAATAGTCGTTGTGGTGTTAATAACGAGCTGCCAGGTGTCTGAGAAGCCGAAGAAAGGCCCAGAGATGATCCAGCCAACGATAAGAAGGATAGCAAAAGCGAAGGCCATTGGCGAACCAAGCTTCGCCGAAACGACTTGTGATATTTTGTGAAATGAGTCGCGCTTGTGAGTGGTCAGCGGGTCTATAGGAGCCTCGGGAACAATATGGCGGATAATCTTAATGTGCGGATGTTTCTGCGGAGGGATATTGTTTGTGCTTGTCATATCATTAGTATATACCATTTGCTATAATGCGTTCTATGCACTCTTCCGTTCGTAATAAAGTCTACCCAACCGATACTGTCGGTGGGATTATGTCGACAAATGTCCCGAAGTGTTTTTCAGGGACAAGCATTGCAGCGGTAGAAAAACTTTTTAGTGAAGATACAAACTGGGATAGTATGCGTAACGTATATGTTATTTCTCGTGATCACAAACTCGTTGGGGTTGTTGAGATTGCCCAGCTCTTCCGTGAAGGCGCAAAAACAGTCGATGAATTGTTAATGCCTGCGCTCCATGTCGCCCACCCCGACGAAGACGAAACGGTTGCAATGTACAAAGCAGTCCGCAATAACATTACGTCAATTCCTGTGGTTGCTGCCGACAAAACATTCCTCGGTGCGGTAACCGCAAAGCAAATTATTGCAGTCATGCATAAAGAGCATATCGAAGAATCGTTAACTGTCGCCGGTGTCCGCTCGATTAAGCGTAAGGGCGCAACTGGTGAGCAACCGATTGAGCGGACATGGATGTTACTTTCGAGCCGCCTGCCCTGGCTTGTCATGGGTCTGGTTGCAAGTATGCTACTCGGTTTTGTTGTTAGTCTTTTTGAAGAACCACTGCAGAAATCAATTGCACTCGCCTTCTTTATCCCTGTTGTCACGTACATTAACTCGTCGGTTGGTACGCAGGCTGGCTCGGTGACCATTCGTGCCTTGGCAACAATGAATGTGAAGTATAGCCGCGTTATCGTAAAGGAATTACTCATTGGCTTATGTCTCGGTATTATTCTTGGAACACTCGGCGGTGTTGGTGCATTCTTTATTAGCGGCTCACTTGAAGTTGGTCTTGTCGTCCTTTGTGCACTTATGTCGGGGACATTCATTGCGTCAGGTATTGGTACAACGATGCCCTACTTATTCAAGAAGCTCAACAAAGACCCCGCTGTTGCGAGTGGTCCTTTAGCAACGGCAATCCAGGACCTTGTGAGCATCATTCTTTACTTCTTGTTCGCACTTTTGATCCTGCTTTAATCATTTAGAAGTCCGCGCGTCAAACATTTGCTGGGCGATCGCAACAAACCCTAAAATATCTCTTGTCGTTCGGTGTTCGTATTCTTCATGCAGATGCCCCATGTAGCCCTTGTTGATATATTCTTCCGAGTAGACTGTTCGTTCAAGGGTTGGCGTCTTGCCTGTGTCGTAGGAGGCAGTGAGCACGCTAATTGACTGCGATGCCTCGTAGTATCCATTCGAATACGAAAGTCGAATCTCAAGTTCGTGCGACCAATACGTTGGGTCGTTATAGGGGAAGAAAACAAGACTATGCAACCGTGCAGCTTTTATATTTCCCCAGCCAACATCAAGAAGAAGATCAGGATAGTCTTTTGTCGGGTGAGGGTCTGAAAGTGAATCACCATCACGGAGTAGGAGATTTCCAAATGAACTATTCCAGAGGATGGCCTGGACGGCGTGTGCCTTGAGGGTTGTTGGTGCGACCCAACTATGCGAGTTGAGCTCGGGTGGCTTTGTGGCGAAGACGGCTTCAGCGAGATGTTTGACCGCCTGATGCGCATGTTCAATACGCTCAGGCGCCTCGTTCACTACGCGTTCACCTGCAGTAAAGCTTGCTCGAAAATCGCTTTGTCATTGTCTCTGGTGAGGATTCTTGCTGCGTCTTCAATAGGCACCCAGAGATTCTCGAAGGTTTCATGTTCTTCGCGAGCAGGACCTTCTTCTGACTCTCTAATAATGCGAAGCAAATAATACTCAACTTTCTTTTGGTGATGATTGCCATCAATCCAGTCGTATTCATAGTGAGTGTCGCCGATGTATTCAATAACCTCGGTTTCATACCCTGTCTCTTCAAGGACTTCACGAATACAAGCTTCTTCTGCCGACTCTCCTTGCTCAATTGAACCTTTGGGAAAGTCGTATGAGTTGCGTGGAAAATCCCAATGAATAAGCAAAACTTCGCCATTGGAAATGATAACCCCGCCGGCTGAATGTTTTTGTACTACCCCACCCACTACTACTCACCTATCTTCAGTGAGGTAATCATGGCGCGGAGTTGTACAAACTCGTCGGAGCTCAAATAATTTTGTGCGGCGTCGAGAGAGGGAAAGGACTTGTAGCGAATTGAACTATTCTGCCCTTCGATGTTTTCGGCGTACCACGTACCAAATGTAATACCACCAAGTGCTGGGTTTGTACTATGTTTCGTAATAAACTTATAATTTACTGCCATTCCTGGGCATCGAACTGCGCTTGCTTCGGTACCGAGAGGTAATTGTGCAAGGCCAAAGGCAATCCCATAATCACTCGTGCTTCGTTCGACAATGATCGATCCGAAGTTTGTTTCGCCAATACCAGGAATCACGACAGGCTTGTCGGTTCGAGGAAAGATATTCACTAGCGGCGCTTCATCGGAACATAACCCACCAAACTGACCACCGGTCGCGAGTGTTGCAATGACTTGACCCATAGCGTTCTTGATGTCGACTGTCGTTGCGTACCATTCTGGGGTTGAATTTTCACTGACAGATTCAGAAACAGCCCATCCAGCCGGATGAGTAAATGTGATGGTGTGTTGAGCTGTTCGGAATTGTTTTGTTCGCTCTTCCATTGGGACGTCAGTACCTTCTGTTTGAGAAGTGTTTTGAGGAGAGGGAGACTGAGTGGCCTGTGGCATCCCCTTTTGTAAAAAGACATAGACGATACCAGCGATGATCAGAAGACCAAGTACAACGAGCGTAATAACCAGTGCGGTGCGACGACGAGGTGTTTTCATACCCTTATGGTAACAGAATTGTTACTCAATCACATCAAAGAAAAGCGCAACCACGCCGTATTCTTCTTGGTCTTTTGCTGAGTAGAATTCAGCGTATGCATCAACCGCCTGTTCAAGACTTTGGGCCATCGGAATGACCGCTTCGTAGTTAACTGCTTCAAGCATTTCTTTAAATGACTCAAAGTATAGTTTTTGCGTCACCTGTACCCGGAGTACATCTTCGTACGATGCAATAATCTCACCGTCTTTCCAGATATCTTCGCGAATACTCAGGTCTTCACCTTCTTGAATTGCGAGAAATCGTGGTTTGCCGAGAAGACCTTCAATAGTTTTTTCACCAACCCGAATTGCTTCGACGAGCGATGATTCAATGCCAATTTCTTCCATATATCCTTATTTTACAGCATACTAATAAGAGATGAAAATACTTTCTCCAATCTTACCGCCATCATTCAATCGACCCGACGACCTCGCTACGTTTTTTCTTGATGAAGATACAGTGACGGGTATTATTGCCGAGAATGAGTTTTTTACAAGCGAAGAGCTGACGAAGACAAGTGTTTCGGAATCAACATTTAGGAAAATGAGTTTCTCACGAGTTGAGGCAAAACGATTTGACGTGCTTGACTGTGAATTTAAGCATTGTGACTTTACGACCAGTAATTTCCCTAGCTCAAGCTGGTATCGAGTTGCCATTGAAGGGGCGCGCTGCAGTGGTATGCAAGTCACCGAAAGCAAATTTAGGAACGTATCGTTTAAGAACTCAAAGCTCGAATTAATGAACTTTCGTTTTTCAGATCTTGAGAATGTCATTTTCGAAGATTGTGTTCTCGATGATGTTGATTTCTATTCGGCAAAACTAAAGAATGTCTCGTTTGTGAATTGTACAATCAATAAAATATCGTTTGCGAGTGCTCGAGTCACAAGCACCGATTTATCAGAATCTTCAATTGAGCAAATAAATGGAGCGAATAGCTTAAAAGGTGTCACGATTAGCTATGATCAGTTGATGCAGCTTGCACCGTTCTTTGCAGCCGAGGCCGGGATAAAGATTAAGTAAGCTGCTTCAAGAACTTTCTCAGGCCTTCGATATCGCGTAGCTTATTGTATGTTTCAATATCAAGCTCCGGGCTTAATTCAGCTCGCGTCAATCCACCATAGCCTGTTGGTTCAAAGATTATATCCCATCCGTAGCCACCCGGGCCTCGCGGTTCAGGGGCGATTGTTCCGTCAAGTCTTCCTTTAAAATAGTGAGTCTCAACACCATCATAGTGTGCGTAAATCACCGAGCCGTAGGCAGATCGGTCTTCGAAGCCATCGAGCATTCGGCAAAGGTTCTCGAGTCCATTCTCTGCTTGTATGAAGAACTTGATGAAAGGGCCAGGTAAACCATTGAGCGCATTGAAGGTTAGCGAGGTGTCTTCAACGAGGACAGGCTTCCCAACAATCGCATACGCTTGCTTCACTTTGTGTTCAATAACAACCTGCGGGTCGGCAGATTGAATCTCATCGAGCTCTATATTTTGATGCTCAAGCGTAATGCCGAGTGTCTTTTCGATATAACGAACTTTGTTAAGGTTGCCGGTAATAAAGATTGGTACCATGTTAACTCCTATTAACGCTTGTTAAATGCCAACTCTGGCAGACATTACATTGATATACTGCAAGCTCGAGCCCTAAATGCTCTGCCATACGGGCCTCAGAGGCTTCAATGGCCTCTTTTTCAGTGCTATACACCTTCTTGTCATCACAAGGTAAGTCAAAGCGGTAGGCACGGTAGTCTGCTTTTTTAGGGTATCGTTTCATAATCTGTTCGCTACTCATCATAGCAAACAAAAGAGTATCGGTGTTACTGCTCGGGGTATGGAGAGGAGTGGTCGCCGACTGGCTTAACGCTAATGCCGAAGCCACCACCTGGTGCAAGGTATACTTCAAACGAGTCATTATTCGTAACTTGCCTTGTTTCGATCACATGCGCTTCGGGGTTTTCGAGCCAGTGCGCATCTGTGGCATCTTTGTAGATAATTGCATCGTAGGTGACGTGTGAAGGGAGGAAATTCAAAGAAATGGTAATCGTTCGCCCCTCTTCGTTATTTACGCCACCGATATACCAGTCATCGCTGTGTCGATCTTGTCGAGCAGTCACGAAATACTGGCCAATGACACCATCAAGCGGAACGGTCTGCTCCCAAGTGACAGGCACATCTTTAATGAACTGAAAGGCTGGCTGGTTTTCGTAATGTTCAGGAAGGTCGGCAACCATTTGCATTGGGCTCGACATCGTCACGTAGAAACCAAGTTGCTTCGCAAGTGTTGTTTGGACACGTCGTTCAGTACCTCGAAGATTGAAGAGACCTGGTGTGTAATCAAGTGGCCCCGCTAGCATACGAGTGTACGGCAGGACGGCGGTATGCATTGGCTTCACTGCGTCACCTTCATATTCTTGACCCATCGCCCCTTCGCGCGACATAAGGTTTGGCCAGGTTCGTTCGATGCCTGTCCCCTTCACTGGTTCATGGATATCCAGCATGATCTTTCGCTCGGCAGCCATCTCAACGGTCTTTTGGTAGTGCGTCACGCCAAATTGTGATGAGTGATACTCGCGATTATTCATGCGCCCGCTAACATACCCTGTTTTAATGTATTTGACGCCAAATTGACCGTAATAGTCATATGATTCAGGGAGTTGCCATTCGTAGTGTGCAACGTTACCTGAGGTTTCGTGATGCCCCACAAGATTTACGCCCTGTGATTGCGCGTAGCTCGTAATAGAACGGATATCAAAATCAGGATACGGCAACATAAAGTTCATCTTGTCACCGTTTTGCTGCCAGTCGCCATCCCAGCCGACATTCCAGCCTTCAATAAGAAGCGCACCGATGCCGAACTTCTTTGCAGCGTTAATGTAACGGAAGGCATTTGCGGTTGTTGCGCCGTGTCGGTCGCCGCTTTCCCATGTGTAGCGGCTAATAAACATGCCCCACCAGATACCCATAAACTTCGTTGGCTGGATCCAAGAAGTATCAGCAATCTTTGATGGCTCGTTTAAGTTGAGCATAATACGAGAGCTTGTGAGTGCTGGCGCGCTATCAGCAATAATCATTGTTCGCCATGGAAGGTTAAACGGAAGTGAGTGATGCGTGAGCGTGCTGTCTGAGAGTGGCGTAATAGTGCTCACGAGACCGTCGTCGGTCGGGGAGATATTCATTGCGCCGTAGTTATATAATGCGGCCTCGTGGATCGCAAGATGCGTGCCGTCGGTCAATTCAATACTGAGTGGCGTGTGAGCGATATCCATTTCTTTGAGTGGTGTGCGTTTATATAGGTGCTCGTAGTGGTTCATTCGGAGCGCAGGAATCCACCAGGCAAGCGCAGCAGCATCAATATTAAAGTTCGTTGCTTCTTTAATGATCGTCACGTCACCTTCGCCGTGAAGTTCGTAGCGGAAACCAAACCCGTCGTCGAACAGTCTAAAGCGAATCGTCGCGGCATCAACGGTAATTGAGAGCTCGTTATAGTGGTTACGAACGAACCGTTGTTCGCCCCATGGCTGCTCCCAGGTTTCGTCGAACGACGCGTGCTCGGCTTTAAAGCTATCATACGCAGAAATGAGATTACGCTCTTCTGCTGCAAAAAGTGCAAGTGAAGAACGTCGAATGATCGCAATATCATCGCGATACAATGCGTACCACACAAGCCCGTTTTCGGCGCCTGCAGTGAGCGTCAGGCGGCCATCTGGAGATGTTGTATTGTAACCGTCCATAGTCTAGACTCGCCCAAGAATATCGCCGACAACTTCGGCAATTGATCGGGTATTATCGATAATGACTTCGCCTGGGTGATCAACTAAAGGATTCTCACTAATCCATTTTTCAAGGAGCTCAGGGTTAGTTGTTGGGTTGAGGTCGCCAGGCCGTTCTGGGCCTTGCACTCGCCGAGCAAGTTCATCGTAATCGACATGAATACGGAAGATACTAATAGGAATCCCCAGCTCTTCAGCAACTTCTTCGTATGGCTTCATGCTTTCAAGGTTGCCAAAGCCACGAGCGGCAATCGTCGGAATGCCCGATCGAAGCAACTTGCGAGCCATTGAAAGTTCGAGATTGGTAATATCTTCGTAGATGCCGTCATCGTCACCGGTGATGTTGGCAACAAAGGTCAAGATGGCATTGTGGTCGATGAAACGGCCAGCACCACGGAGCTGAAGCGCTTTTCCAATGGTGGACTTTCCTGCTCCAGGATAGCCACGAAGAATAATAAGTTTTGTCATATGTCATTAGTATACCGAAGTTCTTATGGTTTTAGGGTATTTTAAGACAAGAAAAAACTCGAGCTGCATGACAACTCGAGTTTTCCTATGAAGAACACCAATTACTGTGTATTCTTTTTAACTTCTTTTGCAGTATTTTCTACTGTCTTCTTTGTCTCGTTCGCGGCATTCTTTGCGATGTCTTTGACTGATTCAGCACCTTCAAGGACGTCATGCTTTACGTTTTTGACGTTCTTAACTGCGTCGTGAAACGTGTCAGTCGCCTTTTCTTTCAATTCGTTGGTCTTGTCCATCACATCCTGACGAGTTTCTTTACCGCTTTTTGGTGCAAGCAAGATACCTGCAAGAAAGCTTCCGATTGCAACTAATACGACGTTTGTTGTTTTGCTCATAATATAATTCCCCTTATTTCTTCTTAATTGAGTTAATGACGTTAATTATTTCTCCGAACACCTTTGATGGCGTAAACCAGCCGGTGATATTCGCAACATTTGCAGTTGTCTCTTGGACATTGCTCGCTACTTTATTGAGCTTTGCCACAAGGACTATCGCTACAATAATAAGTGCAATGATAACGATTGATAGCACTATGACATTTATTGTAAGCAGTACTATTGCTGTCGATACATCCATGTTACTCCTTTCGTTAGGTGTGATATTTGTTTCACACTCTACTTAATAGTATACGAGAGAAAGCTGAGAAGACGCTGACAGTAACTAGTTGGTAAGGGTTGCTTTTACACGTTTTGACAACAATAAGTATGGTGACCACACGAGCGCATAAAGAACTCCGCGTGTAATAGACGAGGCAAGCTCATCAAAATACTCAGTTGAGAGGCCGGCGTCGCTGAATACGCTGTAGGCAATTGCATAGTCAACAATTCCGTAGACTGCCCCGAAAATAAGGGCAATAACAGTCACTACTTTTGCTACTTTTCGCTTACGGAAAATTAAGATTACTGAAGACACAAGAAGTGCGACATAAATACCAATAGCTATATTTTCAAAGGATACCAGGCCGACCATTGTATCGCCCAGCCCCACTTGATAGTCATTGAAATATGCGATATCCTCAGCGCTCAAGCCGACACCATCTTTAAAGAAATTAAAAACAGTCCAAATAATTGAAATAAATAGTGTGACAATAAATACCGCGAACCAACCCTCAAGACCAATAAGCTTTTTACGACGCTCGGCTTTTGTTATTGGCTTTTCTGTCGATACACGCTTCGCCATACTCTTCTCTTGTAACTGAAACTTGAGCTTTTCGGCACGACTATATGAGTCTCCCCTCAAATCAATTGCTTGATTGATAAAGTTCAACGCCTCTTCGTCATCTCCTCTGAAGTAATGGATAAACGATTGCAATTCGTATAATTTGTAGCGAGCAGACCCGATTGAGTCTTTGTATTGATATGTATCGGCAAGCTCATCGACTCGTCGCTGTACGTCACTGAGCTTTGCGAAATCTACCGTCTCTGAAGTTGCGTCGGTGAGATCTGCTTCAATCTCTTTCACTGTATCAATGTATACCTGGCGTTCTTTTGATTGAGGGAGCTGCATTATTCAATATCCTTCCATGTTCGATTATTGTTTTCTTTTATTTCTATAACGCCATCTTGCATGTCGGCTTTATGCCTCTCGCCACTCTCTGCAAGGAGCATTCCAATTAATCGCGCTGCGTACGTTAATACGGCCGCAAGAAGCAGCGTGAAGAAAATATCCCAATGACCATTAAATACTGCAGCAAGCATTCCGATCGGCACAACGCCAATGCCGCCAAGGAAAAGTCCAATAATCACCGCGATCCATCCCCATAGAGCAAGCGTCACTGCAAGCCCGTATATCCATGCGGATAATCCATATATATAGGATGAGAAGTAGATGATAATACCAGCCACACCCCTAGCGCCAGGAATGATCGCAATCAAAAGAAGTACGACGTTAATAACGATTAAAATTCCAGCAATCAAATTAACGAAAGGAGAAATAGTGAAAGCGACCTGTGCGCCGTAGGTAAAGAACAGAACGGTTGCGACAATAGCCCCAACGACTAATGCGACTCCAAAAAGAATTCCACCAATTGATTTTAGTTTGTCCATACTTCCTGCCTACTCCCTATTTACGTGACATGTTATTGAGATTGTACTATCCATGACCTACATTTGCTAGGTATAATACCAACATGAAGAAATCAGACAAATTGAAGGGCACTCTGCTCGAAGACTTTACTCCGCTTGGTAAAAAAGGAGTCGTTGCAACACTTGAGATAATCGATCGTGTTGAAGGAACCGGTGCTGAAGCTCCTGCTGACGCAATTGTTACCGTTCACTATACCGGTGCACGCTGTGTTGATGGCGTCATTTTTGAAAGTAGTCACGACTCTCGCCCAGCAACCTTTGGCTTACATGAAGTGATAAAAGGCTGGGGTGAAGGACTTCCTGGCATGAAAGAAGGTGGAACGCGACGTCTTATCATCCCTTCCGAACTCGCCTACGGGCGTCGCCGAGCGTCATCGGCTATCCCTCCAAATAGTGACCTTGTGTTTGATGTTGAACTTATTGCCGTTAAATAACGCTGCTGCAACTACATAATTTTATAATTAGCATCCGTAAGAATGGCATTAATCTGACTACTTGGCGTAAAGGCATCTTTGAGGTCTGCATTAACTTCTTGACGCGTTGCTTCTACTTTAAAAGCGACGTCATCGACGATGGTGACATTATTGAAAAATTTACCGTTAGGTGAAGCTGAGTAGAGCGCAAACTCTGCAATATGCTGGAGGTGGTATGCCTCGAGTTCGCCCCGGAGTCGCCGTTCTTTCATCGTCTTTTCGTCATCTTTATATATCGTGTCAGCCTGTCGGCCACTCAAGACTTGCTGGATATGCTGCAATTCATGCACTCCTCCTGTGCCAACCGTCGGCGCGTCGATCATCGAATAGTTAAAGGCAAGGAAGGGTCGGCCAGCAAACATCATATTCATTCGCTCATCGTACTTCGTTGAACGAATCGAGAATCGTGCAACGGGCCGCATGACGCTGGCGCCCGTCCGCTCAGCGGTCGTCACTTCAAATTGCTCTTCGGCTTTCTGGGTGAATCCTTTTATAAGCTCACTTGAACGCTGCCTGTCATCCTCTTTAGGATTGAGCTGAGTCGACCTATACCATTTATGGAAAAGCTCAGCTTGACGAGGAAGCGGCGCAACAACGCCCGGCCCCACCTTTAGCAACTCTGAAGTACTGAGCGCTGTTGCTGCGATTGCATCTTCGTGCTTTACTTTCCGTGGTTTAAGGAGGACTCCGTGTCGTTCATTGGGGACGTATAAAAGAGTATCGAGAATGTCGAGAAATGAAGTGGCAATAAACCCAAGTGTATCGCTGACAGCTGGATCAGTAAGCACCTCTCGAGTTGCGCCGAGGGCTTTGTCTATATTTGCATGACGCAGTTTCTCTTCAGATTTAGCGAAGAATACCATAGTATTACTATTATAGCATTTTATGCATTAAACGTCAATTAAACACCTCGAGGTAGGATGAATATGAGCGTGAGGAGAATTGTAATAATAATTGCTGGCAAATACATATATAAGAATATCTTCTTTAGCGATCGCCCCGCAGCGTGTACTGAAGAGGTCTTTTTACTACCCCTCCCGAGCGCAGCAAGCCCGACAATAGCAAAACATATGACTCCAAAGAGGAGGCCGTAGCCAGCAACTGCGCTTGTACTATCAAGCAAAGCATTTCCACCCGTCTGGCCTCCGTTAAACTGGAAGATGATGAACCCGAGCGCTGCAGCACCGAACGAGACCTGACCAATTCGTTTCAATATGATCAATGGCGTTGAAAGGTTTTCATTTTTGAAATTATCGAATACTGAGGGATTCATGATAGTTCCTTAAACCGTTCTGCCACAGACGGTGAATCCTTCGTCAGGCGTTTAATCGTCAGGGCGTCCATCTTATTCTCGGCAGTCAGAAGATGCTTGTCTGACATTGCGAGCGCATCACGGACCTTCTCAAGATCTTTAATCGCCTTTTCTACCTGCTCAATCGCTTCGGAGTGCTTTTTGGCCGCGTTCTTCATATTCGTCGACCAGCCAGCTTTCCAGTCTTCCATGTTATCGACAAAGTTTTCGATATCAATATTACTATTCTTTGCGGCAACGAGTTGGCGCTTATCTTCTGCAGATTTCAGACTCGCGTTCTTAAGGAGTGATATCAGCGGCACAAAGAATTGTGGGCGAATCACGAACATTTTGTCGTATTTGTACGAGAGGTCAACGATACCACGGTTATACAATTCACTCTCGGCTTCAAGGAGTGTCACAAGCACTGCGTACTCGAGCCCTTTCTTCTTGCGATCTTTATCGAGCTTATCAAGGTGACTTTCGACAGTTTTTTTGTTCGCTGAGACGTCTTGCTCGTCCTTCATCTCAAACATGATTGAAATGATTTCAGTGCCGCCCTTTGATTCAAAGTCGCGGTAGACATAGTCGCCTTTTGTACCCTTTAGCTCACCCTCATCTTTAATCGCTTCGTTGTCTTTTTCAAAGTAGGCAAACGGAAACTGCCCTGCACGAACCGTATTAAATTCATTCTCACAGTGTTGCTCGAGGTTCTCACCAACAAGCTTCACTGAAAGCTTTGCCTTCATGTCTTTCAGGCGTTCAATCGCATCATCGCGGTCTTTGATCTGCGTCTCGTATTTATCTTTCAATGAAGATTCAACGCGCTGCTTGTCGAGCTCTTCTGATGAAAGACGGATCTTTAATTCGTCACGTTCTTTCTCGATCGCGCCGACTGCTTTTGTAACGGCAAGTTCTTTAGTGGTCTCGGCAGATTTAATTAAGCCTTGAAGCTCGGTTATTGTCGCCTCTTTATCAATCAATGTTGCTTTCGCCTTCTCTGCGAGCTCATTCTCTTTAATCTGCAGTGTCAGTGCGTATTCTCGTTCACGTGCTTGCAGGGCCTTGGCGAGCTCTTCGTTGAACTTATCTTTCTTGATTGAATTGACGACACTCTCAATCGACCCCTTGTCGATATCAGTCTCGTGGACTGATTTGAGGTCAATGATATCGCCCTTTTCGGCAGACTCTTGGAGCACGAGGGTATTTTCGTCTTGGATGGACACTTTAATTGATTTCACTAGGACTCCCTCTTTGCGTTGTGCTGGTTATACGATCTATTATACTTCTTCAGAGCTAGATGATGATAGTGAAGAAAAATAGAATCGTGTGTATAGCTAAAGCGGCGAAACAGAGAAATCTTCCTACATTGAGTACCTTTGAAGTATAGCCGTGCCTCTGCAGAGCCGCCACGGTCACAGTAAAAAGAATTGCCGGGATGAACCAAATAAGCGTGCCTGGAAAGGTGAGGAATTCGAAAAAGATACTGAGTTCATCTGTTTGGAACGAACTAACATCTTGGTAGAAAAGATAGATAATGCTGGCGATACTCAAAGGCAGCAGCACGTAAGCGGCTATGAGCAGAGATTTCACTCGATCTTCGGTACTCATGTTTGTAGCATGACTTGAGAATAATCTATCAATTAATTTTTTTAAAGCCACAACAATAACTATAAAGACAACTAAGATGATGAGTGCAAACAAGATTGTATCCATGGGTTGAGTATAGCAAGATACGATTACTGTGGGCAATAAGTATAAGAGTATCGACTTCTTTTGACATGCTTATTTATTGGCACGTAGGGGCGCAAGCGTAAGCAATCACCATTTATTGTGAGGCCATAGAAAGCACGACCGTAATGAGCGTGGTATCATGAATTCATAAATAAGGAGTACGCATGATGGAGAATTCACTAGGGGTTTTTGTGGTTATATTTTATATAGGACTTGTAGCATTATACATTTATCTTATAGTTATTTTCTTGAAAGCATGTTTTGCTGTCATTGAGACGAAAGACCAGATAAAAGATATGTCCTACAGAGATACGGCTCGATACCTATCTGAAGTTCGCAGAGGAATTATCTCCAAGGAAGATCAAGAAGACGCGGAAAAGTCTTTTAAGTAGGTTTCTGTCTACGTGAGCTTATCACTCGAAATATCAAAGAACTTATTAAAGAATTCAGCGAGCTTATCAAGGACGGTCTCTCGCTTCTTACCGCGTGATTGATCGGGGCTAAAGCGTGATGCTGGTGGCAAGATGTTTGTGATTGCAGTACCGTTGCTTTGAATCCCGCCATCACGGAAGGCATTCTCAATAAACTTATATGTCTCATCGTGGTCAAGATTTTCTTCAGTAATGATTTGATTAAGTTCTTCAACCTTTTTCGAGCGGACAAAACTTTGCCAGTCATCATCAACAGAAGACTCTGCGTTAATACTATTAACGAACTGTTCAATAAGCTCCTTCTTGTTGCGGAGTTCGACGCTTGAATCAATCGCTTTATTGATGTCGATAAGTAATTCTTTGTCTTCTTGATTACTTGAGTGATATTTACGAATGAGCTCAAGGATGTAGTCAATGTTAATTTCGACTTGTTTAATGAGCTCCATCTCAAATACGATATCGTCGTTAATATCTTCTTTGTCGCCATCAGTAATTTTCCGACGCTCTTCGTAAAAGTTGATATACATACTGTGATAGTCTTGTATATCTCGATCGGAGAGAATGCCCATGCCAGTAAAATCATCGAAAACCGTGAGGATATTACGAACCTTTAGTATTGCTCCGTACAGTTTAATGAAGTCTTTCTGACTCTGTTCGCCAATGATTTCTTCGCCTAATGGGAAGTTATTCTGCAAATCGCCTACGAGATCAACGTATCCCTTTACATCCTTCCCTTCGCTTTCATAGCCATTGTAGTATTCGTTAAAAGATTTAAGCAAAACAACACTATTCGCCTCTTTGTCGCCAAATAGTGCAAGTGAGGTATTCGTTGCCTTCTCAAGGTTGCGGAAGGTAACGATATTTCCAAACGTCTTAATTGAGTTAAGAATTCGATTTGTTCGTGAGTAGGCCTGCAAGAGACCGTGCATACGGAGATTCTTGTCGACCCATAACGTATTAAGTGTCGTCGCGTCAAAGCCAGTAAGGAACATGTTTACAACGATCAGGAGATCGATTTCTCGGTTTTTCATGCGAAGCGACACGTCTTTGTAATAGTTTTGAAATTTGTCTGACGATGTATCGTAATTCGTGCCGAACATAATATTGTAGTCTTGAATAGCATTCTCGAGGAAGTCACGAGAGTTTACATCAAGACCTTCAGTATTATCTGAGTTCTCATCTACAACACCATCGAGTTCAGAATCAACCTCGTTAGCACCGTAGCTAAATATTGTTGCAATCTTTAATTTCGTTAACTCTGGTACGTCAGCTTGCTGTTTTTTAAATTCAAGATAGTACTGCTTAGCAGCATCGATAGAGCTGACAGCGAAAATTGAATTGAAGCCACTGAGTCGAATCTTCTCTTTTACTTCTTCAACAGCATTTCGGTCATGAGCTGATGCAGCTTCGTGGACGTTTGCAAGCCGAGTAAATGCGTATGGCTTACTATTCCGTTTTGTCTTCTGATCAAAGTGTTCGCGGATGTACTGCGTAACGTTTGCAACGCGCTCAGGGGCTGCGAGAGCCTTTTCGCGGTCAATATCGCGTACTTGGAGGTCATTAACGTCATCGGCCTCACGAATAGTGCGGATGTAATCAATGCGAAACGGTAGGACATTTTTGTCGGTAATTGCGTTAACGATAGTATATGTATGGAGCTTTTCACCGAAGGCTTGTTCAGTGGTCTTCAGGTCAACCCTTCCGCCGCTCGAGGAGTTCTTGGCGAAGATAGGTGTACCTGTGAATCCGAAGAGATGATACTTTTTAAAACTTGTTGTGATTGCGTGGTGCATATCACCAAATTGAGAGCGGTGACATTCGTCAAATACGATAACGACGTGTTTATCGAATAGCTCGTGCCCTTGGTTCTTTTTTGTGAACATATCAAGCTTTTGAATAGTTGTAATGATAATACGTGAGCTATCATCTTCAAGTTGTTTTGTTAGTTTGGCGGTGCTCGTATTACTATTCGCCGCACCTTTTTCAAACTTGTCATACTCTTTCATTGTTTGGTAGTCGAGGTCTTTACGGTCGACAACGAAGAGCACTTTATCAACACCCGCAAGTTTACTTGCAAGCTGAGCAGTCTTAAAACTCGTTAGTGTCTTACCTGAGCCGGTGGTATGCCAAATATAGCCGCCTGCTTCAATTGAACCCAGTTTCTTGTAGTTTGTGGATACTTCAATGCGGCTCAAGATACGCTCAGTCGCAACGATCTGGTAGGGTCGCATTACGAGCAGCAGGCGGTCGCTCGTAAAGACGCAGTACTTGGTGAGCACGTTAAGAATGGTATGTTTTGCAAAAAATGTTTTGCCGAAGTCCATAAGATCAGTAATTGGTCGATTGTTTGCGTCTGCCCACCAACTAGTAAACTCAAAGCTATTACTTGTCTTTTTCGTTCGCTTGGGGTTTGTTTCGCTCGCCTCTTTTAGGTGCTGGAAACGTGTCGTATTACTGTAATACTTGGTGTAAGTCCCGTTACTAATAACAAATAATTGCACATATTCGAACAGGCCGCTGTCCGCCCAGAAGCTGTCACGTTGGTAACGGTTGATCTGGTTAAAAGCTTCTTGTAGCGCGATGCCCCGGCGTTTTAGCTCAATATGCACAAGGGGAAGACCGTTGACGAGCACAGTCACATCATAGCGATTTGCCCGCGAACCTTCGGTTTCATATTGATTAATAACTTGAAGACTATTGTTATGGATGTTTGATTTATCAATGAGATAAATATTTTTAATTTCACCACTATCACGAGTGAGAAGTTGAATATGATCTTCTTGAATTTTAGCAGTCTTCTCTTCTATGCCCTCATTCTTGTTAGCAAGACTCGTTGTAAAGAAACGATCCCACTCATTATCGGTAAACTGATAATTATTCAACTTCTCTAATTGAGTACGCAAGTTACTGGTAAGGTCATTTTTGGTGGTAATTGGCAAGAAATCGTATGCTTGTTCTTCTAACAACTTAACGAACGCATCCTCCAAGGCTGCTTCACTTTGATAACTGGTCGCTCGTTTTATTGCTGGCACATACTCACCTACTACCGTGGTATTAACGTTGTCAGCTACTATGTTATAGATGCTCATATGGATAAGTCCTTAAATGCGAGGAGTTTATTTCGATAATATTCGTATTGTTGGCGACGAGCGGCTATTTCGGCAGGGAGACCAGTGGACATACTATTAATTAGACTCTCAAACGTATCAAAAATCTCAACAATCTTTATTTGTTCAGCTATAGATGGGATGAAGATATTCATATTCATTATCCAGTCCTTTTTTAAATGGGTTTGGTCAAATCCACTGTCGTATTTTAGTAACTGTTTGTTACGATCTACTGAATAATACAAAAATTTAGGTAGAACGCGTTTTGTGTTTAAGGTTCTAAGTAAGCAAACACGCTGATTCGCTGCATATTTATTACTTGTTTCAATGTAATATGCTCTCGCGAGTGCTCGTCCATTGGGTAGGTCGCTCATAACCAAAGCGATGTCGTCGGCGATGGCCGGTGTTAAGACATCTTCAGACTTAATTCTGCGTGCAGACCTACCTTGCGTCGAGACAAACTTTGAAGTCATCAAGATGATGTCACCTTGAGGGTCAACAAGTTTCTCGTGTGGTTTAGCGTTTATAAATTGAATCAGCTCATGTAGTTTTACTGTTTCAACTTTTTCACTAAAAATCATTAAATCTCGACGGTACATTGCGTATTGCGTACGTCTCAACTCTAGCTCCGCCGACAGCGTCGCCTCTAACTGTGTGAACTTATCAAGAATCTTTACAATCTCTTTTTGAACTTCAAGCGGTGGAACTGGAAGGCGCATATCGAGCACTTTTGACATGCTCGGGTGCTGAATACCCGAACCGCGATAAAATGATTGAATGGTGTGTAACTTGCTCAACATAAAATAATACAAGTACTTGTTATCTAGATTGTCTGTATCTAAAGAGGTGGCAATACGATTATCAGCAGTAATAAATTTACCGCTGTAATACTGAACCGTCGCCTTCCCGCCCCACGGTATTGCAACAATCTCACCTGAACTAATATTCTCGCCGGCAAGCTTATCGTTTGTCCAGCCGTATGCTTCGCCACCAGTAGATAGTAATTTTACATCCCCATCTTCGACAGCAAGCTTTCGCAATGCACTCGCTAGTAAATATGTGTATTTGTGAGTCTTCTTCTGTTTATGGTTAGCGACAGCGTTGAATTTTTTATCCCAGGCAGTTACTTCCCATAAATATTTAAACTCCACGCCATCAGGACAATATTCCTGAATCAGCTCTTCAATCTTACTCATCTTTAGTGCCTTCAATTTCGGCTACAATCGCATCAATTTGAGTACGAAGTTCGCTTTGCTTTTTAACAATATCCTTAATACTTGTATTTAGCTCAGTAATGTCAGTTGCAATGGCTGTATCGAGTTCGTCAATATAACCACTTACGGCTAAACTGTAATCATTCTCAGCAATTACACTATTCGGTATTAGCTTACCGAAGTACTCAATGTCTTCGCGGTTGGTGAATACTTCAAGAATTTTATCTTGATTAGTTTGACTAAGCTTGTTTTTATTACCAACGCGCACAAACTCTGCGCTGGCGTTAATAAATAGCGTTGAATTATCTTTTTTACTTTTCTTCAGCACAACGATACATGTCGAAATACTCGTACCGAAGAATAGGTCTGACGGCAACTGAATCACTGCATCAACAAAGTTATTATCAACTAAGTACTTCCGGATCTTCGCCTCGGCTCCACCGCGATACAGAACACCCGGGAATTCAACAATTGCAGCCGTGCCATTTGTCGAAAGCCAGCTAAGGATATGCATAGTAAATGCAAGGTCAGCTTTACTTTTCGGTGCCAAAACACCGGCCGGAGAAAATCGTGGATCGTTAATCAAGAGTGGGTTCGCGTCGCCCTCCCAATTAATAGAATACGGTGGGTTTGAAACAATTGCGTCAAACGGCTCGTCATCCCAATGTGCAGGTTCAAGCAGTGTATCGCCATGTGCAAGATTAAACTTTTCGTAGTTAATGTCATGTAAGAACATGTTAATACGTGCGAGGTTGAATGTCGTGAGGTTGATTTCTTGCCCGTAGAAACCTTGTCGAACGTTGTCCTTGCCGAGCACTTTTGCGAATTTCAGAAGAAGTGAACCAGAGCCAGCTGCAGGATCGTATACCTTGTTTACTTCGGTTTTACCGACGACTGTGATGCGCGCCAATAGCTCGCTTACCTCTTGCGGTGTGAAGTATTCACCACCAGATTTACCGGCGCTACTTGCGTACATGTTCATGAGATACTCGTAAGCGTCACCAAAGGCATCGATAGTATTATCTTCGTATCGGCCAACCTCAAGACTTCCGATGGCGTCAAGGAGCTTTACGAGTCGTTCGTTGCGCTTTGCAACCGTTTGACCAAGCTTTGTACTGTTAACGTCAAGATCATCGAACAGGCCTTTAATGTCATCTTCGCTGTCAGCGCCCTTTGCGGAGTTTTCGATGTTACGAAAGATTCCTGAAAGAACTTCGTTGAGGTTATCATTTTCTTTTGCACGTTTACGAATATTTTCGAAAAGTTCGCTTGGAAGAATATAGAACCCCTTCTCTTTGACAGTATCTGCACGGCCGAATTCAGCAGCATCATCACTCAAGCTTGCGTAACTAAAGTCAGTTGCGCCCGTCCGCTTTTCTTCTGCGTTAATATAATTAGAAAGATTTTCAGAAATGAACCGGTAAAAAAGGATGCCTAAAACATACTGTTTGAAGTCCCATCCATCAACGGAGCCTCGTAAATCATTAGCAATTTTCCAAATGGTACTATGGAGCCGAGCGCGCTCTTGCTCTTTCTTCGAATCGTTTTGGTCAGTCATATTGATTGTATTATAACCGATTAGGGGATCAGTTGCTGGTATGTTTAACAATTCTCTTCCGCATACACCCGCACTCCTTCATCGAAAGATTCCGATTTGCCATCCGCATACGATGCGTCACATACAGAATTCTCTTCTGCCCATTCGTATCCGGCATCATGACCAGAGCAATCACTGGCACAGCCGTAACCCTGAGACTCGTAATACTTTTGTGGCTCTGCTTCTCTTTGAGATGAGTTGTTACTAGTTTTCTCGATTTCTTTGCCAGTATCAAATTCAACGATCGCTGATGATCCCTGGGAAGCATTAAGAACATTCCATAGCAGAGTCATGAATAAATTACTTCTATAACCAATAAAAAGGTAAGTTTTGTTGTCTGAAGGTGAAAAGTTCATAAAGATTTTATTGCCAACTTGCCATTTTTCACGGTAATCATTTAAGTAAAAGTTGGTACCTCGTGTTTCGTTTTCAGAAATTTCAACCGGCACCGTAAGAATTGCAGAGCCATCTGACTCTTTTGTGATGCTTTTGATTGTACTGTACTGACAAACAGACTCTTCGGTGTTGCATCCTCTGTAATCGCTATCGGGCATACCATCCTGGGCCGGTATGAGAACTAAAATAAGAATCCCAATCAAAATTAACAATAACCACCATTGTGCTTTAAGAAATTCTTTTAATTTTGACATGTCTCATCATTCCCTTTTGATTTAACTTACTTAGAGTAATAGTAGCACGAGAGAATCTTCTCGCGTCATTAGATGAAAAGAGCCCGCCACACAACGGATCCATTCTTGCCGAAGCAAGACGGGCTTGGCTAAATAGAATTGACAGATATCGATGAATAGAGTATAAACGCTTCAATGACTTCTCAGGATATTTTCGCAAAATACATACCATTGTCAACCGACAATTTTCTTCAAGTTCCTATTAAGGTACTCTCTAAAAATGCGTCTAACGATGAAATAAAAGTGGCCTTATCACAGCTGAACGAAATCAAGGAAATCCTTAAGATAGCTCAGCGTTCTGGTTTGCTCCAAAACATCGGTGGTCATATATGGTATTTAAATGCATTAAGATGGTTAAATCAGGAAACAGCTCTCGGCGATTTTATCCACGTTACACAACTAATGACAGATATTAATAACGCAGATCAACTCCAGACGTCATTGTTTCTACAATACGTTCAACAAATGGTAAACTCTCTGAAACAGGACCCTACCTACCAACAAATAGTAAACGCAAAAAGTATACTACGGTCCATAACCACGACAAAGATTCAAGCTGAGTCCGAAGCCCTAGTCGAGTCGACCGCTTCCATGATAAACAACTTAGCCGAGCAGGGTTCGCAATCTGTTAACCAATCGGTTGTAGATGCAAACTTGAGTGTATCAAATCATGTTGAAAATGAGTTAAATAATGCAATATCAAAATTTAAAGTTGCTCAAAATCTCGAGGATTGGGGCGAAGAATACATACGTCATATTGACGATCTGAAAACAAGACTCTTCGGACATTTCCCAAAAAACATATTCGCGAAAAATATTCGTACAATCGAATTAAAAATTAAAGTTACTCGATACCTACCGGTCTTTAGAAAAAGAAAAAACCTAACGGCAAACTTATTAATGTACATGCCTAGAACCGTTTGGAATATTATGTTAGTTATTTTTCGAGCTGTTCGACTCATTGTTAAGAATCTAATATCTTATGCTCACTATCTTGTACTTCGCACTAGATCCTTTAGCTTCCAGAGAGCGTTTTGGTTCACATGTCTACTCGTATTGATTCTATTCTTCGTTAGCACGTCATTAATGTCCGCCTATGGCGTAGCTACGATTATTCCTTCTACTCGAAATACCGAGTCTGAGTTCGGTTCAATTCTTTGGAAAATTAGTCTTTTCCTTCCCCTAACTGTACTTTTCGGTCTTGCATATTCTTTTGCTGTAAAAAATTACCGAATTTACTCAAACATGCTGGACCAGTATGAACATCGTCGGATCGTCGCGAGAACGTCCAAAGGTATAATTCTGTCTTTGCAGTCAGAATCCGAGTCTGAAGTTCGCAAAACAATGACAGCAGCTGCAGCTCAAGCTTTATTTGAGCATCGTAATACCGGACACCTGTCTAAAAAAGAAGCTGAATCAACCAGTCTACTTGAAATATTCAAAATTTTAGGGCGATAAAATCAGTAGAATTACTATAATATATAATTGAAATATTGGTAGAGAACATAAATCTTTAGATGAAGATCGTGGAATACTCCGTCATTGCGCCGCCTTCAGAAAAGTAAATTTTCCTGCCCTGCTCCTCATGTTCGGACCACGATCCTTCGCTTCGCTCATACGGATTGTATTTCAAATCAACATATCCGAGATAAAAATCAGACCAGCACAAAGCTGATCTGATTTTTATAGCAGCCCCTAGCAGACGAGCTTCAAACTATTAATTAGATTGTGAAAAGTTGTGATCACGGAAAGTGTAGTAAGTATTAGAGCTTATTGACCTATCAATATCAACTAACTCAACCAGTGGTTGGTCTGGATTGGCCACGATCTTACTTGCTGAAGAGCTGTACATAAAGCCCGCATTACTTATTGCATTAAGGATTGGATATGCAAACAAAGCGTTCGGGTCACGTAGTGTGAAGTATTCAATCTCCTCCCCTTCATGAAGACGCTGAGGAGCCGTCCATATACTATTGAAACGTCGAGATATTTCTGGATCTGCTCCGAGCTCCGTGTTGATAGCCTCAACAAGCTTTATTCTTCCTTTTTCGTTCATTAATATAAAATACCACATAAAGTGGTATTTGTAAACAGCTGATGCTTGGCAGGGGCACGTGAATACTTCGTCATTGCGTCGCGTTCAGAAAAGTAAACTTTCCTGCCCCGCTCCTTATGTTCGAACCACGATCTTTCGCCAGCGAGCTGCCGAGATCGTGCTTTAACTCAACATGTCCGAACAAAGAAAAAAGTTGAACAGAAGCTCAACTTTTTTCTTTGGCAGGGGCACGTGGAATCGAACCACGATCCTAGGTTTTGGAGACCCATATACTAACCGTTGTACTATGCCCCTTTGCGTTACTGAACCAGTGTACCAAAATTTGAGCGGTTTGACGAGAGAGGTTACATTGTTTTGTGTGCACGGACGGCACGTTTGAACTTCTTGTCGGCGACGGGGTCGGCGTAGCGTGCGATTGGTTCATATATAAATGTACGAGCCATTTTGTTTCGCACAGCCGAGTCAACTTCAATAATTGCGTTTACAAAGAACTTTTCAATCAGCCATTCGCGACCAGGTGCAGTTTGGCCAATAATCGTAATACGCCATTGGTCATTCCCCCACTTCTCAGGGCGGCCAACTTTAAGCGGGTCTGCAAGCATGGTTGAGCCAACAGGAATAGCATTCGCAAGGTCTTTTAGTGTTTTAAGGCCTTTGTCTTTATCTCGCACAAACACGTCAACGGCGATAGTACGGACGCCACGGGGTGTCACGTGAGCTGCTTGAATTTGCTGGTTATGTACCCAGACGATCTCACCACTGAGGCTACGAATCTTTGTTGAGCGAAGTGTGAGGCGTTCAACCACACCAGAGACGTCAAGGAAGGGTTCGATTTTTACGAAGTCACCAACATTAAACCACTGCTCAATGATCATGACAGCGCCTGCGGTGATGTCACGGAGCACCATACCGAGTGTTTGACCGGCGAAGACGATGAAGAACGCACTCGCACCGATTGCGGCTGCACCACTGTTTGCGCTCGGGCTGAGTGCTTGCCACACCCAATACGCAGCAACGGCAACCACGGCAGCTCGCACCACAGCAATCGTCACACTCAAGTACGTTTCAACCTGGCGCAAACGGATAAATCGTTCATCATTTGATTCAATATCCGAACGCACTGAGACGGCCTGGGCGATTTTTATAATACCCGCAGCGAGGAACTTACTTAATATGTATGTCCCGACAATCGAGGCAATAAGAATAAGAACTGAACGATATGCATTCGGTTCAGAAAAGAATTGAGTGAATTCGGTCCAGATTTCTTCCACAGCTATCTATTATACGTGATTACTCTTTTCGATACAGGGTGACTTTGATACCATAAGCATATCAATCGAAGATAAATAAAAAGGGATACATATGCACGTAGTAGTTGTTGGGGGTGGTTTTGGCGGAATTAAAGCAGCGTTAGAGCTGAGTAAGCGCCAGGTTGGCAAGGTTACCCTCATCTCTGATGAAACATACTTCCTTCACCACGCAACACTCTATGCAACAGCAACCGGCAAGAATACGGCCGAGTCAGTCATTCCTTTGCAGACTATCTTTGCAAAACACCCCAACGTTGAACTTGTTCACGATACAATGACCGCGCTCGATACTGAACGCAAGCTCGTCGTTGGTAAAGCAAAACAGTACCACTACGATGCCGTCGTTCTTGCGACTGGTTCGGTGACGACATTCTTCGGCATTAAAGGTATGGATCAGCACGCCTACGGCATCAAGACACTTGAAGAAATCCGTCGTTTCCAAGACCACATTCACGAAGAAGTGGTTCAGAAGAAGCTTGATAAAGAATACTTTATTATTGGTGCTGGTCCGACTGGTGTTGAATTTGCTGGTGCGTTGAAAGAATACCTTAATACACTTATTGAAGAAAATCGCATCAAGCACGCTGCACCAAAGATCACGATCGTTGAAGCTGCGCCTCGCATTCTGCCTCGTTCATCTGAAACCGCTGCTCGCATTGTTACAAAACGACTCAAAAAGATGGGTATCCGCGTCCTTGTAAACCACAAGGTTGAAGCGCTTGATGAAAATACGATCGTCGTCGAAGGAAAGCAACTTCCAACAACAACAGCTGTGTGGACCTCTGGTGTTGCAAATAACCCATTTTTTACGTCACACGCCGGGCAGTTCCCGCTCGCAAAGAATGGTCGCGTTGATGTGAATCCATTCCTTGAAGCACTCCCTCACGTCTATGTGATCGGTGACAACAACACCGTGAAGCACAGTGGCATGGCATGGCCAGCCCTCAACCAAGCTAAATATGTTGCAAAACGCATCGCTCGTAAAGCAGTCAAGCAAGATATTAGTCACTTCAACTCGCACTCAGCTCCATCGGGCGTTCCTGTTGGTGACGGCTGGGGTTACGTTGAGTGGCACGGTGTATACGTTTCTGGATGGGCTGGGTACCAGGCTCGTCGACTCATGGAATTGTACGGATATTGCCAACTTGTGCCATACAAAACAGCACTTCCTGTATGGCGTGCGCACGATCTTGGACACATCGACGAATAATCTTTGAGATTATCTATAATAACAGTTGTAAATGATCACGCTTATCTTTATAATCGTGAGTGAAACGTGACTAAAATAGGAGCGAACGAGTCTGCGCACTGCACTCGTAAAATTGGGATATGAATATATTGATGCTGGGTTGGGAACTTCCTCCACACAACAGTGGCGGACTAGGCGTCGCATGCTACCACTTGTCAAAGGCACTTGCCCTCAAAGGCGTTGCCATTGATTTCGTTGTGCCATACGAAGCCGAGCACGAAGGTATCGACTTTATGAACATCCACGCAGCAACCCCGCTCTCCCCTATCCACAAAAATGGAATGGGCGCCTACGACAGCGCATTTACTCTCCAAACTGAAAAAGAAGGCAAAGTCGCCCCTTCTGACTTAAAAGATATCCGCGGTGTTCAGCGCCGTTATACCACCTACGTCGAGCAGCTCGTAAAGAAAGAAAAGTACGATGCAATCCATGCTCACGACTGGTTGACTATGGAAGCGGGGATGCGCGCAAAAGAATTAACGGACCTTCCGTTGATTGTTCACGTGCATGCCACTGAGTTTGACCGCGCAGGTGGCAACTCAGGTAACCCTATCGTTCATGAAATTGAATACCAGGGGTTGATGATGGCCGATCGTATTGTTGCCGTAAGCAGCATTACGCGCCAGATTATTATCGACAAGTACGGCATTCCGGCAGACAAAGTTGAAGTATTGTATAACGCGATCGATGTCACTAGCTTCGATGACGGCTACGATTACGACCGACGCACATACAAATACCTCGAAGGGCTCAAACAGGAAGGATACACCATTATTAGTGCCGTTACTCGATTCACCATCCAGAAGGGCCTCGCGCACCTTGTGAGGGCTGTTGCAAAAGCTAGCCACAAATACGACCGAATCGCATTGCTTCTTGCTGGCGACGGCGAACAACGCGATGAATTGATTGCACTTGCGGCTGATCTTGGTATCTCAGACAAGGTATTCTTTACTGGTTTCGTTCGCGGCAAGCAGTGGCGTGATGCATACAGCGTTTCCGATGTCTTCGTACTTAGCTCAGTCAGCGAACCATTTGGCCTTACCGCACTTGAAGCGGCACACCACGATAATGCCCTTATTATTACTAACTCATCGGGTGTTGGTGAAGTGCTTAACAGTATCTTCCGCTATGACTTCTGGGACGAGAACCGCCTTGCTGACCAGATTGTTGGTATCGCAACCTCGCCTGCGCTCAAAGAATCACTTCGCAAGAATGTGCAGAACGAGTACGCACGACTTTCATGGCACGATGTTGCCGAGACGTGCCTTAATGTCTACAAACGACCTCGGCTTGAGGTCTACGCATGAGTAAACGCGGTATAACGCTCTACCTTCACGTTCACCAACCGTACCGTGTGCGTGAATACAGTGTCTTCGACGCATCGGTCGATCACAATTACTTTGTTGACCCGGATCCTATCAGTGGCGCAAACAACCAATTCATCCTTGAAAAGGTCGCCGACAAGTCATACCGTCCAATGAATGCATTGCTTGAGAAGATGCTTCACGCGCACCCTGAATTCAAAGTTTCATTAAGTATTACTGGGACATTCATTGATCAGGTTGAGCAATGGGCTCCTGATGTCCTCGATAGCTTCAAGCGACTCGTTGCAACCGGCCGTGTCGAAATCGTTGCTGAAACATATCACCACTCGCTTGCATTCTTCTTTAGCCGAGATGAATTCGAACGTCAGGTTGAAATGCACCGCCAAAAGATTCGTGAACTTTTTGGTGTCGAAACACAGGTTTTCCGAAATACCGAGCTTGCCTACAACGACTCACTCGCACAGTGGGCTGACGACTACGGATTTAAGGGTATTCTTGCTGAAGGTTGGGATCCTATCCTTGACTGGCGAACACCAAACTTTGTTTACCAACCAGAAGGAACAAAGAATATCGGCCTTCTCCTCAAGAACTACCGCCTCAGCGACGACCTTGCTTTCCGTTTTAGCAATCAATCATGGCAAGAATGGCCTTTGACTGCCGATAAGTACACACAGTGGGTTGAAGCCTCAATTCAAGACCAGCCACTCATCAACCTATTCATGGACTACGAGACATTCGGCGAGCACCAATGGGAAGATACTGGCATTTTTACGTTCTTCGAAGAGTTTATTGGTCGCTGGGTTTCTGACCCGAACAATACGTTCTATACCGTTTCTGAAGCGATTGACGCGAACAAACCTGCCGGTGTCATCAGTATGCCTTCAACCGTCACCTGGGCCGACAGCGAACGCGACTTAACTGCATGGCTTGGTAACAGCATGCAGCACGAGGCAATGCGTTACGTCTACTCTATGGAAAACGATATCCTCCGTACAAATGATGCTACTCTCATCTCAGATTGGCGACGGCTCCAAACATCAGACCATGCCTACTACATGTGTACGAAATGGTTTACCGATGGAGACGTTCACGCCTACTTTAGCCCATACTCATCACCATACGATGCATTCTTGTACTACATCAATGCAATCCGCGATGTGCGTTGGCGCCTCCACGAAAACCACAATACAGGCGGCTTGAGTGGCTAGACCAATTGTCTTAAGCAATGGTGAACTTCATGTCGGGCTCAATAAATATGGGCTCGTCCATGATTTCTACTACCCATACGTTGGGTTTGAAAACCATGCAGCCGGTGAATCACTGCGTCACAAAGTAGGTGTGTGGATCGATGGCACCTTAAGTTGGCTCGATGACGAGACGTGGACGGCTTCTTTTAGCTATCCTCATGATTCACTCGTCGGACGAACGATTGCTCGCAACGAAGCGCTCGGAGTCACTATTGAATTCGATGACTGCGTTGACGCCGAGATGAGCGTCTTCATGCGTAATGTGCATGTCGTGAATGAGCGCGATACCGCACGCGAAATCCGCCTTTTCTTTTACCAGGCCTTTGCGATTGGCGATTCTCGAAGTAACACTGACACGGCACAGTATCTTCCCGACAGTAAAGCAATCCTTCATTACCGTGGTCGTCGCGCCTTTATCGTCTCTGGTGATGCAAACGGCCAGCCATTTGACCAACATACGATTGGGCTCTTTGGTATCGAAGGCCGCGAAGGGTCATATCGTGACGCTGAAGATGGCGAGCTTGGCTGTAATACCGTTGATCATGGTCGCGTCGACTCAATCCTTCGCTTTACTTTAAATGTTGCTCCGCACGAATCTGCTCGCGTTCACTATTGGATCGCTGCCGGCATGTCTACCCGCGAAGCACTCTATATTCATAAGCAAATGAGAGAAACTGGGCTGAGCGACCGCATGCAAACAACCGCAACCTGGTGGCACAAGTGGCTCAAACCCGCTTCAGACTACAGCATGCGACTTCCAGAGGCTCACCGCGACCTATTCGTTAAGAGTGTCATGATTATCAAGTCACAAATAGATAAACGCGGTGCAGTTATCGCAAGTACCGACAGTACAATGCTCAATTACTCTCGTGATGCCTACGCATACAGCTGGCCTCGCGACGGCGCGAATACCGTCTGGCCATTGATCCGCTTAGGCTATTACCAAGAAGCCTACCGATTCTTTGAGTTCTGCCAACGCGGGCTCCACCCAAGCGGCTACTTAATGCACAAGTATCGTGCCGACGGTGCGCTCGGCAGTAGCTGGCATCCGTATGTTCATGGCGAAGAATCTGGCCCTCCGATTCAAGAAGATGAAACAGCGCTCGTTGTTTTTGTATTTGTACAGTTTTACGAATTGAGTAAAGATAGCTCTCTTATCAAAGATTTCTATCAATCAATGATTAAACCAATGGCTGACTTTATGGCCGATTATATCGACGAGACGTCAGGTCTTCCAAAACCGTCATACGATTTATGGGAACAAACGTGGGGCACGCACACGTATAGTGTTGCCGTGACATACGGCGCGCTCCTTGCGGCATCTGATCTTGCACTCGTTGCCGGCGATAAAGACAGCGCAGTGAAGTGGCGAACCGCCGCCGAAGATATTCGCGTTGCTGCACACAAGCACCTCTATAACCCTGATCGTGGCATGTTCCACCGAAGTATTAGTGTCAAAGATGGCGCAGTACAATATGACTCAGTGCTCGATACGTCTTCATTCTTTGGTGCATTTATGTTTGGACTCTTTGATATTGATGGACCAGAAGTCACGACATCAGTTGAGACAATCCAACGAACCTTCAATGCCACTAATGAGCGACCAGGTCTTCCTCGTTCAGAGAATGACGATTACCGTCGAACAAAATCTGAAGTCACCGGTAACTGGTGGTATATTACGACACTCTGGAAAGCACAATACGATATTGAAAAGGGAAATACCGATTCAGCCCTCACTATTCTTGATTGGGCGAAGTCATTTGCCCTTCCGAGCGGCATGATGGGTGAACAAATCGATCCTATCGACGGCACGATTATTGCTCCGGCACCTCTCACCTGGTCTCATGCTGAATATATCGCGACACTTCTCGATTACACCAATAAGAAAGGTTGATCATGGCAACAAAATCTCGCGGCATGACTCGTTACATCATAAAGAAGTTTACCTCCCCTCTTTTCTATGCAAGAGGGAAGGCGTTCAAATCAGTCTCTAAGCGACTCGGCTTTGTGTATTTCGGTATGGTTAACCAGCACGAAGATGACCATGATGTCATTCGTGGCTTCAGCGCCTCAACTAGTCACAAAGATAGCCACTACTCAGTTGGTGCGTTTAGTGATTATGACGTACAACTTGTCGATCGATATGACGCACTCCCAACCGCAAATGGTAAGATCGTCGAACACAACTGGTCTATCGTTCAATTGACGCTCAAATCGTCGCAAGCGTTGCCTCACGTATTCTTGCAGCCACTTCAAGCTCATACCGACTCATATAGCCGTTTCTTTGCGATATTCAATCAACTACAGCAAGTATCGTCACTCTTTGCGACATCTCGACCTGCTGATTTTACCCAACGCTACGCTGTATTCGCCTCAACTGCACACATTCAGGCAATTGATGATCTCCTCTCTCAAAAAGTTGTGCAGCTTATTTCAACACAGTTTTGGCCACTTGGTATTGAGATTAGCCACGGTAAACTATTAGTGTATACAGCAGAAAACCGCCCTAGTAAGGCGGCTCTGGAATCGATGATTTCGTCAGCCATTTCTTTAGCAGAAATAATTGACGAACAGCAGTAAGGGTCTAGCCCTTACGTGCTTTAACTTCGTTTCGACCAAGATTCTTCTTAGTCTCTGTGTATGTGGCATGCTTACGAGCAACTGGATCGTACTTCTTTAGGCTAATCTTCTCAGTAGTATTTTGAGTGTTCTTAGTCGTGTAGTACGTACGGTGACCAGTGAGTTCGCTCACGAGACCAACCAATTTTCGCTTTGTGTTCTTCTTTGGCATATTTTGTCCTTAAATAATAATGACCTTCAGGGGTTAATTATAGCAAATTATTGAGGTAGAATCAATAAACAGATAGAAATGGAGCCACGACAGGGATTTGAACCCTGGACCTCATCCTTACCATGGATGCGCTCTACCAACTGAGCTATCGCGGCTAGCGTTTACAACTATACCA
>Ga0247816_10000231_pt1 | contig 33862 bp, 31 predicted proteins | sample UWRJL209509C1_FD_179930 | JGI IMG/M metagenome (GOLD analysis project Ga0247816, IMG submission 179930) | Plant litter microbial communities from Arlington Agricultural Research Station in Wisconsin, United States - UWRJ-L209-509C-1 | ecosystem: Environmental > Terrestrial > Plant litter >...
ATGAAATTAGAAGTTGTTGTAGCTGTTGGTCATACAGATTCATATGGCTCTGATAAATATAACAATAAATTATCTACAGCTCGTGCTGATGCAGTTAAAAACTATCTTGTAGCTCAAGGTTTAGATCAAGCGCGTGTTTATGCTGAAGGTAAAGGCGAAAAACAATTAAAAGTTGAGCCGGCAAGCTGCCCTAAAAAGCGTATTGCTCATATTGCTTGTGAAGCTCCTAACCGCCGCGTAGAAATTGAAGTTTCTGGTGTTAAAACTATTACAACAATAGTTAATCCAGCTCCAGTTCAGTCTCCAGCACAAGCTCCAGCTCCTGTTACTCAATAATATATACTTTTAAACTTTAGTTTATATTATTTGATATTGATATAAACCCAGTTTGCGATATAATGCTAACTGGGTTATTTTTTTTATATAATATGCGTCAATGGAATTTTATTTCAATCTTAAAATATATTTTTGCTTGTTTATCTGTTGGATTTATAGCCTTTCAGTTAGGATTTATATTACAAATACTAGTTCTTATAAAATTTAAACCTATTAGTACTAGCTTTATGACTAATGAATATAATAGATTATGTTTTTTACGGACAAAATGTGAATTTAAGCATCAATGGATTAGCTATGACCAAATTGGTTTACCAATTAAAAAAGCCGTTATTGCCAGTGAAGATTCTAATTTTATTGACCACAAAGGCATAGAAGTTGACTCTATAGAAAAAGCTTGGGAAAAAAACCTTAAAAAAGGTAAAATCATCGCTGGAGGTTCTACTATTAGCCAGCAGTTAGCTAAAAATTTATTTTTATCCAGTGAAAAAAATTACTTACGTAAATCTCAAGAACTATTATTAACTTTATATTTAGAGACTATTTTAGATAAAAGGCGTATTTTAGAAATTTATCTAAACTCTGTAGAATGGGGAGAAGGGGTTTTTGGTATTCAAGCAGCCAGCGAATATTATTTCCATAAAAATGCTAATGAAATAAGTAATTTTCAAGCAGCTAGTTTAGCCTCTGCATTGCCTGCACCAAAATGTTATGATGATGATATATATTGTAATAATGTAAGAATTAATTTTAAAAAGCGTGCATATACTATAGCCAAGCGTATGGGATTGGCAGGTATTCCTAGTGATGATAATATACAAGAATATATCAATAAATATTCAAAAAAATCTAAGAATGCTAAAAAATAATGCTAAGAATAAATCTTTTCTTAATTTAAGTTCTAAATTATCTAAATTAGGCTTAAATAATCCTTTTGATTTTGCTCTACATTTACCCATACGTTATGAAGATGAAACTACTATTTACTCAATTAAGCAAGCTGTGCAATATGGAATGGCTCAAATAGCAGCTACAGTTGTTAATCAATCTTGGGTGGGCAGCGGTTCACAAAAACAATTATTAATTGAAGTACAAGACCAAACCTCTACTTTATATTTACGTTTCATTAATACCTATCCTGCTCAAGTTAAACAATTTAACATTGGAAGTAAATGGAGAATTAGAGGGGAGATTAAGCATGGGTTATTTGGTTTAGAAATTATTCACCCTATTTGTAAAAATATCAATGTGCCGTTACCTAAAGAATTAACTGCTATATATTCATCAATTGCAGGATTACCGCAAAGTTATTTACAAAGCTGTATTAAACAACAAGTCTTGCGGATATGCAGTGAATTAGAAGAAACTATACCTGAAAATTTATTGAAATTACAGTTAAATAATTTACAGTTAATGAGTTTAAAACAAGCTTTAACCATTATTCACTTCCCTAAAAATAATGAAAATATTGATAGTTTATTAGATAAAACTCATATAGCCTTTGATAGATTGAAATTTGATGAGCTATTAGCTCAGCAGTTATCTTTAAAAAAAATGCAGATTGAACTGAAAAAATATAATGCGCCTAGCTTCAGTACACAAAATAATCAGTTATTAAAAACTTTTATTAAAAATTTACCCTTTGAATTAACTGACGGACAAAAAAATGCATGGGCAGAAATTTCTATAGACTTAGCTAAAAATTCTCCTATGCAAAGGTTACTTCAAGGTGATGTAGGCAGCGGTAAAACGATTATTGCAGCCTTAGCCAGTACACAAGTGGTCGGAAATTGTTTTCAAGTAGCTTTAATGGCTCCAACTGAAATTCTAGCACAACAATTATATAATAAATTTATATTATGGCTAGAACCTTTAGGGATAAAAATTAAATTACTTATTGGCGCAACTACAATAAAGCAAAAAAACATTATTAAACAGCAAATTGAGAAAAAAGAAATTGATATTATTATCGGCACTCACGCTATTATTCAAAAAGATATTATTTTTCATAATCTGGGATTAGCTATTATTGATGAACAACATAGATTCGGTGTAGCACAAAGATTAGTTTTACGTACTAATCAAGCAAATACTAATCAAATGGCTCATCAGTTAATGATGTCAGCTACGCCAATACCTAGAAGTTTAGCTATGAGTTATTATGCTAACTTAGATGTATCGATTATGAAAGGTTTACCTAGTGGACGCTTACCTATAACTACTAAATTGATTGATAACAGTAAAAGAGCAGAAATTATAGAGCGTTTAGCTGATAATATTTATCAAGGTAAACAAGTTTATTGGGTCTGCCCGTTAATTGAAGAATCAGAAACTTTAGATTTGGAAAATGCTATACAAACTTATGAACTATTATGTGCTTCTTTACCTAATACTATACGCCTTGGTTTAATGCACGGCAAATTGCCCAATAAAGAAAAACAAGAATTAATGCTAAAGTTTAAGGAACATCAGATTGATATTTTAGTTTCAACTACAGTTATAGAAGTAGGCGTTGATGTTCCTAATGCTAGTTTAATGATTATTGAACAAGCTCAAAGATTTGGTTTAGCTCAGTTACATCAATTACGTGGTCGAGTAGGCCGAGGCGATACTCAATCAATATGTATATTAATGTATCAAAAACCATTATCCAGACTAGGCCGAGAACGCTTACAAACTATGTATTATACTCAAGATGGTTTTGTTATAGCACAAAAAGATTTAGAGCTAAGAGGAGCGGGCGAAATTTTAGGAGCAAAGCAATCTGGGGATATGTTAAGATTTGCTAATATAGACATGGATATTATATTACTTGAGTATGCTGTTATAACTGCCAAAGAAATGCTGACAAACTATGAAAAAAATGTCCAAAAGCATTTAAATCTATGGGTAAATAAAAAATTAAATTATATGTTTGCGTAAATAGCAATTTTAATATTATAATCTTAAAAGATAATTTAAGGTAAGTATCCCCTCATAGCACGTAAGCTAAAACATACTAATAAATATTATAAAAAATAACCAAAATATGTATTTTTTATAGGATCAATATTAATATATTAGCACCTGACACTAGCTTACGTGCTATGAGGGGATACCTACCTAATTTAATTATCCAATTTTAATAATTATTCATATAAAATTAAAGGGAAAAATATGCTGTGTGGAAAATGTAAAGTTAATATACAAACTAAAAATATTGGCTTGATAGCTCCTGATGAAAACAATACGACTGTTATTTCCAATAACAGACTAAAGCAAACTCAAACTAGTTTTTTTCATAATTTAATAAAAATACCAGAAGGAAATACAGTTGTTTATCATGATGCATGCTTAATGGAAATTGCACAAAAAAATGGATACAACATGACATTAGCTGACTTGAAGACTCATTTAATACTTACAGATAACTTGAATTTATCTATGTAAAAAATAATAAATTAAATTTTTTAATCAAAAATCAAACGTATTTTATCAATCCATTGACTTAAAAATCCAGCTTCGCCAACATTTTCTAAGGCTACAGCTGGAATTTTATAAATTTCTTTTTTATCATTTATCCATTTAATATATCCAACTATTTCGCCCTTTTTAATTGGTGCATAAATATATTTAGGCTTATCTAAAATCGTAGTTAGCCGAGTGCTTAGTCCTTTGGGTAATGAAATATATGCTGGAGATAATACACCTATATTAACAATATTTTTATTGCCTAACCATATTTTAGCTTTAGAAATTATATGATTAGCCTCATAAATTTTTACTGTATCAAACTCACCAAAACCATAATTTAGCATTTTTAAGCTCTCTTGATTTTGTAGCTCTATATTAGAAGATTTAGTAATTATAGTTATAATTTGACGATTTTCATGGGTAATATTTTTTTCTTTGCGTTTTTTATTTACAATTAAACAGGGTTTATTTTCAATAGTACCAGATAAAGCAAAAATAACATCTTTATCTATATCTAAAATATAGTTCTTATTTTCATAATTTATACTATCATATAAAAAAGACTTTTGCCCTAATAAACTACTTAAATCTGAGAAATCGATAATAATTCTTGAAGTTAAAGTTAATAAATTTTGCACACTAGTATAGTGCGATGGATGCTTTGTCCCTAGTATATTATCAAAATTAGTATCGTTTAAATTTAGTCTATTTGCTGCTTGATTCATTTTATAAATAAGATTATTGTTATTTTCATCTAATAAATAAGATAAAATTAATGAAGCATCTTTATTATTATTAATAATACTAGCTAAAAGTACATCTTTTAAAATTAATGGTTTATATAAATCTAAAATAGCATTACTTTTATTAGTTTGTTTAAGTATATTTCCAATTTCTTTTTTTGGTAAATTAATTTTATAATTTAAGCTTAATTCATTAGATTGGATTTTACTAAAAATCATATAAATTAACATAAGACGAGTAAAATCCCCCATAGCAATTCTATCGTTAACTTTCTCTCCATCAATTATTTGATGAGATACATTATCATATATTATCCAATTATCAGAAGAGATATGTAATTGAGGGGTTGCAATACCTGCTTTATTAAACTTTGCATTAATCGAATTTTCATCATATGCATAAGCATTATTAATCATAAATACTGCACAAAATAATATAATCCTAATTTTTCTATACATAACTTTTCCGCTTTAACATTCAATTAATCCCAGTTATAAGATAAACTTTGTTTTACTAAATTTTTTAATAAAACTAGCTTTCCATGAAAAAAATGCCCAGCATTTGGTACGATTGTAATTGATAATTGATATTTTTTTGCCCAAGTCATTGCATAATCTAAAGGTATAACATCGTCATCTTCACCGTGTATTATAAGACTATCAGACGGAACTCCTTTTACATCCCATTTACCTGCGGCTGTTCCTACCATCAAGATTTTTTTTGGCTTAAAATCAATTTTATCTAATAAATTAGAAATTACGAAAGTCCCAAAGGAAAATCCGCCTAAAATTATTGGGCAATTATGATCAATAGCATAATTTTGCTTATGTAATTCTTGAATTAAAGTTGAGCGCATATACTTTAAAACTTCCATTGTATCTGATGTTTCCGCTATTCCATTATCGTGAACTCCATCGCTTTGCCCTACTCCTCTAAAGTTAAAACGCATAGCTGCATAGTTCAAATCATTAGTTGATTTAATTAATGTCTGCACTACTTTATTATCCATAGTACCGCCAAATAATGGATGAGGGTGCAATATTAAAGCTAGACCTGTTAAGGTTTTATTACCATTATCTGGTATATGTAAACAAGCTTGTATATTTCCAGCTTGTCCTTGAATAGATAGAGTAGTATTTATATGAGGCATAAATTTTATGAGTTATAAAAAACCTTAATTTCTAATTATAACATATACTTTTTGCATTTTTACAATAAAGCATTTATTAATTAAGTTAAGTATCCCCCTCATAATACGTAAGCTAGTGTCAGGTGCTAATATATTAAATATGTGCTATCCGTTGTATTACAACTTTAGTATATGAAAATTTAATTATTAACTAAAAGTCTTTCTACAATTTGACCATTTTTTAGGTGATTATTGACAATATCATCAATATCTTCTTTATCTACAAAAGTATACCAAGTATTTTCAGGATAAACCACAGCGACAGGTCCAAACTCGCATCTACCAAGACAGCCTGATTGATTAATTCTTACAGTGTGTAAGTTTTTCTCTTTACACAGTTGTTTTGCATAATCACGCATTTCTTGGCTATTATGCTGTCCGCACGCACTTTCGCCATTTTCTCTAATATTAGTACAAAAAAATACATGATATTTAAATGGTGTTTGTTTCATTTTATCCTTTATACTATATTTTTAATTCTTTGCCGGTAATTTTATAAAAAGCCTCTTTGTATTTATCAAAAGTTTTTTGTATAACATATGCAGGTAACCTCGGAGCTGGTGAAGTCTTATCCCAAACTTGCTGCTCTAAATAATCTCTTATAAACTGTTTATCGAATGATGGCGGGTTTTTATCTAATGTATAACTATCTATATTCCAAAAACGTGAAGAATCAGGGGTTAAAATTTCATCCATCAAAATTAAATTATCATTCTCATCTAAACCAAACTCAAATTTAGTATCAGCTATAATAATTCCTTTGTCTAAGGCAAAATTACTAGCTTTAGTGTAAAGATCTATACTAGTTGAGCGAATTTTATTAGCTAACTCACTACCAATTAAGTTTTGCATTTTATCAAAATTTATATTTTCATCATGATTTCCTATTTGTGCTTTTGCTGCAGGCGTAAAGATAGGTTCATTAAATTTTTGGCTATTATGCATTCCAATTGGTATATCAATACCGCAAATATTTCCAAATTTTTGATAATCTTGCCACCCAGTGCCTGCTATATAACCACGTACTACTGCCTCAATTAAAATTGGTTTTAATTTCTTTACCACTATACTACGGTTTTTTATCAATGGTAATTCTTGCGGGCTAACTATACTAGAAACATCAATATTAGTTAAATGATTAGGAATAATATCCTGTAGTAAATCAAACCAAAATAATGACATTTGATTCAAAATCTTGCCTTTATTAGGTATTGGGTCTTCTAAAATTACATCAAAAGCTGATATTCTATCTGTTGTTATCATTAATATATGCTTATCATCTATAATGTAGTTATCTCTAACTTTACCCTTATGCAATAATTTTAATGAAGTTAAATTAGTATTATGTACTGTTGTCATTTTATTCCTATTTAAGTTTTGGTAAAGTTACTCCAACTTGCCCTTGATATTTACCATTTCGATCTTTATAAGATATTAAGCACTCTTTATCACTTTCAAAAAATAATACTTGCGCACATCCTTCAAAGGCATATATTTTAGCAGGCAGCGGTGTAGTATTACTAAACTCTAACGTCACATATCCTTCCCATTCAGGCTCAAAAGGTGTTACATTTACAATAATTCCACAGCGTGCATAGGTACTTTTACCGACACAAATAGTTAATATATTTCTAGGAATTTTAAAATACTCTACCGTTCTAGCTAAAGCAAAAGAATTAGGCGGTATTATACATACATCACCTTTTACATCTACAAAAGCTTTCTCATCAAAATTTTTAGGATCTACCACTGTATTATAAACATTAGTAAATACTTTAAATTCATCAGCGCATCTTATATCATAGCCATAACTTGAAGTACCATAAGAAATAATTTTTTGGTTATTTTCAAAACGAACTTGTTCAGCACTAAAAGGGCTTATCATCTCATTTTGTTGTGCTTGCTCAATTATCCATTCATCTGATTTTATTGTCATAGTTTTATTTTATATAGTTTTATTCTGCATTTGATTTGGGCAACTTACAGCAAGTCACCAATGTATTACAGTTTTCACAATTTATTACCGGCATATATTTTCTTTTACGGTTAATCTTAAATTTATTAAATTAATTAACTATTTTTCTAATTTTCTGTATGATAATTTGGTGATTCTTTAGTTATTTGTACATCATGTACATGCGATTCACGCATACCTGCTGCTGTTATTTTTACAAACTTAGCATTTGCATGCCAGTCCTCTATACTTTCGCAGCCACAATATCCCATAGAAGCACGTACTCCGCCGGCTAATTGTCTTAAAATATTAACAACACTGCCTTTATATGCTACTCTACCCTCAATACCTTCAGGCACTAATTTATCAGTATTTACCGAATCCTGAAAATATCTATCTGCTGAGCCGTCTTTCATAGCACCGACTGAACCCATACCTCTATAGCTTTTATAACTACGCCCTTGATATAAAAATACTTCGCCTGGAGCTTCTTCAGTACCTGCAAACATGCCGCCCATCATAGCACAACTTGCTCCAGCTGCAATGGCTTTTGCAATATCTCCTGAATAACGTATACCGCCGTCAGCTATAATACCTATATTTTTACCTTTTAATGCTTTAGCTACATTACTTACTGCACTAATTTGAGGAACTCCAACACCTGCAATAATTCTGGTAGTACAAATACTACCCGGTCCTATACCTACTTTTACCGCATCAGCCCCAGCTTCGTAAAGAGCTAAAGCTGCTTCACCTGTTGCAATATTACCGCCAATTACTTGAACTTGCGGATAATTTTGTTTTATCCATCTTACTTGCTCTATTACCCCTTTAGTGTGACCATGGGCTGTATCAACTACTAATACATCAATATCTGATTGAACAAGCAAGGCTATTCTTTCAAAATTATTAGCTCCTACTCCAACTGCTGCACCTACTAATAATCTACCTTGCTCATCTTTACATGCATTTGGATGTTCATGAGCTTTTTGCATATCTTTAGCAGTTATTAGTCCTACTAACTCAAAATTATCATTAACTACTAATACTCGCTCAAGACGATATTGATGCATTAATTGTTTAGCAACATCTAAACTTTGATATTGAGTAACCGTTATAAGCTTATCTTTGGGAGTCATTTTCTCAGAAACTGGCGTGGATAAATTCGATTCAAATCTGATATCTCGATTAGTGATTACACCAATTAATTTTTTACCATCAACATCTAAAACTGGAAAACCAGAAAAACCATAATGTTCTGATAACTCTAATACTTTTCCAATAGTATTATTTGTGCGTACGCTAATAGGATCTTTTAGAATGCCTGACTCAAAACGTTTTACTTTAGAAACATGAGCCGCCTGCTGTTCTGGTTTTAAATTTTTATGAATAATACCCAAACCGCCTTCTTGTGCCATTACTATAGCCAAATTACTTTCTGTAACAGTATCCATAGCTGCCGACATTATCGGAATATTTAAGGTAATTTTGGAAGTTAATTGAGTTTTTAGGGAAACATTACTAGGAAGAACTTCGGAGTAGTTAGGCACTAATAATACATCATCAAAAGTGAGAGCTTCTTGAATAATATGCATGATAAAATGTGTAGTTCCAATGTAGCATTATAAATTAAATGATTTTTTTTTGCAAATTTTATGTAATTTTTTTACCGAAAATTTTATAGTATATGGATTTGATACATTATTTAATATACAATATTTTTTATTATAATTTAAAAAAGAAATATTATGCCAGCAGTATCATTAAATAGTAGTCACCTATATTCTAGGGTTAAAGATATTTTTAAGGAATAACCGCTTGTAGCTTATGGCACTATCTTTTCTCTTATTGCAAATGCTATAGTTTGTGTAAATTCACCGTCAGAATTATCCGGATATATATTCCCGCCAGTCGCAGGAATAAGTATAGCCTCTGGATTTCTATTAAGGGGTGCTATTGATAGATTAACGGACAACTGGTCTGATATACACAAAAAGATCTAAATTATGACTTAGCAGCAGTGAACATTAAAAAAGATTAATATTTATTTATAAATAAAATTTCATGTTATTTTTATAGATTTAATTAATTAAGGTAAGTATCCCCCTCATAGCACGTAAGCTTAAACATTTTAATAAACACGTGTTAAAAATGTCTAAATAGGTGTTTTTTATAGATTAACTGCCAAGATTTTAACAGTTGACTGCACCTTACGTGCTATGAGGGGGATACTTACCTTAATTTAAGTTTGATTTTAAGCCATCAAAAAAGATATAATAAAGCCATATATATAAATTATATCAAGGAATTAACATGGAACTGCAAAATATCATTGATAATGCATGGGAACAACGCCAACAACTATCTGCTTTAAATCTAGTTCAGCTAAAAGATGCTGTAATCCATGTTATTAATGATTTAGATAAGGGTAAACTTAGAGTTGCATACAAACAAGATGGAAAATGGATAGTCAATCAATGGATAAAAAAAGCCGTTTTATTATCTTTTCGCTTAAGTGATAATATACCAATGAGTGCCGGCGGATATACACAATTTTTTGATAAAGTACCTAGTAAATTCGCAGATTATACGCCGGAAGATTTTATACAAGGCGGTATGCGGGTAGTTCCTCCAGCAGTTGTAAGAAAAGGAAGTTTTATTGGTAAAAATGTAGTCCTAATGCCTTCATATGTAAATATTGGAGCTTATGTTGATGAAGGCAGTATGGTTGATACTTGGGCTACAGTAGGTTCATGTGCTCAAATTGGTAAAAACGTACATTTATCCGGCGGAGTTGGAATTGGCGGAGTCTTAGAACCAATTCAAGGTAATCCTGTAATTATTGAAGATAATTGCTTTATCGGCGCAAGATCTGAAGTGGTTGAAGGCGTTATCATTGAAGAAAATAGCGTTTTATCAATGGGCGTATATATTGGTCAATCAACTAAAATTTATGACCGTCAAACTGGTGAAGTTTTTTATGGACGTGTACCAAGCGGTTCAGTTATCGTTCCGGGCAGTTTACCTAGTAAAGACGGCTCACATAGCTTGTATTGTGCCATAATTGTTAAACGGGTAGATGCACAAACCAGAGCTAAAACTGCGATTAATGAACTGCTTAGAGATTAGTCATTAAATATAAGGTTTATTAAATGAGTAATTCCCATAAAAAAATTAAATTAAAAAATAAATTAATTTCTCCTATTTTGAAATGGGCAGGCGGTAAAAGGCAACTTTTATCTGAGATAGATCTTTTAATGCCTGAAAAAAAAAATAAATATTATTATGAGCCGTTCTTAGGCGGCGGAAGTGTTTTATTTCATCTGCAACCTAAAAATGCAGTAGTAAATGATGTTAATCAAGAGCTTATAAATGTTTATAATATCGTTAAAAATAAGTTAACCGAGTTAATTGAAGATTTAAAAATCCACCAAAATAATGCTGAGTATTTTTACAAAATAAGAGCATTAGATAGACAAAGTGAAACTTATAGTACTTTAAGTGATATTCAAAAAGCTTCAAGAATAATTTTTTTAAATAAAACGTGTTTTAATGGTTTATTTAGAGTTAATAGTATAGGAGAATTTAACTCTCCGTTTGGAAGTTATAAAAATCCTAATATAGTTAATGAAATTACTTTAAATGCAGTGAGTAAATTTTTTAATGACAATAATATTATATTTAAATGCGGGGATTTTCAAGACAGCTTAATCGATATTAAAAAAGATAGCTTTGTATATTTAGATCCTCCATATGATCCCATATCTTTATCTTCGAATTTTACAGGCTATACTAAAACAGGCTTTGGAGAGTTTGAACAAAAGCGTTTAAAAGATCTATGCGATGAATTGGATAGTAAAGGAATAAAATTTTTATTATCTAATTCCTGCACCGATTTTATAAAAGATTTATATAAAAATTATAATATAAAAATTATTCAAGCTAAAAGATCGATAAATAGCAATAGTGAAGCTAGAGGCTTAGTCGATGAAGTATTGATTAGAAATTATGAGCAATAAAAATCAAGAAAATTGGCAAAAATTATTTGCTGAATATTCTATTCTTGAACAAATAAATTTACAGGGTAAGTTTGAAATTACAGCTACTCAAATTAATAAATTTAGAGAAGCTCGTTTAATGACAAAATTTGATTTTAAATCAAGTCTACCCAAAATATTTCAAGAAAATAATCTAGCCATTTTGCCCATAACAAGAGGCACTTATATTATTGCTCCTTTTGAAGCTTATCATAAATTTGAAATACAAAAAGCTACAAATGATATTACTGTGCTAGAATTCCCCCAATATTTACGAAGTATTAACCATAAAGATATAACTAGTGAAACTACAGCTATAAACTGTGCTTATATTTGTGGAATATTACAAGATTTTATTCAAGATGAAAATAATGCAAATCAACAACTTGATGAAGTCATTCCTTTATTACCTACAGTCAATGGCAGAATGAGTTCTGATAGTTTCTCTTTTGATATTCATAGCACTAAAGATAGTGGATTATTATCAGTAAATATTAATAGTTCACAAATAGAAATAGATGCAGGCTATGAAAATTTAGAAACTTTTATTATTATTGAAGCTAAAAATAATATTATTGCAGAAGATTTTTTAATTAGACAATTATATTATCCTTTTAGAAAATGGCATCAATTATTAAATAAAAAAATAAAAAATATTTTTTTAAACTATAGCAATAATATTTTTTATTTAAGGGAGTATGTTTTTGAAGATATAAATAATTATAATTCTTTAAAATTAGTAAAATATAAAAAATATACTATTGACAAATTAGATATTGAAATTAACGATATAAATGAGATTTTAAACAAAGTAAAAATTATAAATGAACCCCAAAGTATCCCTTTTCCTCAGGCTAATAGCTTTGCTAGAGTCATTAATTTATGTGAATTATTATTAAATAATAACATTGATGAAGAGATTTTTTTAACAAGCGAAGAAATTACTCAAAATTATGATTTTGCCTCAAGGCAAACGCAGTACTATACAGATGCTGGGATTTACTTAGGTCTAGTTGTAAAAAAAGGTATTGGTAAATATGCTTTATCTGAATTAGGTAAAGATATATTTACAAATTTATCCAGTAGGCAAAAACAATTAAAGTTAGTAGAATTAATTTTACAACACTCAATATTTAAGGAAACTTTAAAAGTATATTTTAAAAATTTTACTCAGCCTAGCAAACAAGAAATTGTTAATATAATGATTAATAATAACTTAAATTTAAGTAGAGATACAATGGAAAGACGAGCTAGCAGCGTGATAGGCTGGATAACTTGGATAGTAAATTTAATTAGTTAATGGCCTATATAATTTACTGCCTCGCTGTCCTCACAAACTCGGGCATTGCCATATTAATATTAGTTCTAAACGGATTAATATCTAAGCCTCCCCGTCTAGTATACTGTGCATACACCCAAAGTTTTAGCGGCTGGCACTGATTTAGAATATCAAAAAATATTCTCTCAACGCATTGTTCATGGAATTCTTGATGATTTCTAAAACCAATTAAATATTTCAGTAATCCTTCTTGATTAATAGCTTTGCCGCTATAGCCGATTTGAATACTTGCCCAATCTGGCTGCCCTGTAACTAAACAATTACTTTTAAGTAAATCAGAATATAAAATCTCTTCAACATTACTTTGATTATCTACAATTAGTAAATTACTGTCGGGATTATAGTCTTCAATTTCTATATCTAATCTATCAAGGCAAATTCCTTTAGGGCTATTAATTTTATAATTATTAAAACTTTCAGGTAAATTTATTTTTACTCGAACTTGACTATTGCTTGCTTTACTTAAATCTTGCTCTAAAATAGATTTAACCTCTTGCTCACTAATAAATTTAGTTTGATTAAATGAATTTAAATAAAGTTTAAAAGATTTAGATTCAATAATATATGGGCTATTAGCATCAAATAAAAACTGCGCAATAGCAACGACAGGTTTGCCTTTAGTATTTAGCCATGAAACTTCATAGGCATTCCAAATATCTATTCCAAAAAATATAGTATTTTTAATCCCTATTTCTAGTCTTTTCTCCATACGAGGAATAGGAAAAAGTAATTTATTATTGTATTGTTGATAATATTGCGTTGAAGGTACATTTTGTCCAAGAGGATTACATTTATTAGGATTTTGATTATTCATGATTTTTATAGATTAAACATACACAGTTTACTGCTATAGCTTCACTTTTACCAAGATAGCCAAAACCTTCGTTGGTTTTAGCTTTGATATTAATATTATTAGTGTTTATAATAGAAATTAAATTATGTTTAATATCAGCTATATGCGGCATTAATTTAGGTTTTTCGGCGATTATAGTTGCATCGATATTGACAATATTATAGTTATAATTTTTTAATAAAGCTAAAACTTGCTTTAATAAATTAACAGAATTAGCATTTTTAAATTCACCACTAGTATCTGGGAATAATGTGCCAATGTCACCAAGACCGCTTGCACCTAATAATGAGTCTATAATCGCATGAATTAAAGCATCGCCGTCTGAATGACCGAGTAGACCTTTTTCATATGGTATATGTATTCCGCCTAATATTAATGGTCTATTAGTAACTAAAGCATGAATATCATAGCCTTCGCCAATCCGCAAATCATTAAAACAATTTGATATATTTTGTGATGACATGGATAAATTTTGAGTTTGATAAGAACTTAATCATTATAAATAAAATAGTAGTAATAAACAAACAATTTAAAACAACTTAACTTTTAAAAGTTAATTTAAGTTATACTAACCCTTCTTTTTATTAAAAATTATGCTTAATATATCAATTTTAATGCCTTGCTATAATTGCGCACAAACTATAGAACGTGCTGTAATGTCAGTTATTTCCCAACAGGGCTGGCATGAATTAATTATGTTAAATGATGGTTCTAGCGATAATACATTAGAAATTATGCATACATTATCTAAATTAGATAATAAAATTAAACTTATTGATTTAGGCACAAACTATGGTGCAGCAACAGCTAGAAATATTGGAGCAATACATGCTTCTGGTAATATTTTAGGCTTTTTAGATGCTGATGATGAGCATAAAAATAATATATACTCTTTAGCACAGGAGTTTTTATTAGCACTGCCGCAGCTTGCTGCTGTTAGATTTGGTACACAGTTTAAAGATTTTCCGCCAGAATTATTAACAGAAGATTATAAACATCAACGTTTAACTTTATTCAATACTTTTATCCCTAATTTATTTATTCATAAAATAGTTTTTAATACGTTAGGCGGTTTTCCAGTAGACCCAATCTTTAAAAAATATGGCGGAGAAGACGGCGTATTATCATATTTATTACAACAATTCTTTTTAGTTGGTACAAACTATGAAAATGAAATGTTAATTCATCATTGGCATAATCAAGTTCATGCTGAAAATTTTTTACGTAGAGATTTGAATGATGTATCTTGTAATAATACTGAAATAGTTAGAGCTAGCCAATTACAAATCACTAAAAAATCTAAGGAATTAAGTTACTTACTTAATCATTTATCTATTCAAACACAAAAAGGTTTTATACCTGTATATAAAAAATAACAATTATTATGCAAAAAAAATTATTACTAATTAGCCTATTGATGACTTCTAACATATATGCACAAAGCTGCAATATTCCTAATATTTTACCTAAAGCAAAAAATACTAAAATAGACTGCATTAATAATACTAAGGCAGATTATTACATGCTAGCTTTATCTTATTCGCCGCAATTTTGCTATAAACATAGACAGCCATCACAAAATATTCAATGTAAAGATAATAAATTTGAGTTTATTGTACACGGTTTGTGGCCGCAGAAAACTAATGCAAATAATAAATGTGAGCATCCTAGAAATTGTTTACAAACCTCTGTAGATGATAAAACTATTATCCAAAATTTATGTATAATGCCAAGCCCAACTTTAATCAATCAAGAGTGGCAAAAACATGGCAGTTGTTCTTTTAATAATCCAGCAGAATATTATAAAAATATTCAAAGTTTATGGAATAATTTAAATAAACCTGCTTTTAATAAAAATAAAAATTTAACAGTACAAGATATAAAACAAGAATTTATTAAAATAAATAAAAATTTACTTGCAGATAATATTAATGTGGAATTGCAAAATAAAAGATTTTTATCCGAAGTTAGAATTTGTTATGATTTAAAATTTAATTATAAATCTTGTGAATCTAAAGGAGCACCTGACTACTTAAAAGTTAAATTAGCTTCAGATTTTTAAATTTAAAAGCATTTATACGCCATGTACAACTTAAAAAAGTACAATATTAGTTAAGTATCTCTTTCTAGCAAGTAAGATATTGTAGAACTTAATTTTTTTTATGCAGGATAAATAGAGTATTTTTTTAACCTTTATTAAGGTGTTCTATTATTATGTTTTGTCTTACGTGCTAGAAAGTAGATACTTAACTAATGATTAGTACTAGATACCTGCCTATGCAGGTATGACGTTAATTTATCAATGATTATAGCTTTTTTAAGTTGTACATGGCGTATTTATATAATTACCTATACTTAACATATGAACATTTTTATATTACTATATAATAAATTTATATAAAGAAAAGCATGATAATATATTTTTTGGTATTCACATTAGCAGTTATATGGGCAGGTATAATTAATAAAAGTAGATTTTGTACTATGGGTGCTTTAAGCGATTTATTTACTTTTGGCAGTACAAATCGCTTAAATATGTATTTAATAGCAGTTTCTACAGCGATTATAGGCACTCAAATTTTGATATATCTTAAATTATTTAATATAGAACATTCTCCTTATTATATGGCTCAGATCCCTTGGTTTTCTCATTTACTAGGCGGAGTATTATTTGGTATAGGCATGTTTTTAGCTTCAGGATGTCCTACTCAGCAATGTGTAAATTTAGGCAATGGAAATTTAAAATCTTTAATTGTAATAATTTTAGTCTCTATTTCAGCTCAAATAACTTTTAGCGGTGTTTTATCTTCTTTTAGAATATTTTTACAAAATTTATCTTATTTTAATTTTAAATATATACACATTAAACCAGTACTAGGAATTATATTAGGTTTAATTGTATTTATTATTTTAAGTATTATTATTTTAAAAAATAAAATTAATACAAAGCTACAAAAATTTAATATAATCTTTTATGGTATTGCAACTGGTTTAATAGTATTTGTAATGTGGTATATAGCAGGGCATCTGGCATTTATAGCACAAGATGAAAATACTTTAGATTATGCATATATTGGTAATCCCTCGCGAATAATTCAAACTTTATCTATGATTTTACCGATTACATCACTTTTTGATTGGTTAATGTACAGTAGTGATAGTATGAGATTAATAAATTTAAATATTATGTTGATATTTGGCTTAATTTTTGGTAGTATACTAATGCAAATACTTAATAATAAAAATAAAGTAAATGCTTTTTATATACAAGTTTTCAAAAATTCTAATGATCTTATTCAGCATCTAGTCGGCAGTATTTTAATGGGAGTGGGCGGAGCTTTAGCTTTTGGCTGTAGTATTGGTCAAGGTTTAAGTGCTATTTCTTTTTTAAACTTGGGTTCATTATTTAGTATTTTAGGTATGTATGTAGGAGGAAAAATTGCTTATAAAATAATGGAGATATAACTTGAAAATTAATAGCTACTGCTTAACTTCTATTCTAGATGATTTAGATAATCCTTTGCGGGATGTACTTATACTAAACAATAATTTAGGTTTAAAAAATCTAACTAAAGAGACTGCAGATAAAATATATTTTTCCAAATTTGATACTAAAGATTTAGAAAAATATACAACTAAAATAATAAAAAAAAATATTAATCAAATACAAGAAACAACAGAAGATAATGGTTCTACTAATACCCTAGTTATTTTTAAAGATAATAAAGCCAATATTTTATTTGATAATTCTAAATTCAATATCAATAATTTAACTAGTTCTATACAACAAGCCCTGTCTTTAGCACAAACCAGTAAACCTTTGCCGATTCATGCAGTATTTAAAGAAGCTCCAAGAATTTCACAAGAAAAATTAAATAAAATTGCTAATATTATACAGAATATGGATAAAGAAGATTTAGCAAAAAGTGTTAACAACGATTTGATTAAAATATTACAAAGTCAAACAAGGCCTTATTTTAATAGATATACCAAAGATTTTACTACAGTTAAAGTAGGTAATATTGTCACAATTGATACACCTGAAGGTGAGACACTTTCTACACAATATGCTTTTGAAAATAAAATTCAAACAGGCGATTTTGCAGTAATTGACGGACATCCTCTAGAGCATAATGGTATAAATCCTCAATTTGCAACTATTGGGGGCTTATTAATTGATAGATTTAAAAAAGAAGGCGGACAGGTTGTTTTTCTAAAAGGTAATATACGTGACAGTGTTGAATATTTAGCAGATAATATGCCGACAGTCTATGCTTTAAATATTACTCCCACTGGTCCGTCTAAATATAATAGCGGCAGTATTAATCAAGAATTAAGTATTAATAATACTAAAATTAAAAGTATGGATGTAGGCTGTATTTATAAAGATAATATTTATATCATTCCTAATGAGAGCGTAGACAGCTTCATAAATCAAAATGCAGAATTAAAATCTAAAAGAACAAAATTTTCTTATATAATAGATAATCAAATAGTATCAACCTTAAACGTTCAAGAAGAATTAGAAGATATATCATTAAATGATACAAAACAATTTTGTTCTGATGTATTAAATATTATGTATACTCATAACCCTTCAGCAGAAAGAGCAGATGTAAGCACAGCCAGTAAACTTAATTATATAAGCGGAGTGTCACTAAAAAGTATTACTAATAATAATTTAGCCGGCGTGATAAAAATAGTGCCTGCCAATAAAAAGGCAATCTTAAACAGTTTAAATAATATGTCCTATCAACAAGTATTAGTAATTTATGCTGATAATCCCGAACAGCTTGTTATTGATGAAGAAATTTTAATCAAGGCTAAACAAGCTAAAATATCTGGTTTGGTAACTAACGGCTGTAGTAATATTAATATAAAAACAGATATGCCGATTTATTCTTTTAAAAATAAACAAGAATATTTCCAAGAAAATAAAAATACACAGCTGCCGCCAAAGATGTCTATACAGCAAGTAGAAATTTTTGATGGATATCATATTGTTGGTGATAATGACGGAGTAGCTATAACAAGACCCGAAGATAATCAAGATATGTTAATTGGCTGTGATGAAATTCAAAAAAAGGAAGAAGTTACTAGACAAAACCTTCATAATGGCACAGCAGGTAATAGAAAGCTAGATAGGGCAATTATTGAATTATCTAATTTAAATAGCCAAAAAATAATGCAAAATATTATTAGTAGACAAAAATCTATACCTAATATAGGCAGAGGCTCTAGCGGATTAGTTATTCCTAAGGACACAACTATTAAATATCTAATAGCTAAAGAAAATGTTAATATCAATAATTTAATACAAAATTTAGCTTATTTTATTAATTTATCTAGTGATTTTAAACTTACAATAGATCCAAAAATTATGATTATGAATGGTTCAAAACATCATCCAATTTTTAGTGCTACTATCGATGGAAATAATGAAAGTTTTTATATCACCGGAATGTCTGGAGAAGACTTTAATATATTCACACTTTTAAAAGAAAAAGGCAAAAAAATTCAATTTAACCCACAAGGTATGCTAGTTTACTAATTTAATTTTAAACTATTATTCCGCCGCCTAGGCATATATCATTGTTATATAACACTAATGATTGCCCAGGTGTAACTGCCCATTGCTCTTGGCTAAATTCAATATCATTACTATCATTAGAAATATTGGTAATAGTACAATATGCATCTTGTTGTCTATATCTAGTTTTTGCACTTCCTTGCCAATTTATATTTAAATCAACAGGATAAGTATAGCTAATATTTTCAATTTTTACATTTTTAGATAATAGCCAAGGATGCTGATGCCCTTGTACAACATATAAAATATTATTTTGTATGTCCTTTCGTGCTACAAACCAAGGCTCGCCTGAAATGTCATCCTTGCTGCCGCCGATGCCAATACCTTTACGCTGACCTAATGTATAAAAAGCTAAGCCTATATGTGTTCCAATTTGTATGCCGTATTGGTTGAGTATAATACCTTGTTTATTAGCAACATATTTATTGAGGAATTCTCTAAATGGGCGTTTACCTATAAAACAAATTCCAGTTGAATCTTTTTTTAAAGCATTATGTAAATCCAATTGCTTAGCTATTTCTCTAACTTGATTTTTATGCATATTTCCTAAAGGAAAAATACTTTTTTGAAGCTGATATTGATTAAGTCTATATAAAAAATAGCTTTGATCTTTAGTAGTATCTACAGCTTTTTTTAAATAGGTTATTTCATTTATTTTTTCTATTCGAGCATAGTGACCTGTAGCTATATAATCAGCACCTATTGACATCGCATAATCTAGAAAAGCTTTAAATTTTATTTCAGAATTACAAAATATATCTGGATTAGGTGTCCTGCCAGCTTCATATTCTTTTAAAAAATTGCTAAACACTTTATTTTTATAGTCAAGTGAGAAATTCATGGCATCTATATCAATGCCAATTTTGTCTGCAACACTTAGTGCATCTAACCAATCTTGACGTGAGGAGCAATATTCATCATTATCATCCTCCTCCCAATTTTTCATGAAAATACCTTGTACTTCATGACCCTGTTTTTTTAATAAGTAGGCAGAAACAGATGAATCTACCCCTCCTGACATACCAATTACTACTCGTGCCATATATATATATTTTATAAAGAGTATCTTTTAACACGATTCGAAAAATTAGCTAAAGGAGGCATACCGCTATTTTCTGCTTTATGACACCATTCTTGTAATTTATTGGATAATTGTTCAGTAGTATTATGTGATTTTTCCCATAATTTTAATAATTCCTGCCTCATTTCATATAATAGTGCAATAGCTTTACTATTAGATAAAATATATTCTAGCTGATGTTGTTCTTCATTATTTAAATATAACTTATCCTTTAACAATAAAGCATTAACATTTTTGATTTGGTTAAAAGTAGCATTAGCTTTAAGTTTTTCAGATTCTTTATAATAAGCGTCTAATAAAATCTTTTTATACCTTGCCATTGCATCATATCTATAATGAATTAATGCCTGTAAAGTGCTTTCATTGCAGTATTTATTATTTACACTAGATTTTAATTTTACAGTTGGTGCAACTTTTTTAATAGTAGCTAACTTAAAAAAAACTAGTATTTTAATATATAACCAGCCTATATCAAATTCATACCATTTATTAGATAAACGAGCTGAAGTTGGATAGGTATGATGATTATTATGTAATTCTTCCCCGCCAATTAAAATGCCCCATGGTAATAAATTCATAGAAACGTCAGCTGCATCAAAATTACGATAGCCGATAAAATGACCTAAGCCATTAATTACACCTGCTGCAAAAATAGGAATCCATAACATTTGAATTGCCCAAATGGTAATACCAAATACACCAAAAAGTAATACATTTAATACTAATAATACAGCAACACCTTGCCAAGAATATTTAGTGTATAGATTTTTCTCAATCCAATCATTAGGTGTACCATGACCATATTTTTCCAAGGTTTCTTTATTTCTAGATTCATCTCTATAAAGTTCTGCCCCTTCAAGTAATACTTTTCTTATACCGCGGGTTTGAGGGCTGTGAGGATCTTCTATAGTTTCGCATTTTGCATGATGTTTTCTATGAATTGATACCCATTCTTTGGTAACCATGCCTGTTGTAAGCCATAGCCAGAACCTAAAAAAGTGAGCAGGAATCTGATGTAAATCCAATGATCGATGAGTTTGAGAACGATGCAAAAAAATTGTTACACCAGCAATTGTAATATGCGTTACTATTAAAGCATATATAATCATTTGCCAAATACTAAGGCCTAATAGCCCTTTATGTAAAAACTCTACAACATTTAATAATATATCCATATGTCCTTACCTTATAATTAAGCATAATATAGTATATTATCTTAAAATACTTATAAAAGAAAGAAAAATAAATGCTTTTATTGTAAGATAAGAACATTTACTTAATTTATACGCTATTCTATTACATCTATCCCTTTAGGGATATTAAATTTAAAATCTCTCTCATTAAAATTTTTCTTATTAATATTATTAAATTCTATATAACCGTCATTACCTAAATTATCTTGAAAAGTTAAAAATTTAGGCGTTAAACTTTTATTTTTTTCTAAGCCAATAGATAAATTTTTATATATACTGTCTTTTTCCTTAGGCTTTAAAACTATCCAAGTATGAACATTATTAATAGGTAAATTTTTTGTCCAAGTATTTTTATTTACGCTAGAATAATTAAATTTATTAATCCATTCTTTATTATTAAAAAATATAGCTATTGGCGAACTTTTCATTGCTTCATTGGTACTTTTTATACTAATTTGCTGTAAATCTTTATCATATAAATATATTTTATTACCATCAGATTGGATTATTTGATGCATAGGTTTTTTGTATTCCCAAATAAATTTATTTGGCTGTGCAAAACTAAAAGTCCCATTCATAGTTTTAGCTTTATTATTATTATTTTGAACCTGATTAAAGCTTCCTGAAATATTTTTAAAGTCATTTAAAACATCTTGTATATTAGAATTTTCATTTTGTGAAAAGGCATTATAAGAAATAGATAATAATGAGATAATAGATAATATTACAATATTTTTTTTCATAGTCTTTTGTATTGTTGATGAATTTATTAGATAAATATTTTAAAAAAAAGTTTCAATTATTATATTTGGCAGCTTTGACAATAGAATGTTGAACGCTGCCCTTGAATAATTCTTTTAATTAAAGTATCACAATTTACACATTTTTTATTTTCTTTAGCATAAACTTTATGCTGAATTTGAAAAGATCCGTTTTCTTTTTTTTCTAATTCATCTAAAGTATGTACATGAGTAAAATTATCAATAGTTGATCCGCCTAATTTTATGGCATTATTTAAGATATGTTGGATATTTTTAGATAATTGTGTATATTTTTCTAAAGATATAGTATTACAATTTGTAAGAGGGCTAATATTTGTCTCAAATAAAACTTCGCATGCATAGATATTACCAATTCCAACAATAATATTATTATTAGTTAAAAATAATTTGATATTTTGTTTTTTATTTTTAGATTTATTATATAAATACATAGCTAAATCTATATAATTTATATCCAGAGGTTCAATACCTAAATTTTCTAATAAATTATGATTTTTTTCTTTAGTATATAGCATAGCGCCAAATCTTCTTGGATCTATATATCTTAAAATACCATCGTCAAAGAATAAATCTACATGTGCATGTTTTGGTAACTCCATATTATTTTTTTTATTTGGGAGAAATTGAAAATATCCTGTCATACCTAAATGTAAAATCCAATAATAAATGCTTTGATTTTCCTCTAAGCATTGACATATTATATATTTACTTCGTCTAACTAATGATTTAATAATTGTATTATTCGGAGGTACAGAAATTGGATAGCGTAATTTTGGAAAATAAATTTTACTAGATAAAACTTTTTTATCAGTGATACATGGGATTAATTGATTTTTTATAGTTTCTACTTCTGGTAATTCAGGCATATTTTTTTCTATGTATTAATAATATTAGTTTGAATAATAAATAATTCTGATATTCCTTGTTGTGCAATATCTATCATTTTTTGCAGTTGAATATTAGAAAATGGAGTGCCTTCAGCTGTGCCTTGAATTTCAATAATTGAGTTTCCTTCGCACATAACTAAATTTAAATCAGTATCACAGCTGCTATCTTCAATATAATCTAAATCTATTAGTATTTCATCTCTTAATATACCTATAGAAACAGCTGCTATTTTTTTTAATGATGGTTTTTTTGAAAGCATTTTATTATTAAACATATATTCAACTGCATCGTATAAAGCAATCCAAGCTCCTGTTATACTAGCTGTTCGAGTTCCGCCGTCAGCTTGAATCACATCACAGTCTAAATGAATAGTATAGTCTTTAATATCTTCTAAATTTATACATGCTCTAAGGCTTCTTCCAATTAACCTTTGAATTTCTTGAGTTCTGCCTGTTTGTTTGCCCTTAGCAGATTCTCTATCCATTCTGATATTAGTTGAACGCGGAAGCATACCATATTCGGCTGTTATCCAGCCTGTATTAGAATTTTTAAGATGATAGGGTAATTTATGTATTACAGTAGCTGTGCATAATACATGGGTATCACCAAAACAAACTAATACAGAACCCTCAGCATGTTTAGTATATTTTCTTATAATTTTTACTTGTCTTAACTGAGAATTTTGTCTATTATTACTGCGCATTTTATAGATGTTCTTGAATAGTTCTTAAAATATTTTGAGCAATAATACTATTATCTTGATTGCCGTTAGAATCTAAAACTATAATTTTACTTGTTTGACTCTGGGAAATAATTTTTATAGTATGAATTTTAGATTTTCTTAATTCTTCTATTTTTTTGCCTTGAGTTAATCTTGCCCAAAACCCAGGCTGCTGGTTAAATTGTGACGGATCTAAGTATCTAACTTTATAATTTAATTCCTGTAAATCTTTACTTTCAATCATAAAGCCGGCTCTATCTAAAGCAATACCTACAGAACGCCAAGCATTATCTTGTGTGGTTGGCAAGCTAATTTGAGTTAAATTTTCAGGTTTAATTGGAGTAGCTGGATTAACTTTTTTATACTCTTCGCTTAGATAATTAGCTTGTTGCTTATTTAAACCCAATGTTAACATCATTCGGCGTAAAATTTCTGCTTCTACTTCAGGTTCGCTATTTCTGCCGTACCATTTTGTAGTGTCTTTAGTTTTATCATCAAATTGTTCTTCAATACCTTGATGAGTAACATAGATTTCTGTTGCTCCATTATTAACTTCAATTCTAGTTTTAAATCTATCTTTTTTATCTGATGAAAAGGCAAAGTCAATTATCTTACTAAATAACTGTCTTATCATATCATTGGGTGCATTTTTTTTATTTTCTACCCAATTAGTTTCCATTACACCTGTTTGGGGAGAATTAGTTTCTAATTTAAAACCTAAATCATTCCAAAATTGTTCTAGTTTTGGCCACACTTCCTGCGGAGTTTGATTTATAACCAGCCATCTTCTTTGTCCATCTCTTTCAATTTTAGCTTGCGGAACTGTAGACAATACTTGTTGATTATTATTAGCTGCTCTTTGCTGAACAAATTGACTAAATGTCTGTGCATCTGGAGCAATATAAGGAGCATCTACATCTTGTTTATTAACTTGCGGCGGTAATTCTAACACAGAAGTAGATGATAAACCATGCTTATAGTTTATCTTATCTCCTTCGGCTAAATTGCCCAAAGATTTACACCCGCTTAATAATATAACTACAGTTAATAAAAAAATTGATTTAATATGCATATAACCCCTGATAACAACAATAAATTTGTTGAGTTAATAATTAAAAGTATTTTAAACTAAACAGTAGGCTATTGCAAATTATAAAATAAAAAAAATATAAGTATGACTTGAATAATGTTAATTTAAATAATATAATATATTTTATTTAAAATTTATTATTTATTATTATGGTTAATATGGTTGATAAAATTGACTGGGAATATAATGTAGTCAAATCTACATTAGCAAACAAATTAATTAATAAACCCGTTACTATCTGAAAAACAGTATGAATCGCTGGCTAACCGTTGGTTAAATAATTTTATTATTTTTATTGAAAAAGATAAAAAAATGAAAACTAAAAAATCAAACAAAAATATAGCATATTTTATAAAAAATTAAGTAATATTTTTGCTGTGGTTTTAAAGCTTACTCATAGCTATAAATCAAATAATCGTTTATAATAACAGCATAAAAATATGTTTGTATTGGCATATTAAAAGCAACCAAACTATTTGTTACTAATATAAAACATACATTATTAGGTAAATACCGCAAATAGCATGAAAGTGTAGATTGATAAATTTAAAAATTATTAATCTTTTTATTTAAACTAAATACACATTATTAATAGAAAAGAATAAATAAAGCATAGTTAATGCTAAAAAACTGTTAGTTAAAATATTAATCAAACTATTATTAAATAAAAGAATAAAAGAATAAATGATAATTAATAACTTTTATTATAATCTCAAATAAATAAAAGATTGCTGTTTGTAAAAATTCTTTGGATTTGAATATTTATAGGTACGTTTTATGTGCAAAAACAATCTTAATCTAAAAATATAATGTGTATAACAAAAAAATATTAGCTTAACACTAATATTATGGAGTATACATGAAGAGAATGTTATTTAATGCTACTCAACAAGAAGAATTAAGAGTTGCAATTGTAAATGGTCAAAAACTAGTAGATTTAGATATAGAAAATGCTACTAGACAACAAAAAAAAGGCAATATCTATAAAGGAATTATAACTCGTATTGAGCCTTCTTTAGAAGCTTGTTTTATTGATTATGGTGATGATAGACATGGGTTTTTACCTTTTAAAGAAATAAATCGAATATATTTTAAGCGTAATATTGATCTTAGAACTGAACGCATACAAGATGCTTTAGAAGAGGGACAAGAAGTAATTGTTCAAGTTGATAAAGAAGAAAGAGGAAATAAAGGTGCAGCTTTAACTACTTATATATCTTTAGCAGGAAGATATTTAGTTCTTATGCCTAATAATCCAAGAGGCGGCGGTGTTTCAAGACGTATTGATGGTGAAGAAAGAGAAGAATTAAAAGATTTAATGTCTCAGTTATCTACACCCAATGGAATGAGTATTATTGGACGGACTGCGGGTATTGGACGCTCATTAGAAGAGTTACAATGGGATTTAAATTACTTATTAAAACTTTGGACAGCAATTGAGGCAGCAGTTAATGAAAATTCTGCTCCTGTATTAATTTATTTAGAATCTAGTTTAGTTATTCGTGCGATTAGAGACTATTTCCAGCCGGATATGCAGGAAATTCTAATTGATACGGATGAAATTTATAATCAAGCACATTCTTTTGTAAGTTTAGTAATGCCTGATCATGTAAATAAAATTAAACGTTACACTAATGACATACCTTTATTTTCAAGATTTAAAATTGAACAACAAATAGAAACAGCACACGCACGTATGGTTAATTTACCATCAGGCGGTGCTATTGTTATTGACCATACGGAGGCATTAGTTTCAATTGATGTAAATTCCGCTAAAGCTAATAGATGGTCTGATATCGAAGAAACTGCGGTTAGAACTAATTTGGAAGCTGCGGATGAGGTTTCTAGACAATTACGTTTACGGGATATTGGCGGCTTAATTGTTATTGATTTTATTGATATGGATAATTCAAAAAATCAAAAAGAAGTTGAGAATAGAATTAAAGATGCAGTTCATAATGATAGAGCAAGAATTCAAATAGGCAAGATTTCACGCTTTGGTTTGATGGAAATTTCAAGGCAGCGTCTTAGACCGGTTTTAGGCGAGGGAAGTCATATAGCTTGTCCGCGTTGTAATGGAACTGGGCATATTCGAGATATTGAATCAAGTGCTTTACAAATTTTAAGAATTGTTCAAGAAGAGGCTTTACAAGATTCGGCAGCAGCTATTTATTGTCAAGTGCCTGTTGATGTAGCAGCATTTTTACTTAATGAAAAAAGAGCAGAAATTATTAAAATTGAAAGCAGATTTAAATTAGATGTTTTTATCATTCCCAATAAACGTATAGAAACTCCGCATTATAAATTAGAATGTATCAAAGAAGATGACCCTAAATTAGAAAATTTATCTTTAAGCTACAAATCAGTAGATAATGATATTAGTATATCAAATAGTAATTCTAATTCTAAAAAAACTGTTGAAGAAAATCCAAGACCAAAGCAAGAAGCCATTGTTAAAATGATTACTCATGAAAATCCAGCGCCTGGTAAAAGCTTTAGTATTTTAGACAAAATAGTTTCATGGTTTAAAAAATTAATTAAACAAAAAAAAGAATTATCATCTTATAAACCTAAAGAACCTCTTAATTCTAAAAATAATAAACCTACTTTTAAGAAAGACCGCTTAAAAAAAGAAGCTAGTTTACCGCCAGAAAATAACTCTATAGAAATCATAACGGCTAAAAAAGACAATAACCGCCGAGTAAGAAATTCTAAAGAAAATCCTCTTAAAATTAAAACTCCAGCAATAAAAGTGAGTAAAGAAAATATATTAGATACTACTAATAGCGAAATTAAAAATAAATCTTCTGATAAAAATTGGTTAGAAAATTCCAGCCCTGAAAATATAATGACTCAGATTAGAAATGGTAATGAAAATGCTAATTCTTCAAATCCTAATATTTTAGATAAAGCTAAAGCAGATAAATCTGAGAAAATAGAAAAAACCGATAGAATTGAAAATAAAAGTAAAAAGCCTAGAGGTAATAAAAATACTGAAAAATCATCTTCTATTGAAATTAATGGGGAAAAAATTGAAATTGAAGAATCATCTAAAAAAGAACCTGTAAAACAAGATAAGTCTTCTGAATTAACTTGGGAATGGTATGCTAAGCAAATTAAATTTGTAGCTTCAGATATGAATACTATTGAAAGTTATAATAAAATTCCTGTTGTAAAAGATTGGCAAGAGGTTGGTAGTAATACTTTTATGCCGTATAATTTGAATAATGATATTACGGATATACAAGATTTTTTAAATGAAAAACAATTAATTTGGGTACATACAGATAGTCAAAAGCTTTCGCAAAAGCTTTTATCTATAAAAATATTGCCAAAAATGCCAATTTATAGAACATTTATAGTAAATTCTGTTAATCATCCAAATATGATACAGGTAGAAACTAGAAAATAAATAAAAAAGTAATAAGGTTAAACATGTCTATTTTATATATTAAAGTCTTGCATATTGTACTGGTAACATCATGGTTTGCAGGCTTATTTTATCTACCAAGGATTTTTGTGAATTTAGTGCAGGAAACCAATGATATAGCTTATTCACGTTTAATTTTAATGGCAAATAAACTATATAAGTTTATGACTATTTTAGCTATTTTTGCAATATTTTTTGGTTTATTATTATATCTACAGTTAGGCAAACAAGGTATGTGGCTGCATGCTAAACTATTACTAGTCTTTTTATTATGCGGTTATCATCATAGTTGTAAATTACTGCTCAAAAAATTTATACAAAAAACTAATAAGCGTTCAGAAAGTTTTTATCGTTGGTATAATGAGATTCCTGTTATATTATTACTATTGATTACATATTTAGTCGTATTAAAACCATTTTAAATGAATTATTAGCTTATGTTACACCAATTATCTAAATGTTTTTCTACAGCTCATTTATCATTAGATGTGCTTATACATAAAGGCTATATGCCTTTTAAAATAGACGGCTATCATATCGGCTGGGTAAGCCCCCAAGCTTGGGTAGCTTTAGCTCAATTTAAGCACATTTTTCAATTAAATAATGGTTCTGTTAATATAAGTGTAATTACTCATGATATAAAAAAACGTAATCATTTTATTTCTCAAGTGTTAAATATATTAGCTAAAAAACAATGGTTAATGCCTCTTATTAACCAAACTTTTGATGTGGTAAGTCCGTTAAATCAGACTTTATGCAGTCTTGATGTCTCTGGTGCATTATTTTTTGGTTTGGAATTACCCGTTATTAGCTTAACAGCTTTTTTTAAACATGAAGGTGAATATTTTTACTGGGTTTTGCAAGAGGCTCATCAGAGTTTTAATATACTTTTTCAAGAAGTTTTATATACAAATAATAATATATCAAACATATTAAATACAGCTTGTTCAAATTTCGGTATAAGTATGGGAGTAGCTCATACTATTGGTTCAATTGCTACTAAAAGATTGATAAAAGAGGGTTTATTACGTTGTAGAATGCAAAATTATTTAATTGAAGTTCCAAATGATATAAATTTATCTTATTATAATAAAAATTGTAAATTATTGTCTTCTTCAGATTTAGTCCATATTTTATCTATATCAAATTCTTTTAGTATTGAAGCTAGTATTATATTAGCAGATATTTTACAAAAACATGGTATAGTAGAGATTCTGCCAAATGGTGTTAGAATAATTTAATATTATATTAATATGAAAAAAAAATTCAAATTAGCTGAGTATAAATCTAGAATTACTTTAGCCATACTTTTATTATCTTCAAGCTATAGTATATGTAGTTTTGCAGATAGTGAAATTAAGTTTAATGATATACCAAAAAATCCTCAGGGCATAACTAGTAATGAAATAGTTATAGAAGGTCAAAGTATTACCAGTCAAGATAGTAACTATTTAACCATACAAGGTCAAAATAATAGTCCTGCACAAATTTGGTATCAAGATAAATATATTCAGGGCAATAATATTGATTATAATTTTTTAGAAGATAAAGTGACTATAAGTAACAATGCAGTTCTTAAAAATAAAGATATTCTGGTTCAAGCACCTAAAGCTACATATGAATTTACCTCAGAACATGGGGAAATAGAAAATGCTAAATATCAAATAGTTAAAAATGAGGCACATGGTACAGCTCAATATATGGATTTAGAAAAAAATTCTTCTACTTTTAAAAATGTAACATATAGTACATGTAGTCCAGATGCGATGGACTGGTATATTCAAGCCCAAAGCTTAAATGTTGATAGCCGTAATAATGATGCCAGTGCTAGAAATGCTAAATTAATATTTTTAGGTATTCCTGTTTTAGCTACTCCTTATTTTGGTTTTTCTTTAAATAACCAACGTCGAAGCGGATTTTTAGTACCAAGTTTTGGTGTTAATTCAAGAACCGGCGTAGATTTAACTATACCGTATTATTTTAATATAGCGCCACAGCATGATTTAACTATATATCCAAGAATACTAAGCCGTAGAGGTTTCTTATTTGGCGGAGAATTTAGGTATTTAAGAGAAAAGTATAAGGGTAGAATTTTAGGCGAGTATTTACCAAAAGATAGTGAAACAAAAGAAAAACGCTGGGCAATTTTACTAGAACATGAACAAATAATTAATCCGTGGCTTATAGCTTATGCTGATGTAGAACGTGTGTCAGATGCCAGCTATCCCGATGATTTTGGTAAAAATTTGAGTGAATTTACTAAAAGGCTATTTACTCAAGAAGTTGGTTTAAAAGCTAGCAAAGATTTTGAAACTCAAAGTATTCAAGGTTTAATTCGCTATAAAAATCACCAAACAATTGCGGATATAGCTCCTTATAATTTAGTGCCTCAGTTTAATGTCCTATATAATAAACAATTACCTTGGAATTTTGAATTTAGTGCTGAAGCTGATGCTTCATACTTTAGGCATACTGCATTATTAGATGGTAAAAGAGTATTTAGCGATTTAAATTTATCCACTGGAATTGATAGTTTAGCATATTATGTCAAACCTAATATTAGATTACATAGTGCTAGTTACTGGTTAGATAATAATAATTCTTATACTAAAACTATTCCTACTTTTAGTATAGATAGTGCCTTATTTTTCGATAGAAAATTAAAAAATCAAGGTAAGCAAACTATAGAGCCGCGATTATTTTATACATATACTCCATATAGAAACCAAGATAATATACCTTTATTTGATACAACAGATGCAGAATTTGGTTTACATGAGTTATTTAGTAATAACCGATTTGTGGGTCATGATAGAATAGGCGATGCCAATCAATTGACTGCTGGGATTACATCAAGATGGCTAGATAATACAGGCAATGAAAAATCTTGGATAACTTTGGGTCAAAGATATCAATTTAATGATACAAAAGTAAATTTAAATAATAAAACTTTAAAAGGATTATCCGATATTATAATCCAAGGCGGCTGGAACCCTAATCTTAAATTAAATTTAAGCGGTGATATTCAATATAATCCAGATGATAAAAAATTAGTAAAATTTACATCAGTAGTTAACTGGACTCCACAAAGTAATAAGTCTTTAGGCTTAGGTTATAGATATCGCGAACAAACTGATGCAACTAATAATACACCTTATAAACAAATAACTTTTAGCAGCGGCTGGCAATTTCATAATAAATGGAAAATAAATTCACAAATTGGGTATGATTTACAAGGAAAAGCATTAAGTAATGCTTTTATAGGAATTGATTACCTAAATGACTGCTGGCAAATGAGAAGCGGTTTAGATAGAGTGGTAGGCAGTGATGGTAAATACACTACTCGGGCTGTATTTCAAATCGCTCTTAAAGGTTTAGGTAACGGGCTTAAATAGTGCTAAATATTGTCGTTTACTCTTTGACTAAATTTCTCTACTAATTAAATCAATCCCAAAGCAATAAATATACACCATACTGCGATTCCAGCAATTAAGCTTAGCCAAACTTTTTTAAAGTAAATAAAAAAGGCAATCGCAATTAGTACTGCGAATAATTTTGTATTATGCATAATGCCCAAAAAATTATTTTTATAAAAAAAAGTATCTAACATAACTGTGGCAGCTAAAGCTACAGCAGGGGCTAATCTTAATATATATTGCCATTTTAAATTAACCTTTAGCGGCTTAGTTAAAAATAAAAAGCCTACTCTCGTGATTAATGTTATAAAAAACATTCCTATAATTGCTATGTTATCCTGCATAATTTTTGTCGTTATTTTTGTTATTATACTGCCATATAAAAGTTATAAACATACTAGTAAAAATTGCTATAACTAAGGATAATCTAAAAGGTAATGAGTAAAAAAATCCTGCTATAAAAACTGAAATTAAAGTAATAATTATCATGGATTTTTCTCTTAATGCACTCATTAAAATAGGTACTAAAGCTAAAGTACCTAAAAAGCCGATTTGCCATTCGGTCTTAAAAAATTGCGCAAAAACTATACCAAATAAATTAAAAAATTGCCAAACTATATAATTTATTAAACTAGCACCTAAAAAAAAGCTATATTGTTTCTGTTTTTCTTCATAGTCTTGGGCTGGTTTTGGAAAAAGTTTAATAAATTCAAGATAAATCATATCACCGTTTAGATAGCCTAAGATTAATCTTTTAGGCAAAGAAAGGTAAGAAAAATAAGGCTGTAAGCCAGCAGAAAATATTATAAACCTAGTATTAACTAAAAAAGCTGATAACCATATAAAAATCATAGGTGCATGATAAGCAAATAAAGGCAAAACTACTAGCTGAGCACTGCCAGCGTAAGCTAATAAAGCTAAAGATATAGCTTGCCATAATGATAAGCTGCTTTGCCCCATAGCTATTCCTGTAGCTGTTCCCCATAAAGCTATAGGTAAAGCATTAGGCAGCATAGTATAAACACCTGATATTAAATATTTTTTACAAATTTTCATTATAGTTATTGAGTTTTTTCTATTATATTTTGCTGTATATTATTAGGAGCATTATTCGCTGGAATAGCGATTTGCATATTTTTATCCATAATTTTACTTGATGCATCATTTAAATTTTCTTGTGCATTATCAATTTGAGGTAAATTTAAGGGTTTATAATTAATAGTATTAGAATTAAAGTTTTCGTTATTTTTAGGATCTCTTTTTTCTAAAGCAATTTCTTGTAAATGACCATTAATATTTTGTATACTAATTTTAGTATTATCAATATTATTAATTTTTCCTAGATTTGGAACTTCTTGGTTAAGCTTATATATATTGCTGGTATTATTTATATTCAAAATAATGTATTGTCCTCTTTCAGAATTATTTACAATGCCAATAAGCTTTACATTTTGTATTTGTACATTATTATTTGAAAAGATTAGCTTAGCTTGATTACCTATATTTGAATTATTAAATTTAACAGGTATAGCATTATTTATAATTAAAGCATTATTAGGTTGAGCAGTTAAAAATTTAACTAACCAAAAAGTTATAATACAACAACTAAGTATTAAACAACTGCTAACAGCTGCCCACGAATATTTTTTTTGCATAAATTAGCTTTTTCTAATTATTTTTAGTTGTTGTAAAAACCAGTCTTTACTAGTTATAATTTTGGTATTGTCACATTGAACCAAATATTCTTTTCCGCTTAAACTACTTTT
>Ga0247816_10000232_pt1 | contig 33847 bp, 25 predicted proteins | sample UWRJL209509C1_FD_179930 | JGI IMG/M metagenome (GOLD analysis project Ga0247816, IMG submission 179930) | Plant litter microbial communities from Arlington Agricultural Research Station in Wisconsin, United States - UWRJ-L209-509C-1 | ecosystem: Environmental > Terrestrial > Plant litter >...
TTAACTTAATAGACACGGCTACGCATGTAGTACCGACAGCGGAGTACTGGCGGACGGGGGTTCAAATCCCCCCGGCTCCACCACTTCAACATCTAAAGACGTCCACGGACGTCTTTTTTTGTGCCTGAAATCCAGTAAAATCAAGGCTTTAGGGTCTATTAGCGTCCATGGACGTCCAACACAATCCACGTCATCGGGTATTCCAGATGGTATTCCAAGCCCTTCGGTGGTAATTTTTGGAATACCAATTGATGTCATGGAACACCTCATGTGCGCCCAAGCCACCCGCCTCTCTGACCGCCAGCTCAAAGCGGTAAAGCCGAAAGACAAGGACTACGTCCTCAGCGATGGAGACGGCTTACAGCTGCGAGTGAGGGTCAATGGCTCTACGCTCTGGAACTTCAACTACCGGCAGCCGATTACCAAAAACCGCATCAATATGGGCCTCGGCACCTATCCAGAACTCTCACTCGCGCAAGCCAGGAAGAAGACGGTCGAAGCCAGAGAGCTTCTCGCCCAGGGCATCGATCCGAAAGAACAACGTAGCGAGTTGGAGCAGACAAAAAGGCAGGCAACCGAGCACACGTTCGAGAACGTGGCATCTGCCTGGTTTGAACTGAAAAAAGATTCGGTCACTCAGGCGTATGCCGAGGACATCTGGCGCTCGCTTACGCTGCATGTCTTTCCATCGCTGGGAACAACACCTATCTCGCAAATCAATGCCCCGAGGGTCATCGAGCTGCTGCGCCCCTTGGAAACCAAAGGCAGCCTGGAGACAGTGAAGCGACTGACCCAACGACTCAACGAGATCATGACCTACGGTGTGAACTCGGGAATGATCTTTGCCAATCCGCTCAGCGGCATTCGGGCCGTTTTCAAGAAGCCGAAAAAGCAGAACATGGCAGCCCTCCGCCCGGAAGAGCTGCCAGAGTTAATGGTCGCCATCGCCAATGCGAGCATAAAGAGAACAACCCGCTGCCTGATCGAATGGCAACTTCATACCATGACCCGCCCTGCGGAAGCCGCCACGACTTCCTGGGCTGACATTGATCTCGACAAGAAAACCTGGACAATTCCAGCGGAGCGTATGAAAAAGCGTCGTGCTCACGTCATACCACTGACTGAACACGCACTTGCTTTGCTTGAAACAATAAAACCCTACAGCGGCCATCGGGAGTTTGTGTTCCCAGCAGATAGAGATCCACGAACTCACTGCAACAGCCAGACGGCAAATATGGCCTTGAAACGTATGGGTTTTGAAGGGCGCTTGGTGAGCCATGGCATGCGTTCCATGGCTAGTACAATCCTGAACGAAAAAGGATGGGAACCAGAGCTGATCGAGGTCGCACTCGCCCACGTGGACAAAGATGAGGTGCGCAGCGCCTACAATCGTGCGGATTACATTGAGAGAAGACGCCCGATGATGATCTGGTGGAGCGAACACATCCAGCATGCCGCTACTGGCAACTTGTCGGTTTCGGCCATTCAAGGAACCAGAGGTCTAAAAGTAGTATCGATGCGTTAAACGGTAAATGTAGCAGCTTACGAAATTGCACTCTACATGATCACCACTCGTTTGCATTGCACTTGACCAGGCGCTTGCATTCGACCTGATCAACTATTGCATCGGATTTGACCAGCACGCTTAGTAACCATGAACGGCAGAGAGCTGTTCATTGCCGCCGGTAGCGACAGGCAGTGATCGGCCGATTCTGTTGAAAAAGTAGATCTCCTGCCTGGCCTGCGGCAAAATCAGGTCATCGGCCAGCGGGAGGATTCGCAGCATGATGGGGCAATTGTCGAGCGGACAAGAGAGACTGTTTTACTCGTTCAACATTGAAGATCACATCCCAGCCAATCACCTCCTGCGCAGCATTGATCGATGCCTCGATCTACGCGATCTGCGCCATTATCTCGCCGATTTTTATAGCCCAATCGGGCGCCCATCGATTGATCCCGAACTGATGATTCGCCTGTTGGTGGTGGGCTACTGCTACGGCATTCGCTCCGAACGTCGGTTATGCGAAGAGGCTCATTTGAACCTGGCGTATCGCTGGTTCTGTCGCTTGAGCCTCGAAGACGAAGTCCCCAATCACTCTACGTTTTCCAAGAACCGCCACGGTCGTTTTCGTGACAGCTCGCTGTTTCGCTGGCTATTCAACGAGGTGCTGCGTCGCTGCATGGACGCAGGTCTGGTCAAGGGCGAGGGGTTTGCTGTCGATGCCAGCATCATCAAGGCAGATGCCAGTCGGCAACGTGGCGTACCCGGCAACGAAGAGGTCAACTGGCGCGATCCGTCGCTGAGTACTCGCGCCGTGCGTGAGTACCTTGAAGCGCTGGATGAGGAGGCGTTGGCCGAAGCACTGCCCAAGCGCCTGTCGCTGACTGATCCACTTTCTCGTTGGACCGCAGCGCCAGGAGGCCCAGCGTTTTTCGCCTACTCGACGAACTATCTGATTGATGTCGAGCATGGCGTGATCATGGATGTGGAGCCGACCCCGGCTCATCGAACCGCCGAGGTCGAGAGCACCAAGACCATGATCGAGCGGGTCGAAGAACAGTTCGACATCAAGCCGGACCGACTCATCGGCGATACCGCTTACGGAACCGCACCGATGCTGGCCTGGATGGTGGACGAAAAAGACATCGAGCCACATGTCCCGGTTTGGGACAAAACCGAACGCAAGAACGACAGCCTCTCGATCAGCGATTTTCACTGGAATGAAGAGGCGCAGGAATATCGTTGCCCCACGGGGCACGCCCTGCGCAGCGAGTGGCGGGCCTTCAAGAACCAGCGCTCACATGTCACGAAAGCCGAAACCATCATCTTTCGATCCCGGCAAACAGACTGCTCTAAATGCTCAATGAAAGAGCGCTGCTGTCCGAACACTTCGTTTAGAAAAATCGCACGCAGCGTCCATGAAGCAGCGCGCGATGTTGCGCGGCGCATCGCAAAGACACCTCAATACGTGTGCTCTCGCCATGAACGCAAGAAGGTCGAAATGTTGTTCGCTCACCTCAAACGAATCCTGAAACTGGATCGGTTACGACTACGAGGAATGACCGGGGCGAACGACGAATTTACCTTGGCGGCTGCGGTACAGAATCTAAGAAGACTGGCGAAACTGGCCTCTCAAGGGCCACCGACTACGGGATAGGTACGCCTGGAATCAGCAAAAACCTTCAAATCAACCCATCGACCAAGCTGCATCGATCAACGCAGAACCGAAAAGCCACGCAACGTGGTGAATAGGTTCTGAGGTGAGGGACAACGTCGACATCTTCGAGCCTGAAATTCCGACTTTTTCAACAGAATCGGCCAAAAGCAGCCAATCAATTAGGGCTGTCTCCGATTCGAATTCGATGCGGTGATGGTAGCTATTACAGTTGTGCATTGCGCGCAGTCATAGACGGCGTGGAGTATGGCGGATATTGGTAAGTGGGTACGTAAATGCCAAACGCCGCCATGTATTGGCCGTTACCTATCCGTTAGACACAAATCAATCATCTCGATTACCATCTGTAGCTTCTGTCTGAGCAGCGGGAGTTCCGAAGCAGTCAATGCAAGCGACCGCCTTGCCATTCCAAGAAACGCCGCCAGGGGAAGGTCGGAGTGCTTTTTTTTCTAGTCGTATCACTAATAAAAGAGTGTTTGGGTTATGCAGAAAAGAGATGATGCCTTTTCCATCACAATTAATGATCCTGACTTGATTGATGAGTCTGCAATAATAGCAATGGAAACCATTAATGATGCATTGCTTTTAATATTTAAAGAGAGCAGCATTTACAAGTTGTTAACTGCTGATTCAACTGATCCACAAAAAACCCAACCAGATACCGGGCACACGTATGAGAAAATAGCAGCGATTGGTGCTGCCTCTCCCTATGTAGCCCGGATCTTTCTTCAGTTTAAACGAATTATTGACCAAGTTTTTTCGGAAGACTCCATAAAGCCGAAGCTTCTGGAGCAAGTTTGGAGTCTAAACGAGCAACTACTGGTCTGTGCACAGCTAGAGTCTAATATTCGCGAGCAGCTTGATGACGTTATGCAAAAATGTGACATCATCATTGAGCAGAACAAATCCAGTCGCGCCATCCCAACGCTCGCTAAACTTAAAAACTTAGAAAGTGACGCGAAATCTTTCCTTCTGGTCGGAAAACAGTTTTTAATAGATTGCTTCAAGCTAATAAGCCTGTTTACGGACTTACCTTTGGGGGCGCGAGACGAGGCGCATTTCGATAAGCATATAAAATGGCTGCAACAGAATCGCCCTACTTTAAAAAAACTATCTTTGGCCCTAGGTAATGACCTGTTTTGGATTCGTAGATTGTCGGAGTGCCGAAATGCTATTGAGCACCCTGGGCCAGGCCAATCTCTTACGATAGAAAATACAAAGCTTCACCCAGGTAATAAATTCTCGCTCCCGACTTGGAGCTACGACCTTACAAATAAAATAAACGTACAAGAATCCTCCATCCCTATTCATCAAGAGCTTGATGCTTACCTAAATAACATGCTTTATTTTTTAGAAGAGATTCTTCTCTTTTGTATTTCCGAAAGCTTACCCGCTGATGGAATGTTTTCAATATATCAGCACGACGAGGCAGATATAAAGCCGAACTGCCCGATTAAGTATTATGCAAGCTTAAGTTCTAAATTTTATTCAAGGCTAAAACCATCTTAACTTTACAGTGATCCAGCTGGCATCCGGGTGTGATTTCACACGCGAGCAGTCACCTCCGAGCAGGTACTTGAATTGCTGGACGGGAGGCTCGTAGGCGGAGAGCTTGCGAGCCAACACCCAATGGAAAGGACGACCATGTCGCGCAAAGACCTTGAAGCCAAGAAGCGTCACCATTACGTCTGGGCGAACTACCTGAGCCGCTGGGGCCGCGGCACGAAGAATGTTTTCTACACCACGAAAACTGGAAAGATTGCCCACGACAGCGTGCGAGCCATAGTTGTTGACGACTATTTCTACAAGGCCACCACACTTACCGGCATGGATGTTCAGGTGATTAAAGGCTTCTCTCGAAAAAGCCCCAACCATCTTCATCAACAGCACATGTCGTATCTTAATGACTTTCTTAAGATGCAGCATCTTGAGACCATCTACCGTAAATCTGGCATTCAGGATCAGAAAGCCGAGCTGCATCTCCATGCGATGAAGTGCAACCTACTGGAAAATCTCCACGCATCCCACGAAGAAAAGGCATTGCCAGTGTTAGCAGCGCTCGCTGATGAAAAACTCGATGTACTGCAAGATAAACAGCACATGATCGAGTTCATGATGTTCTTCGGTCACCAGATCTCCCGCACGAAAACTTTCCGAGATGGCATGATCCAGGTTCAGCCACGGAGCAACGCCCTTGAAATTGAAGTGGCCGATGCTATGGCGCATGCATGGTGGTTCTTAAGCTACATGTTCGGGATGAGTATCGGCTTCAGCCTGTACGTAAGTCGCCACCAGGATAGGCATGCATTACTTGTGAATGACACTAGAGTGCCTTTCATCACGTCCGACCACCCTGTAGTCAACGTGCACTCTTGTGTCTCAGAGACAGAATTCGCCGCACCTGAGTACGTCGACTTCTACTACCCGATCTCGCCGAGGGTCGCCTACATCATCTGCAATTCCGAACGATTCATGCAGGGTAGAAATGAGGTTGATGAAGTTACCGTCCTGGAACTCAATACCAAAGTGGCAGCTCAATCCATGACGCACATCATCGGCGACAGTAAGAACGCAATTCTACCCTTCAAAAAGTACATCGGGCGGCGCTACAAAAGAATTCCTGATGGCCATGTCATAGTCTGACTGAACAGGCCAATCGGTCTATACCACACATCGTTACGACTCGATGACTCCCGCCACTCAGAGGCAACGGTACCGGTGCATGAGTTCAGTCAAAACGCGCTGCTGTACCCCTCGTAACACCTGCGATACGCCCGTACGCCACGCGGATCAGGTCATAAGCGAAAAGACACCTTTTCTCATGGTGTCCCATCGCGATCTGTGAAGGTTGCAACATTGCTATCTGTTGCTACGCAGCGTCTCCAATTCAGCTGGAGTGAGCTTTTTTGTGTCGGCATATCCTTGGAGATACCAGGAAAGGATCGAGGTCGATTTCCTGAAGCAGTCCAAGACTTCAACCCAACTGAACTCAGGAAATTTAGAATCAGTGGCAGATATCTCAAACTCGATGGTTCGGGTTGCATCCTCGAAACTAGAGATCGAATCGATGATATGTGAACCTGAGAAATGCACGTATCCACAGAGTTTTTTGTAAACATCGGGAAGCCATGGGTACTCCCCTTTATGCGTTTCAACAAGGAACGCGTCTGACAGCTGCTGTTTGCCACTTCGATCTTTCATTTTGTTGATCGGCTCCCCTTTCATCACATTTGTGGCAAATGCATGCGGATCAGGTACAAGCCAGGCGGCTGAAAATCGCAGTGCCGTGTCTATGTGCATTCGCAACAATGAGCGCGCGCAGACCATATTCCAGGTCCTGACCATCGCCGCCAGAGCACTCGAGGTGCTAACACTTCGCTTAATGGCAGCGAACACCATCCAGTCCAATGGATACATTGGACTGCCAGAAGGACCGACAACTTCCATGCCTAGCTTAAGCAGCGCGTCCTTGTCTCGTTCCAGCGCCTGCAAAAGCGCTTCGACGTACTCGCTCTGCGCGGGGCGTCCATTGTCCATGTCTCAAATTCTCACGATTCAATTAGGGGCGATGCGTTCACTTTTCTAAAACAAAGTGTCGCGTTAAAAACGGAGGGCCAAAAACCACTAGAGACTACCAGCAAATCACCGAGCGCTCTGCCTCAGGGGCAAGCGGCTGGTTCATGGACCACTGGCCGAAAGCAGCGGTTCGCAACCGATCGCTACCGACCCAGAACTGCCCTTCGCATGGAGCCGCACCGGTAGGATTGATCAAAAACCGTAATGGCACTATGAAGTCGGAAATGTTCCGCTTATCTTTGAGCTGGATTTGCTCATGCCAAGGATTGCCCAATGCTCGAAAAAATTCTGGTCCGTAACGTCTCCAGCTACTCGCCTGACGCTGCGGTGTCCATTGCCCCGCTCAAGCGCGTGAACTTGTTCTACGGCCAGAATGGTACGGGCAAAACCACCATCGGCAACTTCCTCCAGTCTCCTGGTCAGGCCTGCTATAACGTTTGTGGTGTGGAACCGGTGAAGGTTGGCCGGGAGGTACTGGTTTACAACCATGTGTTCATGGAGAAGAACTTCCATGAAGCCTCTTCTCAGCCGGGAGTTTTCACTCTCAATGAGGGCAACATTGAGGCTGAGGCCGCCTTGGCAGCAGCAGAGGCGTCAATCGTTGAGCTGATGATCGCCCACGATGTTGAGATGGAGAAGGGCGTTAATTGCAAGAAGGCCCAGGACGCCGCTCATGAAGGGCTCCTGGACAGTGTCTGGAAGCCCAAGCGGGAGTTCGATGGCACCGCTCTGGCTTACTGCTTCAGGTCGCTCAACACCAGAGAACGGCTGCTGGACGCTGTCCGGCGGGTTCCGCTTGTGGCTACCACCGATACCGCCCAGGGGATGCTAGGGGAAGCGGCAGCGCTTAGTGAGACTAACGATCAGGAAGTGCCAAACATCGCGCCCATTTCTTTCCAGGCGCATAAGCTGGAAGTTGATCCGATGCTGCAGGAGGTCATCACCGGATCGAGCAACTCCTACCTTTCTGCGTTTATTCAGCAGTTGGGAAACTCGGACTGGGTTAAACACGCACTCCGGTATCGGGCTGAGGCGGAAGACAAATGCCCGCTATGTCAGCAACCTTTGCCGCAAGATTTCTACGCTGAGATCCATAAGGTCTTCGACAAGACCTATGAGGAGCGCCTGGGTGCGCTCAGGCAACTCGAATATCAGTACCGGGGTGCGATGGATCAGCTTCTGCAACGATGCGAGGCCCCTGGTTATAAGCTTCAAGCCATTAGGCTGCATATCACTCGCCTACACGCGGTGTTCGAGAAGAACCTGCAAGCCATTGGCGAGAAGGTCGCCAGTCCATCTCTAGTCACTAAGCTGGAATCCACTGAAGCACTGGTTGCTGAGTTGAACCGCGAGATCGCGGCTGAACAGCTGAAAATCGACGCTATCAATGAGCGCATCAGGAACAGAAAACAGCATGAAGATAATATCAAGGAACGCTTCTGGCGATGGTACAGAGCTTCCTGCAATGCAGCTTTCCAGGTATTCGAGAAGGTCGACAAGGCGCAAGGCCGTCAGCGCCAGACCGCCAAAGATGAGGTTCAGTCGCTTCGGGAGCGAATTCAAGAGCTGCGCGGGGTTGTTACTCAGTCCAGAGCTGCCATTACGAACATCGATCAGTCGGTCGAGAACATCAACAATTGGCTGCGGGTGCTGGGGCTGAAGGGGTTTATGCTGATCAGGGAGGAGGGCTCGGTACCTCAGTATCGTCTTGAGCGCCCGGGCCAGACCGAAGGGGTGTTCAGAACGCTGAGCGAGGGTGAGAAAACACTGATCTCGTTCCTCTACTTCCTTGAGGTTTGCAATGGCGAGATGGACACCGCGAGTGGAATGCTCAAGCGTGATCGGATCATCGTCATCGACGATCCGATATCGAGCCTTTCCCATAACTATGTATACGATATCGCTTCGCTGATCAGACGCCAGGTGCTCATCCCAAGAGATCGGTTCAAGCAGGTGATCATCCTGACGCACAACCTGTTTTTCTTCCACGAGATGGCCAAGCTGTTGAAGGAGGATGGGGAAAAAGCCGTTGCTATGTTCCGGATCACCAAGTCTGAATACAGCTCCGTCGTGCCCATGGCGGAACGGGAAATCCAGAACGACTACCAAGCCTTCTGGCAGACCATCAAGGATGCATTGCAAGGCAGAACGTCTCCTAATGTGATGCCGAACATGATGCGCAACATTCTGGAGTACTACTTTAGCTTTGTGCACCAGGCGCCCACCCTGCGCCAAGCGTTGATGGAGCTCAGTGAGGACAAGCCGGAGTTCAGGGCGTTTTACCGTTATATCAATCGCGAGTCACACACTGACTCGGTTAACCTCACTGACTTTGGCGAGATTGATCCGGCGACCTTCATAGATCGGTTCAAGGATGTGTTCGTCAAAACGAAATTCGAAGCCCACTTCGACAAGATGATGTCGTAAAGAGAGGTAACTCAGGCTGGATGTGCTTCGGGGGATATGGTCGAAGGGGCGAACATCATGGGTTTACGAGTAGCCTTTCCATACATCCGCTGATAGCATTGCGCCTGCAGCTACCACCAAAGGACTCTCCTTCCTGCCTGGCACTCAACTGCTCGCTTTGCACGTGGCGTGTAAAGGCTATCAGCGGCCCGCTGAGATCAGTTGGAGAATACGCCATGACCGATCATGGGAAAGTTGTCCTGGTTCGCCAGTACAACCGTTTCCGGTTTGGGCAGTGGGAAACCGTGTGCATGCACATGCGCTCCCTTCCGCACCGGTAATTGAACGTACCTAGGTGGTAGCTGTACTTCTTCAATCTCGCCTCTGCGTCTAGACACTCCCCACTAACTATTCAGCGTTCCTTTCGAGTTGCCCCCAACGTCCTGCTGGCAAGCAAAACACCTATATCGGACGACCGTTTTTGGCCGGTTAGCGACCGTTGCTCTGATTAGCCATCCTTGTCCTTCCCCACGTGGAGGACTTGTCATGAACATCATTGCTACCTGCAGCCGTCAGCCCTGGAACAAAGGAAAACTGGTCGGGCAGAAAACCCCACTCCGACTGAGAGATATCTGGGCCATCCGAGTAAGGCTTCAAATTGCGGAAAGAACCCGAGATCTGGCTCTTTTCGATCTGGCCATCGACAGTAAGCTTCGAGCCTGCGACTTAACCAAGCTCCGCGTGCGCGATGTCGCTCATGGCGAGCACGTATCATCACGAGCCATGGTGATGCAGCAGAAAACGCAGCGGCCTGTGCAGTTTGAGATCACTGAGCAAACACGGTCTGCTCTCGCGGCCTGGATACATCGGGCCCAGCTACGCAGCGAGGACTGCCTGTTTCCTAGCCGGCTGCATACTTCAGACCATCTATCTACTCGTCAATACGCTCGTATCGTCAATGGCTGGGTGAAAGCCGTGGGCCTTGATCCAGCCATGTATGGCACCCACACAATGCGACGTACGAAGGCATCACTGATATATCGCAGGACGAAGAACCTGCGTGCGGTTCAGTTGCTGCTCGACCATACGAAGCTGGAGAGCACTGTTCGATACCTGGGGATTGAGGTCGATGACGCCCTAGAGATGGCGGAACAGACTGAGGTTTGACCATGTATAGCGACGGTCGACGTCAGACCGTCGCTAACCGGCCAAAAGCGGTCCATTAAAGTGCCTAGTAAACTAGGGGCAGTTCAGTGGTCCAGTCATGACAATCGGTCATTAGAGATAGAGTGCCTTGCAATGCTTTAGCCCACTCATGCTTGCTTTCGGTAATATCCGGGATATTTCAGGATTGCCAAAGGTTCAGAAATGGACGTCATCCAGATGTCGTTACCGCTGCACGACCTTAGCCTCGCCTATCGCAAGGCCAAGGTTGACCTCTACTACTCAACCAACCCGTCGCTGTTCGACATTGCCAACTATGAAGACGACCTGAGCAAAAACCTTACTCGCCTGAAAGAGCAGATCGAAGCGATGAACGAGGACTGGGTGAAAGACCCTGCATTTCTCGGCACTTGGACGCTGGCCCCAAAAGAAATCCAGATGGCCAAAGGAAAGCAGGATGAAAGTCTGATCTTCGCCTCACCGGAAGCCGAGTGGCTAAACGCGACTGTGGTGGGTAACCACCCCACTGCAGTATTCCGCCTCATGGCCCGCTGCAGCATCGACTTTCACGTGCTGTCATCGCTATGGATGATGGAAGTCGGCGATCTCTTCGACAAACAGCTAAGCAGCAACGTCTTTGGCAGCCGCCTGCGCCGTAACCGGCACGATGAGATCAGCACGTGGGCCCTTGGATCATTCAGCCCCTATCTCAGACCCTTCCGTGAATGGCGCGACGGTGGCATCAAGGCGATGCGCACAGCCCTGAGCGAGAAGAAAAAAGTATTGGCACTGACAGCCGATGTAAGCAGTTTCTATCATGAGCTAAACCCCGGCTTTATGCTCGACGACGGCTTCCTCAAATTAGCCAAAATTGAACTGAGCGAATCGCAGTCAAAACTGAACCGCCTGTTCATTTCCGCCTTGTTGGCCTGGGCACAAGAAACGCCACTAGGAAAAGGTTTACCCGTAGGGTTGCCTGCGTCTGCAGTGGTCGCGAACGCGGCACTAATCGGGCTCGACCAGTTCATCGAGCAACAAGTAGTGCCACTGTATTACGGCCGTTATGTGGACGACATTCTGCTGGTCATGGAAAACGCCAGCGACATCAAAACCACTGAGCAGTTTTGGGAGTGGATCTTCAGTCGCGACGGCGGCAAGGACCTGCTTAAAAAAAATAACGGCAGCATCCTGTTCAAACCTGGCTATCTCAAAGAAGATCGCATCGCTTTTGAAAACAGCAAGAACAAGCTGTTCATCCTTGCGGGGTCTGCAGGTACCGCTCTGGTCAACGCCATTTCCGAACAGATCAACCAACGTGCAAGCGAATGGCGCGCGTTACCCGACCTGCCGAATTCGCCCAACACCGTGGCTACGGACCTGCTCAAAGCTACCAACCTTGCCGGAGAGCAAGCAGACAATCTGCGAAAGACCGATGCACTAACGCTGCACCGCGCCGGTTTTGCCCTCAGCCTTCGCAACTACGAAGCCTTCGAACGCGATATCCCCCCGGAGGATTGGCAAGTACACCGCCATGCCTTTTTCGCCGCAGTCATAGAGCATCTGCTCACCCCGATTAAGTTCTTCGAACTGGCTCAATACCTCCCGCGCATCATTCGCATGGCTACCGCCTGCGAAGACTTTGAATACCTAGACAAGATCATCAATGCACTTGGTGGCCTGATCGTTAAAGTAGAGAACGACTGCACTTTAGCGATCAAAAGCCTAGCCGCTGCCAACGTGCCAGCCGAGGCCCGACATTTATGGAAGCGATCCATCTGGGAAGTAACAACGCAGAGCATCGTCTCTGCGTTTCCTCCCCGCCTAAGCAAATCGGGGGCTACCGCCTGGAAGAACCAGATGACCGGTCATATGGAGAGCCTTGCCTTCGTCATCTGGAGTAACTTCCTGGACAGGCCAATGAACATCACCACCCAGCACATACAGAAGCTTCAAGCTCGGCTGTTCAGCTTCGATCTCGCCCATATCCCCTTGCGCTTTACAGGCCTGCCTCAGGAAATGGTCAGCCAGCGCGGTATTCCACTCCGTAAAAACCTCGCTACTTTTGACGCAGAAGATCTATTGCCTGACGAGATGACCGACGGCATCGCTACACTGGCGAACTGGCTCAGGCTTAAACGCGGCCCCCCGTCTGGTCTAACCTTTGCCACTCGCCCATTCAGTCTCAATGAGCTCTACCTCATAGCCCCCACGCCTTTTGCCGCCTCCAGCCGCAAGACACTGGGGTTGGTGGTGCAAGCCCTGCGCGGTTTTGAGCTGACCGAGCACAAGATGCCCCACCTCGACAAAAAGCAGGTTTTGCATATCCCGGACGGAGAACCCAAAGCAAAACAGACCATCGCTGTGGCCAGTTTGGAAACCAAAGATGAAAGCTTTACCGCCGCCATCATGGGGTGGCCCGATCCGGACGGCCTGCACCGTTACCAACGCATCAATCGCCTGATTAACGAACTGATCTCTCGGCCTGACGGCGCTGGTTACTTGATCCTCCCGGAAGTGTCTTTACCACCCCAATGGTTTATGCGTATCGCCGACAAGCTCAAGGGCCGTGGCATATCTTTGATCACCGGGGTGGAGTACCTCCATGCACCGAGAAAGCATGTGCGCCACCAGGTTTGGGCTTCGCTAACCCACGACGGTCTTGGGTTCCCTTCGCTGATGCTCTATCGCCAGGATAAACAGCGTCCAGCATTTCATGAGGAGAAAGAACTCTTTCGCCTAGCAGGCCTGCAGATGCAGCCCACTCAAGAGCAACAGTGGCAAAAGCCTCCAGTCATTCAGCATGGTGATTTCCGCTTTGCCATCATGATCTGCAGCGAGCTAACCAATATTCGTTACCGCGCAGACCTACGCGGCCAGGTCGATGCGCTATTTGTTCCAGAGTGGAACAGCGACACCGACACATTCAACGCACTGGTGGAGTCTGCCGCCCTTGATATTCATGCCTTCATCATCCAATGCAACAATCGCCGCTTCGGTGATAGTCGTATCCGCGCACCTTATAAAGACCGCTGGAAGCGCGACATATTACGAGTCAAGGGAGGTAACCACGACTACTGCATTACAGGTGAAATCGACGTACTGAGCCTGCGCCAGTTCCAGTCCAGCCACCGCTCGCCAGCCTCAGGTTTCAAGCCTGTGCCAGATGGCTTCAATGAGGACATGGCATCAGATCGGAGAGTATTGCCCAAAGGTGCCTAGACCTGACTCGATCAAGCAGGGTTGCGCATAGCGAAGCAAGAGCATCAGCGCGTAAAAACTAAAGAGATATCAAGGAGAGAGTCATGAAGTGGATTCGCAAGATTTTTGGTAAGGGCACTGAAGGCTCAGCAGCCTCGTCGGATGCTCCGGCAGAAGAGCTTGTTGGTAAAGATCGAGAAAGCGACGATGACAGCGATCAGTACTTCTCGGACGAGCCAATCACCTCAAAACATCAAGATCGGTTCGGGCGAGCGCCTTACGCAGCGCGTATCGCTGAGACAATCGCCAGGCGCCTCGACCCCTCAAGCATCGTCATCGGCCTGTTTGGCCCGTGGGGAGATGGAAAAACTTCAGTTCTCAAGATGATGGAGGAGTCGCTAGATCAACACGGACAGGTTGTCACAATACGATTCAATCCTTGGCACTTTCCTTCCGAGGACGCGCTTTTGCGCGGCTTCTTTGCGACCCTGGCTGAAGCCTTGGGTAAGGAGCCAGCATTCAAAGAAAAAGCGGCAGCGCTGCTTGAGTCCTACGGGGGGATCCTGTCTGTCATCTCAGTCGCTCTGCCGGGTGTAGAAATCAATCCAGGGGAAGCGGCGAAGCAGATCGGAGAGTCATTATCCAAAGTCAGTCTCGATAAGCTTAAGGATCAAATTGACGCTCTTCTGGGCCAAAGCGGGAAAAGATTAGTCATCCTTATCGATGATATTGACCGGTTGGATAGACAAGAAACCCACGCCATTTTCAAGCTGGTAAAGCTCTCGGCAAGCTTCAAGTACACCTGCTACGTTCTGGCTTTCGATGACGAGGTAGTCGCTGCTGCATTGGGCGAGCGTTACGGCGCCGGTGGACAAGAAGCGGGCCGCGCGTTTCTCGAAAAAATCATTCAGGTGCCCTTGCATCTACCCCCTGCTGATCAAATGAGCCTGCGAGAAATCGCTTTTGAGGGCGTCGAACATGCTCTTAATCAAGCAGGGATTGTCCTTGACCAGCGTCAGATCGACGTATTCACTCGCCATTTTGTAGATGGCCTTGAGCCGAAGCTTGAAACTCCACGAGTCGCAAAGCTGTACACGAACGCACTCATGTTTGCACTTCCACTCGTCAAGGGCGAAGTCAACATCGCTGAGTTCATGCTTGTTGAAGGACTGAGGGTGTTGTACCCGAAGCTCCATGCCGAAATTCGCGACAACGCAGATTTGTTTTTACAAGGGGAGCCCCGCGAAGCTTTGCGAGGTTTGGAAAAGTCTCCGTCAGCCATTGATCGACTCCTCGAAACCGCAATGCCGGGTTCTACTTCAGAAGAGCGAGGCCAGATGCGAGAGCGACTTTTGAAACCTCTTTTTCCGCGAATCAGCAGTATGATGTACGGGGGAGATTGGGAGGAGCGGTGGGGGAACGAGCGAAGAATTTGTTCGAGCCGTTATTTCAAACGCTACTTCGTTTACGGGGTGCCTGAAGGAGACATATCGGATAATCATTTAACAAACTTGATAGACGCCCTCGTCACAGCAGATACCGATTCGCAGCGCAGCCTGTTGAGCTCGTATTCAAAACGCGTCATGCCGCAATTGATCCAAGCACTTCGGAATCGAGCGGACTCTCTGGATGAAGTTTCAGCGTTAGCGATCGCAATCGCCGTCGCGAGGAATGGAGATCTTCTTCCGCGCGAACGCGGAGCTCTCGTAATCGGCGGCACGATAATGTACGCGGGGATACTAATTTCTCAACTTATCAGGCGAATCCCCTTATCAGACAGGCAGTCAGCTGCTGAGGCAGTACTTGGAGCGGCGTTTCCATTGGCAATGGGAATGGAGTGCGCCCGCTGGCTCACACACTCAGCGGACAGACCAGAAGAGCGCCGAGTTCTTCCTGATGGAGCGGACGACGCCCTTTACCATTTGTTCGCTGTTCGCATCCGTGACGCGGACGATGTTGAACCGTTGTTTATGCAGGCAGGAAGAGACGCACCAAATCTTTACTGGTACTGGCAGCACGGAAGAAATCGAGAAGAGATCGAAGCGCGCTTGCGCGAGGTTTTTGATAAAGACCCAGCGAAGCTGGATGACTTCCTCGACACCTACATTGGAGAAGGATGGGAAGTGGAAAGCGGCCTGCCGGTTAGGTCTGACCTAAGGCGCGAGAGCTACAATAGTATCGCGTCAATAATTTCACCGAACTACGTTTTTGATAACCTCCGCACCCGCTACGGCGCCGAGCTAGACGCCCCTCAGTACTATCAGAATGGAGAGCCAGCGAGAATAACGGCACACCAGTTCGCCTCTATACATCTTTCTATTGTCGCTGAGCAGCTTCCTAAGCCCGAGGATGCCGACGGATCAGGTAGCGACCCTGAGCAATCTGAATGATGGCAATCAGGACGTTTCTCTGTAGAGAACCTGGATCGATCTCAAACCCCAGGATCCGCTAGCTTTTAACAAGACGCAGTTTTGGAGGGGGCGGATTTTTACCCGTTGCGCCCCCACCTCCATCCCCTCTGAGCACATTTAGCATGAGACCAAATGTCAGCTCATTGATCTCTTCGGGTGAGATTGCCAATTGTTCCGCCACATTCGTTTTCGTGATTCCTTCAGCTCGAAGCGCAGCAAATATCTTTTCCAACACTACAGAGCGTTCGTGATTGATAGGAGCAGGCTCATTCACCCGATACCCCTCTTGCGCAATCTGAATGCACAAAGTCCGGTAAGTCCAGTCAGTTGTAAGCCCCAGGCTGTGTAACCGGTAATTCAAAGCTGCAACGGAAACCGCCCACATTTTTTTGAACTTGATCAAGCTATTTAGGCTTACTGAACGCGGAGCCATCGCCAAAACGCTTGCCCTCGGCATCAGAAACGCCGAAGCGAAGGCGTTAGCCTCCCGCTCAAGATCTGGTCCTTGAGGATGAGCATGCTGATGCATCACCAGATGTCCTAACTCATGTGCAGCATCAAAGCGGCAGCGCTCTGCTGATTTGAAAGTGTTGAGAAACATGAACGGTCGCCCACCACTCCACATCGAAAATGCATCGACATCCTTGGCGTCAATGGCGAGCGAGTAGACACGAATGCCCCTGGACTCAAGCAGAAGGATCATATTCTTGATCGGCTGTTCGCCAAGCCCCCACTGAGCACGCAGAGTCTCCGCTACAACCTCAGGACCTTGTTGAGAAGAAGTCAGTTGATTGAAAGCTTCTTCCGATGATGTAAGCGCCCCTCGCTCGCTACCCAGGTCCGGAACATCGGGTTGCGGAAGATCAAACCGGCACTCCAACCATTCGTTTAACAGCAGAGCTATTGCGCCAGCCCCTAAAGCACTGTCTCTTAGAGACGCCGTCATTTTCGAAAGTGAACGGAAGCTTGCGACATCAGGCGTAGGGACTTCCGGATCATCCCCAAAAAAGAACGCTTCTGGAAATCGAAGCGCACTCGCAATCCTGGCCAAGGTCCCAGCTTCAGGCTCCTGCGTACCGCTTTCATAACTCGACACGGACCGTTCGGTCACACCGATAAGGCCCGCGAGCTCGCGCTTTTTCATCCCGCGTCTGCGTCTGGCCAGCGCGAACCGTTGTGAATTAAACATAAAAAGTCATGCGTTCTTACGACGAATTTCAATATCAATATCTGGGCCACTTGGAGCGGTAATTTGAGCGAAGCTTTCATCCAAGTCGATAGCGCCGAGCAGGATTCGCTCAGACCACTCAGTGATCTTGCCTCCGTGGTCGATGCTCGATGGCCGCGAAAGCTCAAACCTGATTTCATTCTTCGCGGTGTCAGTGTGGTGTAGCAGCATCCAAGTTTCAAAGCCCTCAAGCCCAGAGAACTCAGTCTGCTGAGGAATCAAATCGGCGAACATATCCAGCTGGGAATTGTGCTGAATCGCCTCGACGGTGCTTCTTCCCTTTTTAGAGCGATTGGTGGGAGTACCGTAGGGATTGCCCACGCTTGCGTCACCCGACGCCACCGAGACCGCGAGTTTGAGGTCTGAATGGACAGTCAATGGATAGTTGGTTTTTTCATAGGCAGCCCAGCCTAAAGCGCGTGTTTGGTCGCGGAATGACCCGACGATCCAGCCCCACATTTCCATACCTGGAAAAATCGACGGATGATTTCGAGTCAACCTCACACGATGCAAATGGCCTTGATAGACAGCTTCACGAACAGCCTCATGAGACAAGCTCAACTGATCAAGGCGTGTGGTTACATCTGTCGGATCACTGAATATCTGACAAGCCTGCATAAGCGTTTACTCATGGAGTGGACTTCCGTTTATTCTCCCTCAAAAGAGGAGGAAAAACAAGAAGGCAAGTTGTTATGCTCGGTTTCAGGTTCGCCCAGTCACTCCCGGAGAGCACACACCTACAGCCCCACAGGCATCTTTCTCGAAAGCTTTCTCAACGAGATTGACTACGGTAGCTAGCCCTTCTGAAAAGCGAACCAAGCCCGCCGTCACCAGATCCTTTCGCAGATTTTCCCCAGGCTACTCGGTAGGTCGCGTTATCTGGAATTTCTACCAGTCCTTCAACTAGCTCGACTGGCACCGGGAGTACGTGTTCCCTGCAGGACCGTAATCCTCGAACTCACTGCAACAGCCAAACCGCCAACATGGCACTGAAACGTATGGGATGCGCTCTATGGCCAGCACCATCCTCAACGAACACGCCTGGAATCCTGAGTTGATTGAAGTAGCGCTCGCACACGTCGATAAAGACGAAGTACGTAGCGCCTATAATCGAGCGGACTACATCGAGCGCAGACGTCCAATGGTGAAGTGGTGGAAGCGAGCACATCCAAGAAGCAGCTACCGGCAACCTTTCGATGTCGGCCATCCAGGACAACTGAGATAGGAAGGTCGTCTCGATTCGTTGACTGATAAAGCTCTACCGAAGTAGCGCTCATCCTCACCTGCGACAACTTGCCACAGATAGCGCGCCTGACCCTCAGGCGCACCTCAGCTCAACGATTAGGCTGTGTGGTGCGGCGGCCTGTCGCACTTTGGGTGTCAAAACACACTTATTAAACTTAATACGCCTTTCAAGATGTGCTTTCTGCCAAGCGGTGAATGCACTGGCAATGCTCGTCCGCAACGAACTGACTCCGCCCTTGCGAAGGCGTCGCGTGATTATAAAAATGCCCAACGAGGTCCACCGTGAAAAAAGTATTGGCAGCTGTTTGTTTAGTCGTACTCTCAAATGCTTATGCCGCCCAAGAGCCTGAAGCGGTGTTCAACCGCTCCTGCACTATGTGCCATAACGGACAGTCACCCATGGCTCCAAAAAAAGGTGATCCATTGGCTTGGAAACCCCGCTTGGAGCAAGGCACCGACGTATTGGTCAAGCACGTGACCGAGGGCTTCAAGGCCATGCCGCCACGGGGATTGTGCATGGACTGTAGCGAAGAAGATTACAAAGCCGTGATTGCTTGGATGTCTAAGTAAGGTTGCGGCAGGGATGGCAGCTTGCTGCCACCCACCCGCTCTTATCTACGGCCGCGGAACGACGGCATATCGATCATGATGGTGTCTTTAGAAGCGGGCCGTTAGCGTCAGGTAAGCTGAACGTGGTTGAGTGGGTAGTACCACTGGAGAGCCCATATATTGATAGGTCTCAAAGACTTTGCGACCTGTCAGGTTTACCGCCGAAACCGAGATCGTGTAGCGGTCGAAATCGTAGGAAGTCTGCGCATCCAGCAGTGCGTAGCCTGGGACGGATACCGTATTAGGTAGGGTTAACTCACGCGCGCTGAGTGCTGTAATACCAGCACCGAAGCCCAGTCCCTTGGCGGCGCCGTCAAGTATCCGATAGCGGGCTGCGAGGCGACCGCTGTGCCGCGGTACGCGAGGCAGTCCATCACCGACCGGAATCGAGTTGTCCTCTGTGATTTCTGCCTGGGTGTAGGCGTAGTTGCCCAGCAATGAAAGAGCGGGGGTCGGTTCCCAAACCAGATCAGCTTCTACTCCGCGAGCGCGTTGTTCGCCGCTCTGCACCGAATAACCCAAAATCGCGTAGGTAGGGTCAGGATCAGGGGTGGAGACATTACGACGCGTCTGCTCGAACATGGCGAGAGTGCCAGAAATGCCCAGATCGTTGAACGCCAGTTTGACGCCCGCCTCATAATTGCGAGACAGCTCAGGCTTGGGCGCCTCGTTACCAGTGAAGTTGAACGCCCCCCGGAAACCGGTGGAATACGCCGCGTAGAGCGCAAGACTTTCGGTCAGGTCATAAGTGATGCCAAACCGTGGTGTCACACGATGATATGAAGTATCTACACCTTGCTCTTGTTGGTCGATGTCGAGCTGGGTCAATCGCAACGACCCCAACAAGTGCAAACGGCCATAGGTCGCTTGATCCTGAACGTATAAAGCCTTCGTCTCGTAACGGTTGGTCTGGGACACGATTGTGTCGGGCGTCGCGCCGTAGGAAATCCCATATCCCGGATTGGCAAGGTCAAGCTCGCCGATGAGTTCAATGTCGGACATCCCCGAGCTGAAGTGAGTGTTGTCGTAACTGATACCAACCAGCAACTCATGATCTCCACCCAGTGATTCGACTCGGGAACCTAGGTTGGTATCCAGCGTGCTTTCCCGGATGTTCGTGGGCAGGTAAAGCTTGAATATCGGGTAAACCGTGGGTGTCGTAGGATTCGGTCCTAGAAGGTTCGGAAATACAAGGCCGCCATAGTCACGAACTTTGCCCTCGTAATACTGAGCGGTGACGGTCAGTCGTGTGTCGTCATTAAGCTCATGCGTGAGCTCGGCGGTGGTTGTTCGATTCTCGATAGTGGTGTGAGGCTGTCCGTTGGTCGCTCCTGGGAAGGCGTTGCGATCTATCTGCCCGCTCAATGCTTGAGCGGCTGGCAGGCCGGAATATTCGACCTGGCTGCGATTCTCGTATTGGCCGCGCAGTAACAACTCAGTCTCTGGCGATAGCTGGAAAGCGATGCTTGGTTGTATCGACCACTGATGGCCGTTGACATGATCAATCCAACTGTCGTTTTCTTGATAGTCGGCGGTAATCCGTGCGGCGACCTTGTCGCCGATGGGTGTGTTGAGATCCAGCGAAGGATTCACTGTGCCGAAGCTACCGGTGCGCATCGACAGCAGTGCACTTGGCTCGGTCTCGGGCCGTTTAGACACTACGTTGATCAAACCACCCAGCGGTGCGCCGATACCGCCGCCGTACAACGCTGATGTTGGGCCTTTGAGTACCTCAATGCGCTCGGTGCCTATGAGGCTGGTCGGGTCGATGCTCGCTGCCGTGCCGCCAAATGCAGGCAGCCCGTTCATGTAAATTTCCGCCGGAAAACCACGCACGATTGGCTGAGCGAACAGTGCCTCTTGCGGCTTGGTTGCTCTTACCCCTGAGACGTTAACCAGCGCGTCAGCAAGCGAATGACTATCCTGCTCCTTGAGCATCGTTTGCGTGACAACTTGCACGGATTGCGGAACTTCGACCAGGGGCGTGTCGGTGCGAGTGGCCGACGCAGAAGAGGGTGCGCTGTAGCCTTCACGCGCCCCAGAAACGTTTATGGTTTCCAACGTCCAAATCTGTGATTGATCGGATGTTGGGGGTACATCCACGGCACCGTCTTGTGGGTGCGCAATGACCGGTAATGCTAGCCCCAGAAACACGCAAAAGGCATGGCGCCAACGCAGACGCGATGGATCAATGTAAAACAGCGGCCCGTTCTTGTCCGAGTACATGGGATCTTCCGATAAAAGTCATTTGAAGCAGAACGCGCAGAGGGATTCGGCGTCGGCGGACTCAAAAGCCGGTCGATGCAGAGTCGGCAATGCGCGTTCAGCCAAAAGTGGGTATGACGTTCAACGATCGAATCGGTGGCGCTCGGCTTCTTGCACCGAGGAATATCAGTGGCGCTGCTTGCTGGGGAATTATGTGAGTATAAAAAGCTGTAACGGTGGAACATTAAGTTGAAACCTGGACAGGTTTGAGTCGGCGAGAGCGGGATGCTGGAACAGAAGAGAGCAATATCCGCATTTTTCCCACACGACCAGATCATGGGTCTTGCCGGCAGAGGCATGTTGAGACTTCTGGCCCGTGCCAAGTATGTCGTGGCACTCCATGCCAGCCATGCTCTTTGGTTGACTTTTGCCATGGGCAAGGCTGATCCCCTGACTGATCAGGGGGCCGGAAAAAATCATTAGCATGGCGAACAGGCTCAGCCATGCTCCGATAATGTGACGCTTACGCATTAGCAGGACCTCTGCTCATCACGCGCAGCCTTCGATACCTGTGTCTGCCGCTCGTATCCGGGGATCGGCAACCAGCGTCGAAACCCGGCGCCCCCTTTCCCCGTCAGAGGACACCAGGAAAAATCCCAGGGTGCCGGTGGGAAATCCTCTTTTTCAGGGTCAACGCCAGCGATAGAACGAGGCGCTACTTTCCAGTCAAACACCCTCATCGGCGAGCCTTGCCAAGCCAACACCAGTCCTCGTGCTTGGCTATCGTCAGTATTTATCCACCGGGCCGCTGCCGCAGTCATGAAGGCATCAATGTGTTCTTCGTGGGTGTGCGCCCGATAGGTCGACGTGAGTAACCAACGGCAGACACTCAGGTAGTAAGTCCAATTCAGCGATGGATGATTGCGGTACGCCCAGGTCATAAAACTGCGAAATATGTTCAAGCCGTCTGGTGGATCTAGCTTGAGCAACCCCGGACACACATCGAACAACGTATGCCAGTAAGGCAGCAATCTGGCATCCAGTTGAACAAAGCTGCGTGCGTTGCAGGGATAGTCTGGAAACGGCAATAGGAAGTCGCCACGACTGTGTATGCGCGACGTTTTGCTAACCAGCCGCGAAACGCCTGAAGGAATAACTACAGAGCGCATAGCAGCCTCCATGCCATCGCCGCTTGCGATTTATTGAATGCAGGAAAACTGAAAGTCAGACCTTCGGGAGCACTGGAACTGCAACCGGAGTGATTAATAACGCGAGACATACTGCCTTCTCACTATGGCTTAACATTCTCAGATCCGGCAATTAACGTTAGACATGCTGGCCACCGTTAACGTGAATCTCTGCGCCGTTTACATAAGAAGCGCCACCGGTGCAAAGGAAGTAGACGAGCGAGGCAACTTCTTCAGGTTTGCCCAGCCGGTTCATCGGCACTAGTCGTTCAACGATCTCCGCAGTGCCTGCGGACAGTATTGAGGTTTCTATTTCTCCGGGTGCGATAGCGTTGACCCTTACGCCATGTCGGCCAAAATCAAAGGCCATTTCGCGAGTCAGGGCGGAGAGCGCAGCTTTGGATGTGGAATAAGCGACACCTGCGAACGGGTGCACCTTGGATCCTGCAATAGAGGTAACGTTGATGATGCTGCCTTTTGCAGCTTTCAATTCATCAAACAGCCCCCGCGCAAGGAGGGCCGTAGAAAACAGATTGACATTGAAGACCTTGATCCAGGTTGCATAGTCGGACTCCAGAACACCGAGCCGTGTCCCCTCAGGCCCCTTAGGCGAAACTCCTGCATTGTTTACCAATGCATCCAAGCGTCCGCCCAATTTTTCCCTGATGGCCGCCAGGCTGTCACTGACGCTATCAATATCTTCGAGATCAAGATGAATGTGGTTGAGTAAGCCCTCGGCCCATGGGCATTCAGCGACCCAGTCCTGGCGAGAGGCGGTGAAAATCCTCCACCCAGCGGCTTGAAAGTGTTTGACGGTGGCATGGCCGATGCCACGACTGGCACCGGTCAATAACAATGTCTTCTCGCTCATACATGCATTTACCTATTAGAAAGTTTCGCTTTGTTTTTAAGCGGTCTAGGTCAAAAAAATCGCAATCTTCGATGCGCTACTTTTTGGCAGGTCGTCATGAGGGGCCATGACTCTCATAGCCGCTTTTGATCGCTGCAAACATCGGGTGGTCCGCTGGAATCCCAAGCACTTTTTGGCCATTTCTCGTTTCCTTACGTTGAAGCGCCTGAACGGTGATGAGTGTCCTTCTCCAGGATGAGGATGAGTCAATCTTACCGTTCGAATGTCGACTCTACGTCTGACTGCAGGAGGCGGAAACGACATTTTTCCCTCATTACCGGTCACGGGATGGCCCACTTACGGCGGCACCAAACTGCAGGTTTCTTCCGTCAAGAATCCGTGCTTCGAGGAGCTGAGCCCTTGCTCAGAATCGTAAGTTCGCGAAGGGGCCAAGACCAGTTCCGGCAGGCTGCGGTTTGTTAGGCACGGCACTCGATTGGCGGCTTGTACGAAGTTGAGCTACTCGCCCGGGATATGAGCGATGAGGATCGGCGGCGCATATCTGCTTAGTAATGCAACGTGACTTCGGAGGACGCATACGAACTGACCTCACAGCTCTGTTGTAGTCCGGCCGAGGCTCCTTGTTTGATCATTATTCGTGCTCATGGACTCTCGACAGGCTTGCATTCTATAGGCTCATTTCGTAACACTTGAGTTGCGTAGCTGCCTCCTCAGTCGTCGGTACGCGCTAATATCTACCAATCCAAGGAGCGATGAATGCGTGTGCGTCCAGCGATAATGGGTGACTCTGAGGGCATGAGTAGAATCGCGAAGGCTACCTTTTCACTGGCGTGCCCAGCAGACACTCCAGCAGAAGAACTGGAGCGCTACATCAGCGAAAATCTGACCGCGCGTTGTTTTCAGATCGCGCTGGATACGTCAAGCCAAGAGGTGCGAGTGTTGGAGAAAGCCGGAGATATTGTGGGTTTCAGTTTGGTCGACTACAAGCCAGATCGATTAAACATCCCACTGGCGGATGGAATCCCTGAATTGAAGCGATGCTATGTCGATTCAAAACACCATGGAACCGGTGCCGCACAACTCCTCTTAACTGCGACGCTTACTGGTATTTCAGATCGTATCCGGCTCACGGTGAATGATCAGAATACCCGCGCAATAGGCTTCTACCAACGTAATGGATTTTTGACAGTTGGAGAAACCAGTTTTCAATGCGGCGATGATGTCCACCGAGACTTGGTGATGGTACGTGAACTGTAGGGTTGCGGTTTTTGCGTAAGCGTTCCGGGAAAACAGATTGCGAGACTCCTGCATTCAGGCGATCGGTGCCGATTACCTAGGTCAGGTCGCCGGACGCTCACAATGAAAGGTCAAATCGAATGCAAACGCGTAGTCAACCGGAGTGCAATCTTGCGACATGTAGGCACCCGTCTAATTAGGCAAGGTGTGTTGAGCGGACGCTTGATGCGGTTTGGCTCTGGCCGGGAAATTTCCGTTGGGTTTGAAGCATAAAAAGCGGGTCAACTTGACCCGCTTTTTATGAGCAATTCAAAGCCGTTCAGGCTGGGTGATCACCGCTTACGCCCATTGGAGGCAATGTTCAGTCGGCTCGGTCCCATCCCCCACCTAAGGCTCTAATCAGGCTCACCGTTGCAATGGCCTGAGTGCCCGTCAGACGGCTCAGTTGCAGTTCGGTTTGTAAGACCTGGCGCTGAGCATCGATAACTTCCAAATAGCTAATTTGCCCCTCTTCATACTGAGTTTTAGAAAGTCGCTCTGTCCGTATTGATGCTGCCACAGCTTCGCTTTGATTACCTTTCTGATCATCGAGCAACCTCAGATCTGCAAGGTTGTCTTCTACCTCTCTAAAGGCCACCAATACTTGCTCCCGATACTTCGCAACCTGCTCGTCGTATCGAGCCCTTGCAGAGGCGAGATCTGCTTTCCTCCGACCACCATCAAATATCGGTAACGTCAGCGCCGTTCCCGCCAGGGGGCCTAGTAGAAAAGACCGAGTCGACCAGTCGAACAGATTCCCCAGCGATGACGACTCGAAGCCGGCGGCGGCATTTATGTTAAGCCGCGGGAAAAATGCTGATTTCGCCAATCCGATTTGTGCGTTAGCCGCGGCCATAGCTCTCTCGGCGGCAGCAATATCTGGACGGCGCTCCAGTAGGGCTGATGGTAACCCGATAGGCACCTGGGTCGCGATGGGCTCTATAGGTGAGTCAGGGAAGTCGAAGTCGGCAGGAGACTTACCCAACAACACTGCAAGACTATGTTCTGACGTCGCGCGCAGCCGTGCGATCCCTACCGAGTCCGCCCTCGCGGTCGATAGTTCGTTGCGCGCTCGCGAGAGGTCAAGTTCGCTTATGTCGCCCTCTTTGAATCGCCCCTCTACTAATTTCAGGGTGTTTTCACGCAGGGTGACCGTGCGACGAAATAGTCGAAGTTGGTTGTCGTACTCACGCAGCTCGAAATAATTTTTAGCCACGTCAGCTTGGAGGGCTAACAGCACAGAACGATACAGCGCCTCGTTCTGTGCTTGATTAGCAAGCGCGGTGTTCACTTGTGAATCCACCTTCCCGAACAGGTCTACCTCGTAAGAGGCTGTCGCCTGCGCCCGCCAAAGAGTCTGCGTGGACCCACTCGCATCGTCAGACAACAATTGTGAGGCAGGAGACAAGCGTTCACGCGTAGGGCCAAATCCCGTATCTAGCGACGGGAACCATCCCGCTCGGGCTGATTGGGTTAAGGCTCTCGATTGCTGGACTCGTGCGGCAGCCGCCTTCAGATTCTGATTAGCCTCTGCGGCTTGCCGCTCCAGGTCGTTTAGCACCGGATCGCCAAAGACTAGCCACCATTCCCCACGATGCTCGGCATCGGCCGGTTCAGCGTTTTTCCAGGCGCTATCTTTGGGCAATGATGCTTGCTTCTGTTCAGTCGAAGCTTCCTTGAACGCCTGCGGAGTCGGGACGTCGGGGCGGTTGTATGTCGGCTCCACAGAGCATGCTGATAGAAGCGATAGCAGCGCTGAGGAAGTTAGCAGTCCAAAAATAGACTTTTTGGGTAATTGGATCATTCGTTTGGCTCCGATCATGAGTCCAATGCTTCCGTTGTCAGGTGAGGCGCGTCTTTTTGAGACACGTGTATTTTGCCACCTGCCAGCGTACGCAGGACCACGTAGAAGACAGGTGTTAGTGCGAGACCGAACAGGGTCACGCCCAACATGCCGAAAAACACCGAAATCCCCATGGCTTGGCGCATTTCTGAGCCCGCCCCAGTGGAAAACACGAGTGGAACAACGCCCATGATGAAGGCGATCGAAGTCATGAGAATCGGCCGGAGACGCAAGCGGCTCGCTTCAATGGCAGCCTTCAGCGGCGAGTACCCGTCGTGCTCTAGTTCTCTGGCGAACTCGACGATCAAGATGGCGTTTTTGGAAGCCAATGCGACCAATACCATCAACCCGATCTGGGTAAAGATATTGTTGTCTCCTTGCGTGAGCCACACCCCCGTGAGTGCGCACAAGATGCTCATGGGAACGATCAGGATTACCGCCAAAGGGAGGGTCAAGCTTTCGTACAGTGCGGCCAGTACGAGGAATACGAGCAGGACGCTGACAGGGAAGACCCACATACCGGCATTACCTGCCAAAACCTTTTGGTAAGTCAGCTCAGTCCACTCGAATTTTACGCCTTGAGGCAACACCTCGGCTGCAATGCGCTCTGCTGCTGCTTGGGCCTGGCCAGACGAATAGCCCGGAGCTGGGCCGCCGTTAATATCCGCTGCGGTGTAGCCGTTATACCGAACCACCATGTCCGGACCGTAGGTTGGGGTGATACGAACCAGAGACGATAGGGGCACCATTTCTCCACGGGCGTTTCTGGTTTTTAGCTGAAGGATGTCATCTGCTCGCTGACGAAACGGTGCGTCGGCCTGCACTCGTACCTGATATACACGGCCAAAACTGTTGAAGTCATTCACATACAAGGAGCCAAGGTATACCTGCATGGTCTTGAATACATCGGTAACAGACACGCCCAGCTGTTTGGCTTTCACACGGTCTAGCTCGACGTTTAGCTGCGGGAAGTTGATCTGATAGTTTGTCAGTGACCCACCAAGCTCCGGGGTCACTGCAGCCTTGGCCATGAATGCTTGAACGGCCTTGTTAAGCTCCTCATACCCGAGGCTACCTTGGTCTTCCAGCTGCATTTTGAAGCCACCTAGTGTGCCAAGCCCAAGTATTGGAGGCGGTGGAAAGGCTGCGACATAGGCTCCTTTGATACTGGCGAACTTTTGGTTAAGGGATGCGACGATGGCTGCGGCGGACTCATCTTTCGATGTACGCTCGCTGAGAGGCTTGAGGGGGACAAAGACAATCCCTGCGCTAGAACTGTTCATGAATCCGTTAACGGACATGCCAGGGAAGCCGACTGCGTGAGCGGCGCCCGGCTGCTTCATGACTATTTCGCTCATCTGGCGAATCACTTCTTCCGTACGGTCAAGAGAAGCACCATTGGGAAGCTGGGCGATGGTGACCAAGTACTCCTTGTCCTGCATGGGAATGAACCCAGCAGGCACAACGTTCCCCATAACCGCCGTGAGACCCAGAAGAACCACATAAACAACCAGCATGCTGCCCTTGCGCTTAAGGATGCCTGTTACGCCTTTCGAGTATTGCTCCGAGCCACGATTAAAAACCTTGTTGAATGCTCGAAAAAAACCGCCCAGTAGCTTATTCATCACCCGCGTTAAGGCGTCTTGCTTAGCGTCGTGGCTACGCAAAAGTAGTGCGCTGAGAGCTGGAGAGAGCGTGAGTGAGTTGAAAGCAGAGATCACCGTAGAGATCGCAATGGTCATCGCAAACTGCTTGTAGAACTGGCCCGTGAGTCCGCTCATAAATGCCAACGGTACAAACACAGCAACCAACGTGAGTGCGATGGCAATGATGGGGCCGCTGACCTCTCGCATGGCTTTATACGTCGCGTCCCTCGGGGTCAGACCGCTGGCTATGTTCCTCTCCACGTTTTCAACCACAACGATGGCATCGTCAACGACGATACCAATGGCTAACACCATTCCGAAAAGCGACAGGGCATTGATCGAGAAACCGAAAGCCAGCAAGAGCGCAAAGGTACCGATGATGGACACCGGTACAGCGATTAAAGGGATGATCGCTGTACGCCATGATTGGAGGAACACAATGACGACCACGACCACCAGTGCGATGGCTTCGAGCAGTGTTTCTATAACCGCCTGAATGCTCGACTTCACGAAGCGAGTGGGGTCGTAGATAAGCCTGTAATCCAGGCCTGGAGGGAAATCAGCGCTGAGATCTTTGAGTGCAGCGCGGATTTGATCAGAGATCTCCAGCGCGTTAGCGCCAGGCAACTGGTAGATGGCGAGGGAGACGGCGGGTTTGTTGTCCAGCAGCGCACGCAATCCGTATTCAGCCGCAGAGAGTTCGACTCGGGCGACATCCCGCAGATAAGTAACTGCGCCATTGGGGCTAGTTTTGAGAATGATGTCGCGGAACTCGTCGACGGTCTTCAAACGACCCTGGGCATTGATTGTCAGCTGTACCGCTGTACCCGGCGAAGAAGGCGCAGCACCAACGGCACCCGCAGCAACCTGAATATTCTGTTCTTGAATGGAAGTGACAATCTCCGAGGCGGTGAGATTACGCTGTGCCACCTTTTGCGGATCAAGCCACACACGCATTGCGTAGTCACCTGCCCCCCACATATCGACACGGCCAACGCCAGGTATCCGCTCAAAGCGCGTTTTGACGTTCCGTAGGCCGTAGTTTCTCAAATACGTTGTGTCGTACCGATCATTCGGCGACACGAGGTGCAGAAAAAGAACTAATGAAGAAGAGCTTTTGAGCGTAGTAACACCCAATCGTTGTACATCTTCGGGCAATCGTGGCAATGCTTGATTGACTCGGTTCTGTACCAACTGGGTAGCCAAGTCCGGGTCAGTTCCTAATGCGAAAGTTACAGTGATGGTCAGGTTACCGTCACTGTTCGCTTGAGACTGCATGTACAGCATATTCTCAACGCCGTTAATTTTTTCCTCAAGCGGCGCAGCAACTGTCTCGGCAATGACTTTTGGGTTCGCACCAGGATACTGTGCGCTGATCGTGACCGAGGGCGGAACGACCTCTGGATACTCAGAAATCGGCAACTTAAATATTGCTATCAACCCTGCAAGCAGGATCACCACGGATAGTACGCCCGCAAAGATCGGACGATCAATGAAGAACTTTGATATGTTCATTAATGACTCTTTAAGTGAGGCGGCTACTTTCTCTCAGCGCTGCTTGAAGGTTAAAAAAGACAACAGGACGCTTAAGGATGCACTCTGTTTTATAATCAATGCACGGATCAATAAATCCTAAGTGCCTGAGGGGCATTCATTATTTATTGGTGAATTTTAGTTAGTGCTGTCGTGGGTCAGTGAGCGTTTCTAGCCTGAGCGTCATTTTGGGGAATTATCTTTGCTAGAACCTGCTCCCCTGGACGGACTCGCTGAATACCGCCTACCACCACCCGTTCGCCCTCTTCGAGTCCGGACGTGATAATGCGATAATTGCCTTGTAGATTTCCCAGCGCTACCGGGCGATAAACAATATGGTCATCTTTTCCCACGACCAAGACAAATCGCTTGTCTTGATCGGTGCCAATTGCCGCATCATCAATAAGAAGGGCCGCGTATGGTTCACTGCCGCCCACTTTTACACGCGCATATAGCCCCGGGACCATGGTGCCATCAGCGTTGTCAAACCGTGCACGCATGCGGATAGTGCCTGAGGTAGTGTCGAGTTCATTATCTACGGATTGGATGACTCCCCGGCGCGAATACCCTGTCTCATCTGCAAGTCCTAGATCAACCGGAACAGTAGCCTTATTGCCGAGTCTGTTGATGTACTTAAGATAAGTCTGCTCATCAGCGTTGAACTCTGCGTAAATGGGGTTAACAGAGACAAGCATCGTTAAAGGTGCCGCGCCTGCCCCGGCGTTTACGATGTTTCCAAGTGTTATTTCTGCCCGCGATACTCGACCAGAAATTGGAGCTGTAATCTGGGTATGGCCGAGATCAATTTTAGCTGCATCCAGCGCCGCTTCAGCAGTCTTAAGATTGGCGCTGGCCTCCAATGCCGCGTTGTTTTTTTCATCGTAGTCACGTTTCGCTATTGCATTTTCGGCAATCAGGCGCTGTGCCCTCTCCCAGTCGCTTTTCGTGTACGCGGCGCGAGCCTGAGCTGCTGCAACCTGCCCCTTAGCTCGTTCGACTTGTGCTTGGTAAGGTCGTGGGTCGATGACGAACAGAGTGTCCCCTTTTTTTACCAATTGGCCATCATGTATGTTGACGTCCGTTATGGTTCCTGCAACCAGCGGCCTAACCTCAACTTTTTCCACCGCTGCTAATCGGCCAGAGTAAGTTTGCCAGTCGGTAACCGTTTCTTTTTTAACGACCACGACATCTACCTCTTGGACTGGGGGCGGGCCGTCCTGTGCTACAGCTTTCTCTGAGTTATCGACCACGCCAAAGGCAACGACTCCGAAAATAATAAGTATACCTGCGGAATAAAGTGCCAGCCTAGTGCGGGGTTTAGAATTAGCGCTCATCATGACTCCAAGATTAATTCTGTTCTAGCTTAGCTGTTGTGTGAATGCCAAGTTCCGATGGCTCATTCACAGCAACATGAGGTGGTGTTTCTTAAAGCGCCAAGCTTTTTGGATCTCCAGCGATACCGTTTTTAAAAGGTGTGCGGCACGCCCGGATAATTATGTCGCCGATCGGTTTTCGCTGCCCGAGACGTGTTCACTGGTTGCGTTTTTTATTCTGCGTTCGATACAGACCCACCACAAGGTAATAACAGCGCATACCGCTAATAGTGGGAAAATCATATCGTTCATACCTTTCCAGCCAAGTGATTGCAATAGAGGGCCGGCGGCCAAAGTTGCAAATGCAGTGAACGTGTATCGAATAAACTCTGCCACTCCCTGCACCCTAGCCTTCTCGGAGGGATGATGCGAAGCAGTCAGTAAGACTGTGCCGCCCACAAACATAAAATTCCATCCCACGCCTAAAAAAAGAAGTGCAATATAGAATGCCGCCAAGCTGTCCGAACAATGTGCAATCAATCCGCAAGCTGCACTAAGTGCAATTCCCAAGAACAAAATCGAAGGCAATCCGAATCGGGAAATCAGGCGTCCAGCAAATAGTGACGGCGCGTACATACCTACTAAATGCCATTGAATAATGCTGGCGCCATCATTTATTGAGTGATTGCTGGCGACAGCCGCCAGCGGTGTTGCAGTCATGATGAACATCATCACCACGCCGCCTATGACGTTATTCGCGAGTGCCGCTAGTGAAACTGGCTGTCGAAATATTGTAAGTAACTTGCGTGGCGGCTGTTCGTGGCCATGCAGCTCCAATGATTCTGGAAGTGCATCTTCATAGCCTAACCAAAGTAATGCTGCCGAGGCAATGCCGAGCAGGCATACCATCAAATAAGAACCGGCGAATAGGGTAGCGAATAAATTCGTGCTCCAACTCGCTAACAAAGGCCCAAGAATAGCGGCGATCACTCCGCCCGCAAGCACCAACGAGATTGCGCGTGCTTTGCGGTCGTCAGGTTCCGAATCTGTCGCCGCCAAACGGTAATACTGGGCGAACGCTTGAAAGATACCGACGGCCGCTGTCCCGATGCAGAATAGCCAGAAAGAGTTCAGGAAGACCGCCCATACGGAAATCGATCCGCCTATTGCACAGGTGAAGGCACCTAGCACAAATCCACGCCGTCTTCCGATCTTCTGCATCAGCGTAGAAGCGAAATATGTCGCAATGGCGCCTGCTACGGTGATCAGTGCAAAAGGCAGAGTCGCGAGCGATTTATCAGGGGCAAGCTGATATCCCGTCAAACCGGTCAATGTGAGATCGATCGCGATGGCCGCCGTGAATAATCCTTGGGCTATGGCCAACACAGCCACATTCGAGCGACTTGACGATTTTTCTGGCGCTGGAACGTCTTCCGACGACTTTGATGTACTCATTGCACCCGCCTCCAGCCAAGAAGATTTAAGGTGACAGCCCTTACAGCCATGACGACTCTCCCGTTGAGAAACGGGAGCATTCTCTATGTCACTTATGGCGGGAGAAAGGACTTACTTCCCTCCTTTTTGGCCGTCATGCTGCATTGGCCAGCGGATGTCACAGACAGGAACGCAAATAGCGAAGCGGGACTACGAGGCGAAAAATTAGGATGACGTTTTTTGAGGGTTTTTTGCTCTTTTCGCCATACGACTTTTAGAGGATCATCCGAGGAAAGCAGTACGAAAATCGCCAACAGGAGGCTGGCAGGGAATAGTAATTGTGAACAGGATCAATGATTTTTGGAGAAGGTAATTCCATGCGTGACATCGCTTTCCTGGTCTTTCCCGAGTTTCAGATTCTGGACCTTAGTGGTCCGCTGGCCGCCTTTGAAATCGCTAAAGAGATCGGGGTATCAGATCCATACTGCTGTTCGGTAGTCTCGTTGTCGGGCGGTCCCGTTATGAGTTCGGCTGGTCTGGAAGTAAGGAGTCAGAAGATCAGATCTAGCCCGTACGATACGTTGATAGTGGTCGGCGGTAAGGCTTTTTCCAAACCCTATGACCTTCCCATGGTGTCGGACCACCTCGCTAATGCGGCCGCGAAAGGTACCAGGCGAGTTGCGAGTGTTTGCACCGGGGCTTTTCTATTGGCTTCGGCGGGCCTGTTAGACGGTCGCAGGGCTACTACACACTGGAGGCAGACCGCGCGACTGCAACGCAATTTTCCGAAGGTGCGGGTACAGCCCAATCATATATTTACGAAGGATGGTGGCATCTGGACGTCTGCTGGCATCTCTGCGGGAATCGATCTGGCGCTGGCCATGATTGAGGAGGATCTGGGAAATGCTGTTTCCCATGAGGTCGCCCGCGCCATGGTCGTGTACCACCGTCGGCCAGGAGGGCAGTCACAATTTTCAGCCATGGCCGATATGGAGCCGACGACGGATCGCATGAGGGAGGTGCTTTCCTACATGCGAGAGCATCTAAACGAACAGCTATCAACAGAGCATTTGGCATCAATTGCGTGCCTCAGCTTGCGCCAATTTGGTCGAGCCTTTCTGCTGGAAACGGGGGAAACACCCGCTAAAGCTGTGGAGCGTTTGCGTGTCGAGGTCGCGAGGCTGCGCGTTGAACGTGGGGCGGAACCGATCGAACTGATAGCACACTCGGTTGGCTTCAAGGATCCGGAGCGGATGCGCAGAGCCTTCATCAGAGTTATCGGGCACCCTCCTCAAAGCATCAGACGACTGGCCGCACATCAGGGTGTTAGCGCTTATGAGGTTACGGTTGAGGCTGAAGTGTCTTAACTGCCCGCTCAGGGTTCATTGCGCTCGGCGCAATGTAGTGGTCAACTGATCCCGGACACGACGTTAAGTCTTTTTTCGGACTGAGCTGGTGCCAGTCCGTTATTGAACTGGTGTGGCCGAATCCAGTTATAGCGATGCATCAAATAATGACTGATATCGC